>Ga0315548_1002281_pt1 | contig 15063 bp, 15 predicted proteins | sample SalMarSW160110MG_2_FD_202540 | JGI IMG/M metagenome (GOLD analysis project Ga0315548, IMG submission 202540) | Salt marsh sediment microbial communities from the Plum Island Ecosystem LTER, Massachusetts, United States - Salt Marsh Sediment SW1601-110 ...
TAGGTTCCAACTGTTTAATTTGTTTGGCGTCCATTCCGTATCTCCTTTCAGAATAATAGGTTCTGAAAGAAGACATCGGCTAACCGCCTAAAAATCTTGAGCTAAAATGGCGTTGTAGTATTAAGATATAAAAAAGAAAGGCCTCTTTGCCGATGTAATATAGAAGATATATGAGCAATAAGCCTAAATGGTGAAATACGTTGTTTTATCGGTCTGTTTCGAGGCCCAATTTTCTATTCGAAGATATGTGCTTAATAAACATAAAAATCCGAAAAGCAAAAGAAAGTAAGGTGTAAAATGACAGACAGGAAAAAAGAACTGCCCGATCTGCATGAGCAACACAAAGAAGAACAAAATCAAAAGGCAAAACATAGAGATGCTGCCGCAATATCAGCAAAAAAGGAACAATCTAAAGAATTTCTGTGTACTGTAGTTGATTCGGCATTTCGCGACTTGGCAAAAGAACTCTTAGAACAAGAAAGAAAAGCTTATAATTTTGGAGGCAGTGAAATCTCCAGGGAGCTTGAGGTCCGCTTTCAAGACAGTGCAGAATTTAGATACATTATCAACGTACATGTTGGAACTACTCGGACCACAGTACAGGCCAGCTATATTGCAAGATACCAAAACGGCAACGAAGAACAAGGTGGAGGGATTATAATGAAGGACGATAAACAAGCCGATATAGCAGAAATTACCAAAGATGATATCATCAGCGATTTCATGAAACATTATATTGGACGTGAAATTCCTTGTCCATATTAAGGACTGCCGGCTTTAAATTATTGAAGGACCGTATCGAAATATTTTCACATCACTTGAAGATTATCTTTTACTTCGTTTTCTCTTGTAAAAGCAGCATTTACCGAATTTCTACCGGTTAATTGTCCTTCGCGTGCAAATTTTTTATTCGGAAATTGTCATACACCGGAATCCAGCGGTTACCGCCAAAGATCAGAGGGCAAGCTCCTCATAAGAGAGTGGATTGTGCGTTAGTATGCGGTGAGTATCAAAACAGGCAGAAACCTTGATATTGTCTGGCCGATCAAAATTCAATGTGGCGCTGCCAATTACTGTCGGGTTTTCAGAGTAATTAAAAAATGTACCTTTGAGCACAGAGCATCGGCGCTTCAGGTAAGTTATTTTATTTAGGAGCTTTATTATTTCCCCTACGCCTGAAAAATTTTGTACAGTGACACATTTTTTAGTAACTTCTATATGCCACTAAAAAAATATGGTTTTACAACCAACCCGGATGGAGCAAGGCCGATAATACGGCTTGACTTATCGTCTAATGTGTCGCATTTAGCAAAATTTTAAGAGAGAGCCCGATTTTGCCGATTAATCTTATGCTACTTCAATCACCAAGTATTAACTCATTACCTGCACCTTGGCTTATGTCAGCTCTGAGCTATGGTGCGACCTCTTCAGGCTCATTCTCTTAACTTACAACTTAACTGCTTACGCTGGCTAACATTAATAGACGAACTCTGCTAATGTGATAGGGAAAAGTTTGGCCATTTTAGCAGGTTAACGGGGGGAACCGATATGAGACTACACGGCTTACCGGAAATCAAACAAGAGTACTTTAGCCTCTCCATCCTGCAGCAAGTCAACTATCATAATTGGCTTTGTCCTTGCTTTCTTGAAAATCTCGTAAGCTTGTCGTTTGCTGTTTAACGGGTGTCCGTTCACTGCGCGAATTATGTCACCGCTTTTAAGAAGAAGGTCTCTTGCCGCCAATATTCTGTCCAGGCCAGTTATTCTAAGTCCTTCTACTTGACCGTTGTTGTGATAGGGTTCAATAACTGCGTTCTTCAATATTGCCTCTACACATCTGATTTTAGTTCGTACCTTGGTTAGTACTTGCGGTGCACTTGCTCTCACTGTATCACTTGTTTTTTCGATGTTCTGGCCCGGATGTGTTTCAGTAGTATCACTGCCTTTGGAAGACCAATCATTGCCAAAGACATCGCCAAACAATTTTAAGTTAGATCCGTCCTTATCAGGCTGTATCAGGCCGGCAGCGCTGTCCTGCCGGTACTCCCCGACCAAATGTTCCGGCAGGTTCGGCATCTCAGGTATAGTGGCACATTCGCTGCCTCTCGCAGATGTTGGTGTAACAATTCTCTCCATACGCCGTGCGATCATGGTTGTTCCAACAGTATAAAAAAAGATAACACCAACAAGAGCCCACTGGCTCCCGAATCGAACCAGACGCGTATGCATTTTATCACCATCCTTCCTCAAGACATGCGGACTCTACTTTAAGGATTCCGCACACCCCTGCGTTCCACTGATCGAGAGGATTGCCAAACAGGCTGTGATATCTACATCTTCTACAATTCCACGCATCATATCCACCCAATTGCTAAAAGGACGATAGCAATGGTTCCTACTGCCAAAATAATCAACCCGATTATTAGCTCGTTCCGACTCATAGTCCCCTATTAAATTCTAAGAAATAGATAGATGAATGCAAAGACATGGGATTTGTTGTTAAGACCGATAAAGCTTCTGCTTTTTTTCAATTTAAGGCCCCTGAGCTTTTGTTTGCAGCCCTTTTTTCATTACCTAAGTCAGGCGCACAGAATCTCACAGAATCCCCATCAGATGCCGGTTTGACCTGTACATTAACGGCAGGTAGAAAGGCTCCCCCTGGTACACTTCGAAAGACAGTGGAGAATGAACAACGCACACGATTGAAGACATCGTAATTAAAAGCAGCGATGAAATCGTGGTGGAAGTTCGGGGCAATTCCGGGGAACACGGCAAGCTGGACTATGTACAGCTAAACTACAGAAGTTCGGAGTCCAATTCTTCCAGCTCCTCGGGTTCAAGTTTCTCCTCCAGCGGACCTCTTGATGACCCGTATGAAAAGGTGCAATTTCAAAAATGAAGGGGATGACACACATACTCCGTTCGTCAATCATGATCCCTCAAAGGGGCTGGACGAAGATGGCCTCAACCAATGGGACAGATGGCTCGACCAGCTCGAAGAAAAAGGGATTGTCGTTCATCTGCATCTTAGATGAAAACCAGGTAGTGGGTCAGTTTGAAAATTTTTCCTTATTTTCCAATAATTCGACAATATCTTCTAATTCCCAAAGACGTTTTGTTACGCCCGCAGCCATAGCCGGTGTTATCCTTAATGTTTGGTGAATCCGGCAGAAATTATAGTACATAAAATGTAACGCTACTGCATAGTGCAGATTTTCTACTTTCTTGCTGAATCCATTTGTTAGGCGTGTGAATCGGCGCATTCCCATTCTCATTGTTAGGTTTTGCCTTTCCACAAACGATGTCGATATATGACAAGGGTCAGGATTGCCTTGAACTACGGCTAACTGGCAACCAACAACCTTGCTGGGGCTGTAGCGATGTGTAACTTCGTCTTTATCTTGACAATACATTTTAGTCAGTGTTGCATAATCAATTTTATTACCAAACGCATCCTCAACAGCGCACAGGTACGCCCTGTGACCATCAGTAGTCAGTTGAACGCGATGACGTAATCGCTTTGACAAATCATACATAAACATTTCAGCCCAGTCCGCATCACGCTTGCCTACAAGCCATGCGGGAACTAACTTGGTTTCTGCGTCTAATGCTACCCAAGTCCATACATCGCCATAACCAAATTTGCCTTGATATTGCTCCGGTACATTTTTTTTCTTTGCATAACAAAATGACTAAATTTCACCGACTTGAATACGTTTGCAAGGCAAGTTTACCATTGCTTTATCATGGTATTGTTCGCAGGCTCGACCAACATTACAAAGTAGTTTTGTAACTGTATTCTTGGCTACACCCGTCATTCTAACGGTTGAACGAATAGAATTGCCCTCTACCAATGCCCCCAAAACTTGAATTCGCTTTTCTCTGGTCAGTCTATTCATACTGACCATTATGCTTGACCGCTCAAGCAAAGTCAAGGGAAAAATAAAAATTTTTTAAATTTTTATTAGCTTAGAAAGGGGATGTTACTTGATTATGTTTGGGATTTGGATAAATCGTGCCTTTAGACATTTTCCATTGACGTTCTTTTGTCGGTTCTGATTTGGGTGTTTTTGGCATATACGGCCCAATACGTCTCAATATCTCTTCTAATGATTCTTTGGCTTGTTCTATTTTTTTATCTTTTTTCATAGTTATATTTCCTTTAGGTGGCTATACCCGAAAGAGCTGTTTCCAAGACCTTCCGTGCATGCATCGTAACAGCCCAATTCGCTCTTACAAATAATTCCCATAACCAATTCCACAGTTCTGATTGCAATGGTATTTCTTCAATTCTCAATCCTTTGTTTTTGGCTTCAGCCATTGTAATCATTCGTCCATGAGATTTGGTTACTTCTTGTATTAAAAACGCTGATATTTTCTCACTAATTTCTTCTTCTGTTAAACGAGACATCATTCCGGATTTAAGCAATTTAATAGATATACTTTCTGAAAGCTTTTGCGCTGATTTTAATTGCTCAATGTATCTTGCATCATATCTTGCTAACTGTTGAATTAACGTTTCTATTCGCTTGGCCTTTCCTGATACAGCCATTTCCATCAATTGTTCATAAGAACGGACGTATTCTTGGGCAGAAATCCATTCCTTTTCACCTGTTGCATCATTGTGATACTTAACTTGAGGGTCAACTGGCCCAAGTTCAGCGGTAGGACTCATTAAAATCCGAGAAGCACCAAAGCAAATCATTGTTGCGGCAGATTTAGCCTTTTGGGGTACTATTACCTCAAATTGCCCATTAGAATAAGAACGGCATACATTCACAATTCTTTCGGCTGCCATACCAGAACCACCGGCTGAATTCAAAATCAATATTATCTTTCCCCCTGAATGCTCAACCGCTAAAATGCTTTCAATCATTTCGGCGTCTTTATCAGACATCATTGCATCTTCATCATAAAATGATGAAAAATAAACAACAACTTTGCCCTTTAGTTTTCTTTCAATCTTCTCAATAAGCTCTTTCCGGCATTCCCAGCCTTGCGATGTTTCTTCCATAACATGTGACCAAGGGCTTTCTTTAATAAAGACTCCTTTAGAGACATTTTTCTTGGTGGATTTTCTTTTCGTCTTAGCCATTTTCTTGCCCACCTACAGTCAGTTTTTTACTGTTTTTTCCAACGCGCATTTGCGGCTTTTTGAGCAATTTGGCTTCGCTGTTCCGGAGATAATTTTTTAGAACGCGCTTTACCGCCTTTAAGGCCACCTAACCGTCCTAACATCACAGCAGCAGGATTTTTACCATTTTCAGCAGCTTTTTGCAACAATTCTTCTGTAAGAGTAGCTTCATCTACGATAGATTTGGCAAGTAAGTTCGTATCCATCCTCTTTTTGCTTGACCGCTTTAGCATAATAGCATTATACATCGGCAAAAAAGTGCTGTCAACTTAAAAAATCGTTTTTTTTGCGAACATCTTTACTTGTCAAAGAATCAAAAATCAAGCAGAAAATCTGCTACTTATTTTCAAACTGACCCGCTACCGAAAACCAGAGTCAACTTTACTGCTAAAACCTTGAGAACATAACAGTTTAGCGCCTGATGAGTATTTGCCCACTACGACAACGAAGATTTCTTGTGGTACTTAGACCGGTAAGATAGTACAATTGGCACAGCGTTTTAACTGTATGTAAGTCCTGCGATGACAAGCAGGAAGGATTTTTCCAGGGCGACTGCCACTCAAATAAAGAACAAGCTACAGGGATGGAGTCTCAGTGCTTCGACCTACGGGGGCAGGTTTGTATCTGGCGGTCGTGCCCGCACCTGTGCTGCCCGCACCTGTACCTGCGCCACCTGTGGCGAGGTATCCACAGGTGCAGGCACAGAAAACGCGGGTACAGGTGTGCCGTATTCAAGGTTTTGGGAGATTAACATGGATTCAGACATACATGAAGGGACCCCGCTTCGCGGGAACCAAGCACAAGCGATCGGGCGAAGGGAGTTTCTCTTGGGGCTTTCGGTGGCTGCAACCGGTTCGGCGCTGGCTATTGGAAACACGTGCCGGGCAGAACATACCCCATCTGCAGAGGCCGCCTCGGCCAGCCCATCCGATGGGCGGGCCTCGCCCGCGCCGCCGCTGCCCACGATACGTCTGGGTGACCACCGCGTTACCCGGCTGATCGCCGGCTCGAATCCCATCAACGGATACTCATATATGGGTCCCGTGCTGGACCGGCACATGCAAGAGTATTTCACACCCGAGCGAATAGTCGAATTCCTTTGGATGTGCGAACGTGAGGGCATCAATACCCACCAGTTCAGTCGCCCGGAACAAATGGCCGGTGTTCTGCGAACACTCCGTCAGCGCGGATCGAAGATGAAGTTCATCTGCCTTCACTCCGGCGCATCGGGGCAAACTTCGGTCGAGAAGGTGGTTCAGGACACTCAGCCCATCGCCATTGTCCACCACGGAGGGGTTACCGACAGGTTGTTTCGGGAGGGTAAGAGCCGGGAGGTTCACGATTTTGTAAAACATGTCCAAGACGCCGGTGTGCTGGCGGGCGTTTCGGCACACAATCCCGATTGCATCAAGCAAATTGCCGACGAAGGCTGGCAGGTCGATCTATTTATGACGTGCTTTTACTACCTAACCAGGACTCCGGAGGAGCTGGAAAAAATGCCGCCGGTGGTCACTGTCCAGGTCGGCTATCCGTTCTTCGCCTCGGACCCCCTCGCCATGACGAAAGTGGTCCGGCAGCTCGACCAGCCTTGTCTGGGCTTCAAGATCCTGGCGGCCGGTCGGATGTGCGGCCGCGACTATAAAGTCGAGGCGGCGTTCAAATTCGCCTTCGAGCATCTCAAGCCGACCGATGGCGTGATTGTCGGCATGTACCCTCGGTATCACGACCAAATCCGACAGAACGCCGGTTATACGCGACAGTTCGCGGCGCTGCGAGACACTTAGCGTCGGATGAAGAGGAACATTCCCGGCTAATTTAAATCAATCTCGACGAGTCGGTCCATTGAAGGGGGTGATGGCAAACCGAAACAAAGGGGGCAACTTGGCTTAGCAAATTAGGAAACTATCCCGCACCAAAATCCGCATTCACCTCGCTGGACTGCCTGTTCGCCAGGAAAAAATGGCTTTGCCCCAGAGCTTTTGGTGCGGGATTGCCCTGCGTCAAATTGTTGATGGGCACTCCACAGGATGCCTTACGGCAAAAGCTACTTCAGGAAGCTCATCCCAGCGGGTCGTATATCGGCAGGAACGTCTCTTGAATTTGACCTTCCACGATTGGTCTAAACCTTCCGCCGCCCACTGCAAAGGGCTGTCTAACCTGGTGTTTATGGAATCTATCACCCTCATCAGCCGCTGAGATTTTAATCTGTCAACCCCGTTAGAGGCTTTTTCCGTTGGGTCCCCCGTTAGAAGTTGACGTCTTACTTCTAACGGGGGGCCTCTAACGGGGTCAACGTTATCAAACAGGAGCTTTTGGGCCTGGTTTTCGGGCACAAGGGCGTTGAATATAATCCCGCATTTTTTGAATGCACAGCCCTTACGATATAACCTGTCAATACATCGACAGGCGTTGCGAATCAACTCTATCGTATCGCTGGTAGCAGCAGCAAACTCGACAGTATGAGAATTAAAATATCTATTCTCGATAAAACGGCTGGTTGTAACATAAACCGTCATTACACCTGCAGCCAACCCCTGTTCTCTTAACTTCTCCCCTGCCCTTGATGCGTAACTTGCAATGGCTTCTTTCAACTCTTCAACGGATTCTACCGGCTTTCCAAACATACGTGAGACGGTAATCGATTTTTTAACAGGAGGATTTTGCTCTAACGGATAACAGCTAATACCACGTAACTCATAAACAGTCCTTGTCCCTACCACTCCGAATTTTTGTCTAACCCAGCCAATATTCGCATCCCGAAGGGCAAGAGCGGTTTTGATTCCTGCACCTTTTAGTTTCAGGGCTGTTCTGATGCCTACCGTCCACACCTTTTCTACCGGTGTTTCAGCCAGAACCTTGTCCAGATAAGCAGAATCGGTCAGGTCCAATACTCCGTTTGCTTTAGCAGATTTTTTAGCGACCCCATTAGCTATCTTTGCCAGAGTTTTCGTTCGGGCTATACCCACAGTTACCGGCATGCCGGTCCACTGCTTGACAGTTCTCCATATTTTTCGGCCATAATCTGTCAAAGAGCACCCCCGCCGGCAACAAGCGGGGGCAGCAAGGTTCAGAAATGCTTCGTCAATTGAATATACCTCTATATCAGGCGTAAAGGCCGATAGAGTTTCCATAACACGACTGGACATATCGGCATAAAGGGCATAGTTTGACGAAAAGACCTCAACACCATTTTTTCTTATAATCTCCTCAATTTCAAATGCCGGAACGCCCATACTTAGACCCAATGCCTTCGCTTCATTTGAGCGGGCCACAACACAACCATCGTTGTTTGATAATACAACTACCGGCTTGCCTTCCAATCTTGGGTTAAATACCCGCTCACAGGAGGCATAGAAGTTATTACAATCAACTAAGGCAAATATCTCTTTGGAACCCCGCAAGGCGGGAACCCTTTCATAATGCGTGTATCACATTGGTTACTACTCCCCAGACCTCAAATTCGGTATCCTCGCTGATTTGCTGAACAGAGTAGTTTTCGTTTTCCGGTTCTAAAGCTATTCTCTTGTTCCCTATTCTGATTCTCTTGACGGTCAGCTCACCATCTATGACCGCAATCACTACGCTTTTGTCTTTCGGTTCAAGACTGCGGTCAACTATTAGAAGGTCGCCAGAATGAATTCCAGCCCCCATCATAGAATCGCCGATGGCCCTTACAAAAAATGTTGCTGCCGGATTTCTAATCAAATATCTGTTTAAGTCGAGCTTATCTTCCTCATAGTCGGCGGCCGGTGATGGGAACCCCGCCGGCACCACCGCCTCAAACAAAGATTGTCGATACTTTGTCGACAAATCCGGCACATGAACTGTTTTCGCTTCGGTAGCCATTCTGTATCTATCACTGGTTCAGGGCAATTTTGGCCAACTGCGGATACGTTCGCAAAAGTCCTTCAGGAACGGGTTGTTTTTGGGCGGTGATTAGGGCCTTTAGCTCAAGTGCGTTGGCAAGCTCAGCACCTCGATAATGATTATTGGTAATAACAGTGAGTGTTTTAAATGCTTTGGCTAATTCGTCTATCCGCAGCTTTATCTGGTCCAGTTCTTTTTCGTTGTAGTAGTAATTGTAGGTTTCATCTCTACCTGCCTTGCTAAACCATTTTTCTACATTCCTGCCGTGCATCCTGAAATAACCATTCTTTCCTACGGTACATTGCTGCATATCAAACGAGTTCCAGGTAGTCGGATAATCAAGGTTGCAGACCGAAACACCGAGCCCTTCCAAAAATTCCAAAGCATTCGGCATTTGCCATGATTTGTGCCTTACCTCTACCGCCAAACTGAAGGCTTTAGAAAAATTTCTTACTATCTCGGCTAAATGCTGCCGGTTGTGGTTAGTATCATCAAAGTCATATCTGAATTGAATCAGCAGATGCTTTAGCTTACCCGCTTCGAGGAAAGGCTCAAAACCTTTATGAAAATATTTTACGATTTCCGCATCGACCTTGCCTTCATGAGTGAAGCTTCGGTGCAGCTTGGCAGTGAAGAAAAAATCCGGGTGTTTGGCGGTTTTTTCCAGCCATGATTTTGTGGTTTTTTCAAATGGCGGCCGGTAAAAAGTGCTGTTAATCTCCAAACAGTCCACAAACTTGCTCACGTACTCAAGCTGGTCAACCTTTGAGCTTGTATACACAATTCCCTTCCAGTCCGGATAGGACCAGCCTGCTATGCCTATGTAAATCTGACCGGGCATTGTTGCTCCTATTCATCCAGCCCCTCGGAGGGGCGGGGTTCACAGCATTCTGAAACAGCCTGTTACCTTACCAATTATACGAACGTTTTTATCACCCTGTCTTATGTATTTAGTTTTATATCCTGCTGCTTTGTTGGCCGGTTCAAGTGCTATTCGGCCCCGCAGGAAGGGACCCCGCTTCGCGGGAACCAAATGTATTCTTTTAATGGTGGCTTCATCATCCAGTAAAACCACCCCTATCTGGCCGCTTTCAATTTTTTGTCCGGGCTGCACCACTACGTAATCGCCATCCATAATACCCTCATCAGCCATACTATCACCGACTACCTTTAAAATAAATCTATTCTTAGACTGGCCGAACAAGTCTTTCAACTCTATGTATCCTTCGATATTCTCTTCAGCTAATATCGGCTCCCCCGCTGCCACTCTGCCTACAACCGGAATACCATCAGTTTGTCTTTTATTTTCGAGATACTCCTTCGATAATCTAAGCCCTCGATGGCCACCTAAATCCACCAAATATCCCTTTTTTTTGAGATAATTGATAAGCTGATAAGCTGCATTTTGAGCAAGGCCAAGGTGCTCCGCCACTTCCCTTTGACTTGGCGGCCTATTATCTTGCAGCCGTTCCTCAACAAACCTGAACACTTTTTGCTGTCTTTCTGTTAGGGGTTCCATAACTGCCCTTTCAAACAATCTTATTACAATATATGGTCATTTGACCATACAGTCAAGGGAAATTTATAAATATTTTCCAGAATTACTTTAATACCCCAATGCTCCAGCCTCGCTCAAGTCATTTTCTGTTTGACATAATACCTGCCGTACGATATTGAACCGTATAAAACGCAGGGGCCAGAACAGTGACTCCGGACGGGCTGCCGTGACCGACATTATGATACAACAGTCTATAGAGATTCGGTGTTGCTCAAGTCAATGCTGACTACTAATCAGCGCTTGCACCCGACAGCAGGGACTCGATGGCTTTATAAAGTGCGTGTGTACGACCGAATTTCTGTAGGTATTATATACTTCCTCATCTCAATCCCCTGCGATGGGTGAAGTGCGAACCGTTAGGCGGCAAAAGTAAATTATGTTGAAAATTTATGAAAACGAAAATAAAAAAACTAAAACAGGTCTCTTACTGCTCGGTATCCCGCTGCTTCTCTGGATTATCCTGCTGCTCTTTTACTTCAGGGTCGCCAACATCTTCGATGCCTATCTGATGAAATTCCCCGGGCCGCTTGTTATATGGGCAGCTATGTCCCTTTGTCCTATAGCGGCAATTTATCTTGGTGTGAAAATGACTCGCGCGCGGCAGAGTAAATTCATGGGACGAGCGTTTACGGCGACGGGTACATTCCTTCTGGCGGCCTTTATCTTGCTCATCGGCATTCCCTTGGTCAACGAGGCTTTGAAGCCGGAAACTCCAAAGAACCCAAGCACGCCGAGACCTGTTGAGCCGCAAGCTGGATTGCCTGTATTTCCCGGCGCTGAAGGTTTTGGCACGCGGACCATCGCCGGACGGGGAGGTAAGGTGATAGAAGTAACTTCGCTGGCGGACGACGGGCCGGGGACACTTCGAGCAGCCCTCAACGAACTCCCCCCTCGCATCATTGTCTTTCGTACTTCAGGAATCATCGAGCTTAAGTCGGAGCTGCAAATCATCCAGCCGTTTGTAACCATTGCAGGCCAGACTGCTCCGGGCGGTGGAGTCTGTATTAAGGGTGCCGGCATTGGGATAATGACCCATGATGTTCTTATCCAGCATATCCGGGTACGGCCTGGAAACAAAGGTCCCGTTGACGCCGATATTAACGATGCGATTAGTATCTTAGGCAAGTACGGCGGGCAGAACGATGACGCCTACAACGTGGTGGTGGACCATGTCTCAGCCAGTTGGGGAGAAGACGAAACCGTCAGCACCTGGTACGGGGCACACGATATTACTATTTCGTGGTGTATCATCAGCGAAGCTCTGAACAGAAGCCGTCACCACAAACGCACACACAGTGCCGGAGTGCTTATCGGGGACAGCTCCTACCACGTATCGATGCATCACAACCTTCTGGCGCACAACGATTTCCGCAATCCGCTAATCTCCCAGGGAGGCACCCATGACATAGTGAACAACGTCATCTATAACTGGGGAGTGCTGCCGGCCGAGATAAGTGACTACGACTCGAATACTTTTTTGAACTTCATCGGGAACTACTTCATTCCAGGGCCATCGACTCAGAGAGGCCCGTATGAAATCCTTTTCCCCGAAGGTAATCCCAGAATTTATGTGCAAGGCAATCTTGGCCCTCATCGTCCCGAACCGAACATGGACGAGTGGGCGCTTGTCGGCTTCGGCTGGGGAGAGAAAGGTGTCGCGCCAAAAAAGTATCGCAGCTTCACAAAATTCACAACTGCCCCTATTACTACGGACAGTGCTGCCGTGTCACTGGACAAGGTGCTGGCAGGAGCGGGGGCGACAGCACCACAACGCGATGCGATTGACCGCCGCGTGGTGAACGATGTGAAGAAGGAGAGCGGCTCAATTATCGATTCCCCGGACGACGTCGGCGGCTATCCCAAGCTCGCAAGTGGGAGCCCGCCAATTGATTCTGACCATGATGGTATGCCGGACGATTGGGAATTGGAGATGGGATTGGATCCCGGGGAAGCTTCCGACGGAAACGGCGACCTTGACGAAGATGGTTACACAAACATCGAAGAGTATCTACATTCATTATCGAGCCGAGTTTAAAGCGTGAGCTCAATAGCCTTCAAGTGTTGAGAACCTATTCAATTCTCCTCATTATTGTTTAGGAACCTCCTTCTTTTTTTCCTGCTCAGCCTTTTCCAGGGCTTGTTCAGCCTCTTTGCGTGCGGTGATGTCCCGAATGCTCTCGCGGTGTCCCAGCGAATTGCCTTTGTCGTCATATATCGGCTGCCAGGACATCGCCGCCCAGATTATCTTACCATCCTTGCGCTCTATCCTGAACTGGACATCGTTGCCCGTACTGCCTTTAAGGGCCGAGCGAAAAGCTCTATCCATCCGACTACGGTCTTCCTCGTAAACTATCGAAGTTGGGTAATCCGACATAGCCGTAAGCTCTTTTATGCTGTAGCCGGTAACACGCTTTACCGCCGGATTCGTCCACAGAACTCGGCTGGTCGGACCGACCCATACCTCCCAGCCATAAGTATAGTCTGCGATAGCGCGGAAGCACTGGTCAGTCATCCGAGTCATTAATTCTGTACGTTTACGCACGCTAACATCGTCATATATAGCCACAACCTGCCCTGACGGCAATCTATATACATAGTTCTCTCGCCAGCCTGCGATCCTTTCATCCTTATATACTGAAACGGGGTGATGTTCCGGCATGCCCGTTTTGTACACACGTCGGAAAACATCGAAAAGGCCGAACTTCTTGACTCCGGGAAAGACCTCTGTGACACTTTTACCTATCAGCTCTTCTTTTGTAATCTGATCGATCTCTTCGGCCGCTGCGTTAAAATCCACAAATACAAAATCTTCCCCGTCGTTTCTCGCCTCGTATATCGCCACTCCGCTGCTGACATTGTCGAACAGAGCCTTGAATTTCGCCTGGTATTCTTTCAGCTCGTCCTCGGGATGCTGCTGACTTGGGACCCCGCAAGGCGGGAACCCTCCGCTAAGCTTTGCTTTTTTACGGTTATTGGTTTCCATATCTCACCTTAGCTTACAATCTCCCCATCCCCGTTCACTCCTGATTATATACTTTGGCTTCGCTCCGCTTGTTCGGATGAAGCTGTATCTTCTGCCGGCCTCTATTTTACAATGTATCCTGCCGAATTGGCAAATCGGAAATCACTCCTGCGTCCGTCTCCCATCATCCGTGTGGCGGGGCGATTCGCCTGCAGTGGACTCTCGCCCATAAACCCGCCTTGTATGTGCCCATCAAACCTATCCTGAGTGTAATCAAAGGATAGTTTTTTGCCGCCTACCCCCGCATTTCTCCGGCGGGGGTCATTTGGTTAGGAAAACTCGTTACAAGTTATTACTGAAGAATTGCGCTTTCAGCAATCTCCGCCAGAGCACTATTGATACGCAGAATGGCCTCATCGATTTCCGCGGTACTCTTGAAGCCTATCACAACCGCATCCACCAAACCTGACTGCATGGTGAAGCGTATAGACTTCTCGCGTTCCTCGGGCTTTGTGAAATCACCTTCCCCAAGGATTTTCATGCCAATGATGCCGTGGCGATTCTCACGCATGACCTTAATTTGCTCCATCACCGCAGGCAAATGGGACGCATCGCTCTTGGTTCTCCAGTCCTCGGCTGGGGTATCAATGAGCACACCCTGTGGATTGATTCGCACCAGATTGACGTCAACCCAGTCCAGCTGGGCTGCTTTCGTCAATGCAGGCAGCGAATGGCACGAGACACCGTGGGCGCGTATAATCTTCTTGGCCTTGGCCTCTTCGAAGGCATCCACCAGCCGTTTGCGTCCTTCATCCCAGTCGGCCCTGACCGCACAGTGGACCAGCAGACTGTCGATGTAATCAACACCAAGCTCCTCACGATAGCGGTCGAGTACCTCCAGGGGCTTCTCGGGAAGACCGGGCATCTTGGACTGGATGAACAGCTTCTCGCGGTCAAGACCCCTGATCGCCTCGCGGACCAATGTGTGGGTTCTGTAGCTCTCAGACGTGTCGATATACGTAATCCCCTTATCATACGCATACCGTATCAGCCGGTTAAAGCCATCAGAACCCAAGGCTCGCTGAACGCTGCCGCCTCTGGTGCCGGTACCAACGCCAAGCCGGCTCAGCCTCAATCCTGTCTTGCCTAATGGGACTTGATCCACAGCCGTCGGCTTGCGTCCTATGGCCGAAGGTCCGACTTTACAAGATGACAACAAGGTGGCACCGGCCAATGCAGCCGTACCTTTAATGAATTGACGTCGAGTGATTCTTTTTCCACTCATAATGGGATCCTTTCATATTACTGTAGGCAACTGTAACTTTACTATAACTCGGCACGTTTGTAATTCTGCATAATCCTATATAGTACTCGCATCACGTTAGTGCGGCAAGCCTCTTCCTGATATGGAACGACCTTGGGTGCCCGTCAAGTTTGTAGGTAAAAATAACCCTCCAATAGATGTATTTTCGGTAAATTAGCTTAAAATTTACCCAAAAACGTTTCTGCCATTGGAGGGCAAAAAAATGTACGAAGAAATTT
>Ga0315548_1002282_pt1 | contig 15055 bp, 14 predicted proteins | sample SalMarSW160110MG_2_FD_202540 | JGI IMG/M metagenome (GOLD analysis project Ga0315548, IMG submission 202540) | Salt marsh sediment microbial communities from the Plum Island Ecosystem LTER, Massachusetts, United States - Salt Marsh Sediment SW1601-110 ...
GCTTGCCCTAATTTGCCTAGAGAATTTGTAAGCCAGGGAAATATAAGACAAAATAGATTTTCTAGGGTTTGGGATGAAAAGTACGAGATTTTCAGAAATAGGAGCTGGCGCCGACAAGGTAAATGCAAAAAATGCCAATGGTGGAAATTTTGCGAAGGCAACAGTTTGCACTTATGGAATTTTTATAGCAACGAATTGATGCTGTGTAATTACAGCTTGATCAATCAAGTTTATCGGGGAAAACCTTAATCCTCTCTAATGTGGTACATTGACAAGCTTTTTTCGGCTTGTTAAATTAGATAAAGGAGTGGATAATTCAACTATAAAAACACCGAATTTTTTAAAAGTTGATTATTAATAGTTATAACAATATGGAAAAAAGCATTTTGTTGGTTATTATATGTTTAGCTTTAGTTTCTTTAGTTATTTATGGTGGTTGGAGAATTATATCCGTTGATACTCAAGATTATTCTTACCTTTCCGTAATTGGCGGATATGGATTAGTGAAAGAGGTTCGTAGCGATTCCATCGTATTAACTTCCCAGATTGATGAAGATAAAATTTTTGAGGCGGAAATTACAGAAAATACCTGTTTTTTCCAAAGTGATGAGATGATAGAAACCTTTATTAAAGAAGAAGAGTTCCATCCGGAAAAAATCACATTAGAAGATATAATGATTAATAAAAAAATATACTTTTATATTCAACCGAATGTGGATGGTAGCTTGACTCTTCTTTGGTTGAATATGATTAAATATTAAAAAATATGTTTCCCATGATAATATCATCACTATTAAATACTGAAGGGATAGCATCTAAAATAGCCTTTCCTTTAAAACTATTAGCCATTTTGTTTTTGGTGATTATTTTGTCTTTTTCTTGGCTGGGTGTAAGAATTTTTAAATCAGGAGGTAATATCTCTTTAGGACCGTCGGGGGAGTATGAGGCTCTTGCCGCTATCCCAATATATGGTCCTCCGCCTGCCCCCGACCCAGGCTGTATTTGCGCCTGTTACTGTTCTTGTGCTTGTAGTTGTGCGCCCCCTAACGAGGCGCCTTCGGTGGGCAACATAACGGTTCAATAAAAAATATGCTCAAATTAAACGACAAAAGACTTATAATTTCTCTTTTGGCGTTTTTTTTATTTTTCAGTATCTACCAACTGTCAGAAGGTGCTGTTTTTAAAAGAGGAGGCGAAAGCAGTACTGTAAATATCTATTGTTACGATCCTGACGGCAACTTGACCGATTGCAACGTGACTTCACCATGCTCTCAGGGTTGTTCGGTTTCCGGCTCTTCAGGTTCTTGCTCCTGCCAGTTTATCTGCGGCGTTTTGACGGTAACGGTAAACTGTTCCGATCCCGACGGAAACCTTTCAAAGTGCGAGGTGACTTCACCCTGTTCGGCAAGTTGTTCTGCCTCCGGTTCTTCCGGAACTTGCTCTTGTCAATTCACTGCCGATGGCCCAGACACAGTTTATGATGTTTGTGCTAGGGCAATCGATGATGAAGGATTAACGGATACTGATTGCACGACTGTCAGTTGGTCGCCGAGTGATTACAACGCCTGTGGCAAGGCAATTGATTCTGAGGGGCTTGAAGGCACAGACTGCGAATTAGCAGCCATAAAATGCGTTGAGTGCATTACAGATACAGACTGCGACGTTAATGAAATCTGTGTGGATAATGCCTGTATTGATTCTTGCGGGAACGGAATTTGCGACGTGAACGAGGACTATCTATCCTGCCCGGAAGACTGTAATCATCCTCCTGATAAGCCGGGGATTCCGCCAGAATATCAGCCTGACGGCGTAACGTGGAATAGTTGTTCTTTCCGGGGCGAAGACATACCTACCTTCCACTGGACCTATTCTGATTATGACGGCGATCCTCAAATAGCCTATGAAATAGAGGTAGACAACAATAGCGCCTATCAGGCTCCTAAATTTAACCATTTAGTCAACCTGGCCGCCACTGCCTACACTTTAAATCTTGCCCAGGACGATGATACGGATTGGATTACGGAGTTAGCCTGGAACACTACGTATTTCTGGCGGGTCAGAGTGAAAGATGATCACAACAACTGGTCAGAATGGTCAAATCCCGCTAATAATTTCAAAACTGCCAAACACGCTTATCCCTGGCCTGATTTTGAATGGCTGCCCTTAGAGCCAAATCAGGGAGAAGTGGTTGTTTTTGATCCTGATTCCAGCATAATCTATGATGGCCTGTCTGCTTTTCAATGGACCATAACCGAGGGCGAGGGGATTTATATTGATGATACCAGTGACAACTCCCAGTACCCGCATATTATCTTTTCCACCACTGACAATAGAATGAAATTAAAAGTGACCGATTCCGACGGCTATGCCTGCGAAACAGATGAAGAAATAATTACCGCCCAACTGCCTTTGCCTGAATATGAAGAAGTGCCGCCGGTTATCTGGTTAAAGAAAATTCTGGCTACTTTAACGGGTTTTTTCAGGGGTTTTTAACGCAATAAAAAAAAGAACCGCCCAAAGCGGTTTTTTGTTTCCAAAATAAAGCTTATTATTTCTGGCACTTCATACAAACGCGGGCCGCCGGCAGAACCTTTAATCTCTTCTCGTCTATTTCTTTGCCGCAATTCTCGCACCGGCCGTATTTGTCTTTTTTTATTTTGTCCAAAGCCAGATTAATATCTCTCAGTCTGGTTTCCAGGCTGAATTCAACCGGCAGCCGGGAAGTGTATTCTTCCACTTCATCAGCCGCTTCCTCCAGGTTGCCGTCAAACTTCGGGAAGCGGGTATCCCAATCCCCTTTAAGTTCGGGGTCCTGGTCGGCAAAAGTCGCCAGCTGTTTCTTGATGGCGGTTTTTTCTTTTTCCAGCTTCTCTTTTAGTTCGGCTAGGAGCCCTTTATTCATTTATCTTGTCCATCGTTTTAATTATGCTTTCTCCCGAAAACGTAAAGATAAAGTAATTGTCAGTCATTGCCCAGCAAAGGCCGAAATTTTCCGGCTGCAGAGAAAGATAGTGGAAAGCCGTTCCTTTATAAGTTGCCTCCTTAAAAGCGGCTGTTCCGGCTGGGCCCGTTTTTCCCAAAAACACGGCCAGATCTTCAATATCTTGTTCCATAGTAGTGGCTTCCCAATCAGCCAACAGAGAAATAAGGTCAAATTCTGTTACTTCAGCGACAAAACCCAAGCGGTTTATACCTTGAGAAGAATAAATAAACAGGGTGAAGTCATTGTTTATCTTGTCGTAGAAAGTCGCAGGAGTTTCTACGCCGAAAACCTCAAAAAACTCTCTCAGCCCCCAAGCTTTATTCTCAAACTCATCTTTAATAACCAGCCGGGTGAATTGTCCCTCGCCCAGGTCTTCCTGGAGAACTTGGCTTAGCGAGGGAAATTCAATAGTCCAGGAATCCTCAGTAGCAATCAAAGCCGGAGGGATGATTAATTCTTCAACAATCTCTTCCGGTTCTGGAGTTGTTGTCTTTTCTCTGACCACCAAATACCAGTACCAGAAACTGGCGATAGCTCCTAAAATTGCCAAAGTCAACAAAGTCAAAATAACCTTTAGCCAGATTCTTTTGTTGGAAGGAGGTTTTTTAAAAGAGGGTTTGGGTATTAGCGAAGGTTTCGGCTCGGTTGGCTTTTCCGGAGGTTTCAGCGGCGGTTTTATTGGCGGGGGCAAAGGCGATGGCGCGGCCGGGGCTTCCTTGCCTTCGGCCTGTGCTTCAACTCTGGCTAAAAATCTTTTTCTTTGTTCTTCCTCCCGGTTTTGGGTGTCTTTCAACAAATCCTTGAAGCCGGCCGCCCGGCCCTCTTCTTTTCTAGCTGTCTCTTTGGTTATTATTTCTTCTTTTTTTTCTCTTTCATCTCTTAATTTTCCAACCTCTTCCACTCTTTTTTGGGCTTCTGTTTCGGCTTTCTGTCTGGCTGCGGCCATTTCTTGGGCCTTTATTTGTCTTTCTTTTTCTCTTTGAATTTCCTGTTCGGTCCTCAATTTGGCAATTCTTTCCATTTCCTGACCGGCCTCGGTCTCACGGAGGCGGGAAGTGTCTTTTTTCATTGTTTTTATCTCCTCCCGCGCCAAAAGCTCCTTTTCCTCTTTTGCGGATTGTTTTTTTTCTTCAGCCATATTATTTGGCTTGTTTAATTGATAGATTTATCCGGCCCTGTTCGTCAATCGAGACTACTTTAACTGGCACGATGTCGCCGATTTTGACCACATCCTCCACTTTATTGACTCTGCGGTCCGCCAGCTGGGAAATATGGACCATGCCTTCCTGGCCGGGCAGAATTTCCACGAAAGCGCCGAAATTCAGTATTCTTTTTACCTTGCCCTGGAAAGTTTCTCCTACTTTGACCTCATGGGTAATGTTTTTTATCCAGTCTACCGCTTTTTTGGCGGCAGTTTCCTTCTCGGCCGTGACAAAGACTCGGCCCGAATCTTCAATATCGATTGAAACCTCGCATTTATCAATAATTTCATTGATCATTTTGCCGCCCGGACCGATTACTTCCCTTATTTTATCCGGTTTTATCTGCAAAGTATAGATGCGGGGAGCCCAGGGCGACAGTTCCTTTCTGGGTTTTGCCAGCACCTTCTCTATTTTATCCAAAATCTGACCCCTGGCTTTTTTAGCCGCACTTAAAGTGTCTTTGAGGATTTTCTCCGTGATGCCCGTTACCTTAACGTCCATTTGCATGGCCGTGATGCCTTTCCTGGTGCCAGCCACCTTGAAATCCATGTCGCCGTGATGGTCTTCCGGGCCTTGGATATCAGTCAGTATTTTATAGTCGCCTTTTTCGTCAGCGATCAGGCCCAAAGCAATGCCGGCCGCCGGCGCCTTAATCGGCACGCCAGCATCCATCAGGGCCAGAGAAGCGGCTGAAACCGAAGCCATTGAGGTTGAGCCGTTGGAAGAGAGGATTTCCGTGACAACCCTCATGGTATAGGGGAAGTCTTCAAAACTTGGCACTAGGGGCAGAATAGCTTTTTCTGCTAGCATGCCGTGGCCGATCTCTCTTCTACCCGGACCCCTCATGGGCTTTACCTCGCCCGAACAATAGGGCGGGAAATTGTAATGGTGCATAAAGCGTTTTTTGCCCCTGATTTCCATGCCTTCCAATAATTTAACGTCGCTGGGAGTGCCCAATGTCAGGATGGAAAGGGCCTTGGTCTGTCCTCTGATAAAAAGGCCTGAGCCGTGGGTACGGGGCAAAAGACCAGCTTCAACCCGGATTTTCCTTATTTCATCCAGTTTGCGGCCGCCCGGCCTTTTATTGTTTTTAGAGACGTTTTCGTGGAGCAGTTTGTCTGTTTCTTTTTCAAAAAAACCTTTAACCAGTGACTGTTTGCCCATGCCCGGATATTTGCCTTCAATAAAATAAATTAAATCTTTTTGCAGTTCGTCTAACGAGTTGCTTTCCATAAGAGCCTTTTCCAGCTTATCGCCCAGAAATTTTTTCATTTCCTCCGTCAGTTCCGGATCAGCGGCCGGTTCTTCAAAAGCCAGCTTTTTCTTGCCAGCCTTTTTTATAATTTCTTTCTGGAAATCAATCAGCTTTTTCAAGTGGGGTTTGGCGAATTGGTAAGCGTCCAGAATAACCTTTTCGTCCACTTCTTCGCCTTCCATCTCTATCATATTGATAATGTCATTCTCTAGGCTGACCAGCAACAGGTCAAGCTCTTTTTTTTCTCTTTCTTCGTAAATCGGATTTAAAATGAATTGGTTATCTTTTCTGGCGACTCTGAGAGCGGCAATCGGTCCTGACCAGGGGATGTTGGAGATAGCCAAAGCCAGAGAAGCAGCCAAAAAGCCGAGAATATCAGGATCGTTCTGACCGTCCCAAGAAAGGCAGGTGATTACCACTTGTACTTCCTGACGGAAGTTTTTAGGAAATCTGGGTCGGATGGTTCGGTCAATGGCTCTGGCGCTTAAAATCGCCTCGTCAGACGGCCGGCTTTCCCGTCGGATGAAACGGGAGCCCAGAATTTTACCGGCTGCATAAAACCTTTCTTCGTATTCAACGGTCAAAGGGAAAAAATCTATACCTTCCCTGGTCTGGTCTGACATGACGGCCGTAGCTAAAACCACGGTGTCCCCATACCTCACCAAACAGCTGCCGTTGGCCTGCTCGGCCAGATCGCTTATTTCAACAGTCAGGTCTTTATCAGCGATGTTTAATTTAAATTTCTCCATTATTTTTTCAGTAAATATTTATCAGGCTTTTCTCCTAAATCAATGAATTCATCAGCTATTTCTCTTAATCGGGAAGAAGTTGATTTGCCGAAAGCCAGCACTTCCGCTCTTTTGCCTTGGTTCTTTAAGTATTCCACCAGCTGGATGAAGTCGCCGTCACCCGATACCAGAACAATCACGTCCACCCCGGCTGCGCTCTTGACCGCATCAATCGTAATGCCGACGTCCCAGTCGGCTTTTTTCATGCCGCCGTAAAACTCCTGTAAATCCCTGACTCTGGTTTCCAAGCCCAGCTTAGTCAAAGCTTCAAAAAAAGGCTTTTCTTCCCCAGTTTTTGTCCGGACTACGTAAGCAAAAGCCCTGATTAGCTTTCTTTCGCCCACGGCTGTTTTCAGAATCTCGGCAAAATTCGCCTTTTTGCCGTAAAGGTTTTTGGCCGAATGGTACATGTTCTGGACGTCAATCAGAACAACCACCCGCTGTTCCCTATGTTTGATGGCCATGTTATTTTTTGAGGCCGAGGGCCTTAATAGTTTTATTATACCTTCTGGCATCTTCTTCTTTTAAATAATTTAATAATTTCCTTCTTTTATCAACCATTTTCAAAAGACCTCGCTTGGAATGGAAGTCCTTTTTATGTTTTTTCAAATGTAAAAGTAGCTGCTTTATTTCTTCGGAAAGCAGAGCAATCTGGACTTCCGGGGAACCGGTGTCCAGATCGTGCAGTTTATATTTTTTGATGATTTTTGTTTTCTCTTCGGTAGATAACATATATGTTTAATTATTAATAACAAGTGAAAATACTCATAACATCTTCAGCCCCTCCGTAAACGTTGGTTTGGGGCGCAGAATTCAATTGTTTGAACAGTTTAAGATAATCTTTTAAAAGTCGGGGCATTAAAAAATTGTTTTTGACTGTTTGGTGGGCTTTTCTGCCTAATTTTTTGGCCAAAGCCGGGTTTTTAATAAGCCTAACAATCTTTTCGGCCGCCTGCTGGGGATTTTTGGTGATAAAGCCGTTTACCCCGTCTTTTATCTGGAGCTTGATCCCTTCGGCCGGGCCGCCGACCACCGCTTTTCCTTTCCACATTGCCTCGCTGACAGTTAGGCCGAAACCCTCTCTGACGGAATTTTGCAGGATGGCGTTGGAAACAGCCTGGGCAGCGTTGACGAAAGTGTCGACCTGCAGTCCTCCCAACAAATTAATGTCGGCGAAAAGAAAGATGTCAGGATCTTTTTTCGCCTCTTTCTCAACTCTTTTGAAAACCTTCATACCCTCGGGATCGTCCTGCGCCAGGAAGAAGCCGACCATGGCCAGCTGCAAACCAGGGAATTTCTTTTTAACCAGTCGGTAGATTTTAATGACGTCCAAAGGATTTTTCCATGGGTCAAACCGGGAAACCTGGGTTATCAAAGGCTTTGAACTGTCTATCCCGAAGCTTTTCAGGATGTGCTTGGCGTTTTTCAAATCCATTGGCTGGTTTTTGGTGGCCAAGGGATCTATGGCTGGGGCAAATACTACTGCCTCTCTTTCAGTCTCTGGCTTAATGAAGGCTTTAGAGCTGACGATAACCCTGTCATACATTTCCAAATAGCCGGAAACAAAATCCCAGACTTCCTTGTTGGGCGAGGTCAAATCAATGTGGAGCCGGCAAACCGAAGGATGAAAACGGGGCAAAAACTGGATAACGCCGGCCGGCTGGGGATCGTGAACTACCCAAATGTCAGCTTGCATTTCCTTGGTAATTTTGAAAAAGTCTTCCCGGCCCGGAATAGTGTACCATTTAGCTTTCAGCCCTACGCCTTTCATTAAAGGCACTAAGCTTTTCAGGATTTCAGCAACTCCGCCCCCTCGGGGCGTGGAGTTAATTAAATTAACTTTCAGCCCTTTTAGGTCTTTGGCCAGGTTTTTTATCTCGGCATGCTGACTTTTAGTTATTAATTTTTGGTAATGTTCTAGTTTTTTAACCGGAGTTTTTACTTCTGGTAGCATGTTATTCTATTTTACCCTAAAAAGAAAAAGAGGCAAATGCCTCGCTTGGTGTGCCCCCACCAGGACTCGAACCTGGAACAAACTGATTAAGAGTCAGCTACTCTACCAATTGAGTTATGGGGGCTGGCAGTTAGATTGAACATTGAATGTCGTACCACTTCAGCAAAGACGATGATTCCACTAGGCCGATCTGGGTTAGGATCGTGTTAACAATCACCCAGGCGCAAAAGATTATCAACAGTCCGATAACAACCGAAGTGATTATGCCTTTGGCTCCGATAAGAACGCCAGGTTTGGCTCCGCCGAAAAAGAACATGACCCCGCTGACTAGCAGCATAATAACGGCAATAGCCGGTATGATATTGAACATCACGAACTTGATAATATTATTCAGCATGACGAAAAGATGGCAGAGAGTGCAGGCTGGTTGACTCTCTCCCCCGCAGGGGACAAGGGCAGCCTGAGCTTGGCTGGCCGCCAAGAGCAAAAATAGCAAACCGAATAAAAATATTTTTTTCATCATTTTCATTTTACCATTTTTATGTTTCACGACAAACAATGTGCGCCCGGTAGGATTCGGACCTACAATCTCCTGGTTCGAAGCCAGGCGCTCTATCCATTGAACCACGGGCGCCCGTATTTTTAAATTATACTTAAAATTTGAAAAAAATCAAGTTTTAAGCTAAGATTAAACTGATGACAGTACCAAAAGAAGTAAAATCAGTCGTTGACAAATTGAAAAATAAAGGATTTCAAGCTTATATTGTTGGTGGCTGCGTACGCGATTTTTTAAGGGGGGTTACGCCTCAGGACTGGGACGTGACCACCAACGCCAAGCCAGTAGAAATCCAAAAAATCTTTCCCAAGAGCTTTTACGAAAACAAATTCCTGACCGTGACAGTGCGAACTGGCAGTAAAGACCCCAGGCTCAAAGAAGTTGAAATTACCACCTATCGCTCCGAAGCCAAATACACCGACAAGCGCCATCCGGACGAAATCAAATTCGCCAAGACCATCCAAGAAGATTTAGGCAGGAGGGATTTTACCGTTAACGCCATTGCCATGGACGATAAAATCATTGACCCGTTTGGCGGCCAGAAAGACCTCGAAGATAAGATTATCAGAACAGTCGGCCCGGCCGAAGACAGGTTTGCCGAGGATGCTTTGAGGATGATGAGGGCAGTGAGACTGGCCACGGTTCTCGGCTTCACCATTGAGCCCAAGACAGCAGCAGCCATTAAAAAAAACGCTCCTTGGCTGAGAGCTGTTTCCAAAGAAAGAATCAGGGACGAGTTAATGAAGATTATTATGGTTGACAAAGCCGACCAGGGTATTGAGACATTAAGACAAGCCGGTCTGCTCAAGTACATTATTCCCGAGCTTGAGGAAGGTTTTGGCGTCAGCCAGAACAAGCATCATATTTACGAGTGCTACGAGCACGCCGTACGTTCTTTAAAGTATGCGGCCGAGAAAGGCTTTAATAAATATGTCAGGCTGGCGAGCCTTTTGCATGATATTGCCAAGCCCCGTACCAAACGGGGAGAAGGAGAGAACGCCACTTTTTACGGGCATGAGGTGGTGGGAGCCAGAATGACCGCGCAGATTCTCAGCCGTTTGAGATTTGCCAAAAAAGACATTGAAAAAGTAGCCAAGTTAGTCAGATACCATTTGTTTTACTACAATGTAGATGAAGTCACTGAAAGTTCGGTCAGAAGACTGGTCAGACAGGTCGGCCCAGAAAATATGGAAGAGCTGCTGCAGGTTAGAATGGCTGACAGAATCGGCTCGGGTGTACCCAAGGCCGAGCCCTATAAATTAAGGCATTTAAAATACATTGTTGATAAAGTTTCGCAAGATCCGATTTCCGCCAGAATGCTCAAGGTGACAGGGAACGATGTTATGAAAAAGCTGAAACTTAAGCCCGGGCCAAAAATCGGCCAGATTCTTGATATTCTACTCGGTTATGTGTTGGAGGATCCTAAAAAGAACAAAAAGGAGTTTTTGGAAAAAGAGATTAAAAAACTGGATAAGCTAAACGATAAAGAACTGGCCAAGCAGGCTGGAATAGCCCAAAAAGAAAGGGAAAAAATAACAACAAAACAGGACGAAATGACCAAAAAGAAATATTGGGTGTCGTAAGATATTTTACGACAAACATCGGGGTATAGTGTAATGGCTAGCACGAGTCCTTCGGGAGGATTTAGTCTCGGTTCGAATCCGAGTACCCCGACCATGCAATCAAAAGGGCAAATGCAAATTGTTTTCGGCGTAGCAGTTGTTTTGATTATTGTGGGAGTTGTTTTAGGCTTTCAATGGCTGACTGGTTCCGGCGATGAACCATCAGAACCTTCTACAGAATCACCGGGAGGGTCGCAATCTACTGCCGGGACGGGGGTCAGTGGTGCTTTAATCCGCAGCAACCTTTTCCCGACAGGCACTCTGCCGGCCGGCACCACTCAGACGAAAATAAGCGTTTCCACCAATAAACCAGGTTACTGTCGCTACAGCGAGAAATCAGGCCAGTCTTATAATTCAATGAGAGAAAGATTTTCCTCTGAACAAGATAAGACCTTTCATAGTGATACCGTAAAGAATCTGAAAAGTGGTCAGACTTATACTTATTATGTTCGTTGCAAGGATTTGGCTGGCAATGTTAATGCCAGCGATGCTGTTATTCAATTTACCGTTGGCGGCAGTTCCGGCTACAGCGGCGGCTACACCGGCTCTTCCGGCGGCGAGGATAATACTCCGCCCCAAAGAATTAACCTTTTCCCGACAGGCACTCTGCCGGCCGGCACTATTGAAACCCAGATCAGCATCACCACCAATGAATCCGCTTACTGCCGCTATTCGGCTGAGGCTGGCCAGTCTTACAATTCCATGAAGGAAAGATTTTCTAGCAGCCAGAACAAAACCCTGCACACTGATACAGTCAAAGGTCTAACCGATAACAAAGTGTTTGAATATTATGTTCGCTGCCGCGATATAAAAGGCAACGAAAATACCACTGATGTTGTTGTACGGTTTGGGGTCGGAGGAGTTAACCTGCCCCCTTCCCTGACCGAGCCTGGCCAGGACGCTTACCCGCCTTATCGTTTCTCTCCCTGGCCGGACGATGAAGATCTGCCTTATACTACCAAAAAAGTCGTTATCAATCTGCAAACGGACGAAAAAGCTGTCTGTCGCTACGGCACGGTTTCCGGTTTGAGCTACTATTCGATGAATCGGATTTTTGCCAATACAAATTCCACTTATCACTCGACCGAAGTGACTGGGTTGAGCGAAGGCAGAGAATACAAATACTACATTAAATGTATCGACGAAAACGATAACGCCAATACCGACGATTTAATTATTTCCTTCAATGTGGAGGAGCCGGAAGACGTGACCCCGCCGGTGCGCAGCAATCCTTATCCAACCGGCGACACTTTTGCTCCTGGCACCACCCAAACAATGATCAGTATTGTAACTAATGAGCCGGCCTCCTGCCGTTACGATGCTGAGCAGGGCGAACCTTACAATTCCATGGGGAAAAGCTTCAAAAGCGATACGGCAAAAAAATACCACACAGCCACGGTTTCCGGCCTGGCCGACGGCCAAAGCTACGATTATTTTGTCCGGTGCAAAGATCTGGATGGCAATGTTAATACCGGCGATGTTATGATATACTTTAGCGTTGGAGAGTAAACTTTGAATTGCGGCAGTAAACTTATGACATTAATAAACCATTTAAGATACGTCAGAGAAATAGAATCAAAGATAAACAGAAATTTGTTTATCGTCTGCAGCTTGGTCACTGTCATAGTGATGGTGATGCTGCTGATGGAGTTCTTTAGCCGGGGCGATTTTCCGCCCACCCAGATAACCCTTTTCTATCTGGGCGTCCTGCTGATTTATTCTCTGCACAAGGAAGTAGTCAGGTGGCTGGGCCGGCGCAAGATAGAACGCCAGGGAGAATACTTTGTTTACGCCTGGATTATTCTGACTACCCTGCTTTTTCTTATCAACTTCTTCAGCAAGCAGTATTTCAGCTATTCCGAAGGAGGGGAATATCTGTACGCCTTAAGAAAAGTATCGGTGCTTACTCTGGAGGTTTTCATAATATTCATTTTTACCAGGGTTTTGAAGATATTGAAGATTTGCTTGATAAAGGACCATCTTTTCAAAAAGATACAAGGGAGCGATTAGGCTATGAGATTATCTTTACTTTTATCAGGCAACATATTTAATCTGATGCGGCAGTGCGGCTACTTCTTTGAAAGAAAGCAGGGGGACGAGTCGGTCTTCGTCAGGATTCTCGGGGCAGCCAAGTCGGGCTATCCCAGATTCCACGCTTACGTAGAAATTGACAAAACTTTAAACCGAGCGTTGATCAATCTTCATCTTGATCAGAAAAAACCAAGTTATCAGGGAGCGCCGGCTCATTCGGCCGAATACGAAAGCGAGGCGGTCGAAAAGGAAGCCGCCAGAATAAAACAAATCTTGGGCCTGTAGTTCAACGGCAGAACGCCGCATTCGCATTGCGGAGGTTAAGGGTTCAAATCCCTTCGGGTCCACCAATAACTAAACTTGTTTTAGTTTTTTATTTGGCCTGTTTACTTTTTCAAAAGTTTAGCTATAATAAATTAGAGTTCATTTAGAAAGGGAGAAAAAATAGTGATAGATTTAAACGGGTTAAAGCTGAAAAACAGGTTTGTGATAGCTTCCGGCGCCTTGGAATACGGCCGCGGCTGGCCCTGGGAAAGACCTCTTATTAAACTGGGGCTGATTAAACCCAGCCTATTCGGCGCGATAATCACCAAGACGTTAACCTTGGAACCGCACAACGGTAATTTCATTGACCCCTTTGAGTTTGAGCATAGGTCCTTACCCTTGCACTTATGGCATATTATCAACAAACACGATTCGGCGATGAAAAGAGTCCTAAGAAGAGTACCCAACGGTTGGATTAACAGTTTAGCTTGGTGGAACGTGGGATTTAAATACTGGACAAATGAAATTTTCCCCGAAGTCAGACATCTGCCGCTAATCGTTAGCATTGGCGGGTTTGCAGAAGAGGAATACATTCAACTTATCCAGCAGCTAAATGCATTATATGTTTTAGGGGTTGAGCTGAATATTTCCTGTCCCAGTATTAAAAATTCCTTCCTGGACGAGTTGTTTTGGGACTCCAACCTAAAGAGATTCCTAACAAAGTGCAGAGAAAACTCAGAGCATCATTTGATACTTAAACTAGGCGCTGACCGCCATATCGTTGAGAAAGCTAAAATCGCCAAGAGATGCGGGATTAATGTTTTATCTCTTATCAATACTGTCCCGGTTTTCGGCGAAGGCTGGTCCGGGCCAGGGATTAAGCCGATTGCTTTAAGGACCGTTGCCCAAGTCAAGAATAAGGTTAAAAAAATCTTCATAATCGGCGGAGGCGGGATCGAGTCTTGGTCTGATTGTCACGATTTCCTTGTGGCAGGAGCTGATGCGGTTAGTTTTGGTTCGGTCCATTTCGCCCGACCTTGGAAGCCGACTCAGATTGTCAGAAAATACCATAAAATATAAGGCAGGAGCAATCCTGCCCTTTTTATAATAAAAAACCTCCAGCCAGCTGGGAGCCTTTTGGCATAAAGCCGTTATCCCCAAGAAGGGGCCCTCAATAAGGAGGGAATGAGGAGAGACTCCCAAGTGGCTGAAGGTTCGCTGTTTTTAATAGCTATATTATATACCCTTTGTTTCATTTTGTCAAGATTTGGCTTGACAGCTAATTTCAGTCTGCTAAACTAGGATTAGTTTGGGAAAGATTGATATTATTTGTCCGTTGGAAAGCGGACATTTTATTTAAAATGGATATAAAAAACTTTACATCGGCCATCGGCCAGATTGCCGAAGAAAAAGGCATTCCGTCAGAAAAAGTCATCGAAACAATTGAGATGGCGATTGCGGCTGCCTACAAGAAAGATTATGGCAAAAAAGGCCAGATAATTAAAGCCAAATTCAACCCGAAGACTGGCGATGTTAAGTTTTGGCAGGTTAAGCAGGCGGTGACCGAGGACATGATTTATTCTGAAGAAGAGCTGGAAAAATTGAAAGATAAAAAGCCGGAAGAGCAGGAAAAGAAAATCCGCTTTAACCCCGAAAAGCACATTCTGCTCAAAGAGGCCAAGAAAATCAGCGCCAAAATAAAAGCGGGCGAGGACTTGGAAACTCCTTTAAAGGCCGAAGGAGACTACGGCCGGATTGCTGCCCAGACCGCCAAACAGGTTATTTTACAGAGAATCAGAGAAGCGGAGAGGGAGGTGGTGTTGTCGGAGTACAAGTCAAAAGAGAGCGAGATAATTTCCGGCATTGTGCAGCGGATTGAAGGCCGGACCGTTTTTTTTGATATTGGCAAAACCTTGGGCCTTCTGCCTCGGGAAGAACAGGTGCCGGGCGAGTTTTACCGGCCCGGCCAGAGATTGAAAGTTTACGTGCTTAAAGTGGAAGAGACCCCTAAGGGTCCGGTGGTCTTTTTGTCTCGGGCTTATCCTAAGATAATCTCCAAACTTTTTGAATTGGAAGTGCCGGAAGTCTCCTCGGGCGCTGTGGTGATAAAATCAGTGGCCCGGGAGCCGGGATCCCGCTCCAAAATAGCGGTTAGCTCAACTGCTGAAGGCGTGGATCCTATCGGCTCCATGGTCGGGCAGCGAGGCACCAGGGTCACGGCTGTTATTAATGAATTAGGGGGTGAAAAGATTGACATTATTGAGTGGTCGGAGGATGCGGAAAAATATCTGGCTAATGCTTTATCGCCGGCCAAGGTTCTGGAGGTGAAGATTATGCCCAAAAACAAGGCTTTGGTCATAACTCCCGAAGACCAGCTTTCTTTGGCTATCGGCAAGGACG
>Ga0315548_1002283_pt1 | contig 15052 bp, 10 predicted proteins | sample SalMarSW160110MG_2_FD_202540 | JGI IMG/M metagenome (GOLD analysis project Ga0315548, IMG submission 202540) | Salt marsh sediment microbial communities from the Plum Island Ecosystem LTER, Massachusetts, United States - Salt Marsh Sediment SW1601-110 ...
AATACACGACATTGGATATCTAGATCTTGGATTGACTGGATCATTTGACATGATAGTGATGAACGACCAGATCATCGCCATGGCTAAGCGATTTATGAGAGGGATCAACACAGATGACGAGCACTTAGCTTTAGAGGTAACCGATAACGTTGGCCCGGGAAGTAGCTATCTCACCGAAAAACATACCCTGAAACATTTCAAGACTGAGCATTGGGAGCCGAAGCTTATGGATAGAGGGAACTATGAAAGATGGGTTAAGAATGGAAGGAAAGGATTGGGCGAGCGCGTCAACGAGAAGGTGAAATCGATTCTAGCTGAACATAAGCCCGAGCCGCTGGAGGAGGACAAACAAGAAGAGGTGCTTAGAATAATTAAGAATCGGGTTGATTAGTAGCCGATAATTATGAGGAAAACTAGTTGGTGAGCCAATACCTGCGAAGAAGCTTGCATGGATGGTGAGGAGATCCAACTAAGAGGATGGGTTCACATTTTGATGCTTGGTGTAATGGCAGATCTGCACCAGCTCTTTTCGCTGCAGGAGTTGACAGGCGGAGAGATGGGATGAACAAGGGCGAAGTTCGGAGTAGATAGCTATTCGACAAAGAGACGGTATACTAGATGAAGGAGGTGAGGGATGAGTTTAAGCTGGACGCGTAGCATCAAAGCGAAAATTTGAAGAAGGAGGTAAGAAGATGAGAAGTCTAGGAAAATGGGTGATTTTGAGTGTAGGGTTGCTGCTTCTACTTGGTATGGTTGTTGGCTACGCAGATCCGCAAGATAGCCAACCCTGGATGCGTGACCGCGATCCCTTGAAGTTTGGAGGGACTTTGACCTTGGCCCGCGGTTGGGAGCCTCTAAGCTTGGATAGCTTGAGGACCACCTATGGTGATCAGCCCCATATGTATATCAGTGAGCCGCCCTTTATATATGGGCCCAACGGCGAGTTTGGACCAAGCGGCTGGGTTGAATCCGTTGAGAGCTCTCCAGATGGTTTGGTCTGGACCTTCCACATGAAGCCAGGGGTTACCTTCCATGACGGGAGCCCGCTGGATGCTGCGGCTTTCGCATGGCTCCTTCGAGAGAGGATTAAAGACCCGGCCATCTATAGTGATCCTCTTATGAATGTCCCCGATGTCGATCACATTGTGGTAATGGACGAATATACTGTGGAGATCCGACAGGAAGGACGGTCTTGGCCGGAGCTACCCCTTAACATGTCTACCCCCAGCTGGGTGGGAGCGATGACGACCCCGCGATCTGTTGAGCGCTATGGCGAAGAGTATGGCTTCAAGATGGCCTATGGTAATGGGCCCTTCGAGCTGGAAGAGTGGATGAAAGGGGACCATATAACCTTTGTGCGAAATGAAGATTATTGGTGGACACCTTCCTGGGCTGCAAAATATGCCGGGTTAAAGGAAGGAGAAGAGTATCACCCCGGTCCTCCTTACTTGGAGAAGTTGATTCTCAAATATGTGCCGGAGGCTAGCACTAGGGCCGAGATGCTGAGGGCCAGAGAGGTGGACGGGATCGTAGAGGTTCCTATGGCAATGGTTGAGGAGATCGAGAGGATCCCGCACGTAAAGATAACGGCAAGCCCCTCTTACAGCATTCGCTACATCGGGTATAACACTACAAAACCTCCGCTCAATGATGAAAACGTAAGGAAGGCCCTAAATTATGGCGTCAATCGCGAGGCCATAGCAAAGGTCATCTATTACGGATATGCGGAACCTGCCTATAGCCTCTTTTGTGGCAAAGCCCTTGAGACCCCGAACACAAAACACCTGTATAAATATGATCCAGATGAAGCCAGGACCTTGCTGGCTGAGGCGGGCTGGGAGGATACGGACGGGGATGGCATTTTAGATAAGGACGGTCAACCATTGACCTTTGGGCTGTGGAGCTCAGTTACAACAGAGTATAGGAAGGTAGCCGAGATGGTTCAGGGGATGTGGCGAGAATTGGGCGTAGATGTAATCTTGCGACAATTTGATGAGGCCACCCTTAGGGCTAGGATCGAAGCTGGCGAGCATGAGGCGACAGTCTTCAGGCACGACTGGGTCACCAAAAATGATATGTATAACTGGTGGTTCAACCCGGATTATATGTGGTATCCACAGGAGAGCGGTTTTGACACCCCTGTGCTTCGCGAGTTAATCAACAGAACTTTTGAAGCTACAACGATAGAGGAAGTTGCCCAAACTAATGATGACCTTGTGAATTACTACTACGAGCATGCTGTACTATGTGCCTTGGTGTACCCTTACGATCTGCTGGCAACCTATGATGACATTGTGAATGTGGTTGCTAGAGGTGGGGGATGGTGGGGGTGGATGCCCTATCTACACGATGTCTACCGTCAAGACGTCTACGAGGCAAATAAAGTAGCCGCAGAGAAGTAGAGCGGTAAGTTTGGTCTAACGGAACGTAATAGCGAGGAGGGGAAAAAGCGGATTTATGCCTGCTTTTTCCCCCTCTCATAAGAGAGGGGGCCGGTGATATCTTGACCAGGCCTAAGTCCTTTGGTAGAAAATGTCAAGAGCAACAAGTAGCAGTGAGCACAGAGCAAGATGGCCAATAAATGGAGAGCATAAGTTACCTTAGTCATAAAAGGGAGGGTACATGTCTAGGAGTAAATTAGAATTACTCGATCATAATCTCGTGGAGAGAATCATCGATGAAGCTTTTGTGATATTAGAGAAGACCGGAGTGCTTGTCGAGAATGAGGAGGGTGCAAGGCTCCTTAGGGGTGCAGGAATGAGGGCTCTGAGGGCTAATAAGAAGGGAACAGTATTCTCTATCACCCGCGACTTGGTTGAGCAGAGTCTCAAAACCACCCCCTCCTCGGTTAGACTCTATGACCGACAGGGTAGCGATGAGCCCGTTCTTGTGATGGGAGAGGAGAGGGATAAGGTTTACTTTGACCCTGCCTCTACGGCTCTCTATGTCTTTGATTATGTGACAAAAGAAGTGCGGGAGCCTAAAACGGATGATCTTGTCAATTTTGTCAAGCTGGCTGATGCGCTTGTTAACATCGATGCCCAGAGCACGGCAATGATCCCAAATGATGTCCCCAAAGACATCGTCGATCGCTACCGACTGTTCCTGGTACTGCGAAATTCCAGCAAGCCGGTAGTTACTGGGACATTCACCTTGGACGGTTTCGACGTGATGAACGAGATGCTTGTCGCTGTCCGTGGCAGCGGGGAGGCCCTAAAGGAGAAGCCCCTAGCGATCTTCGATGTCTGCCCCTCACCACCGCTCAAGTGGAGCAATCTGACCTGCCATGACCTGATCGAATGCGCTAAATTGGGGATCCCTGCTGAGTTTATCTCCATGCCGATGACTGGCGCTTCTGCTCCTGTAACCTTGGCCGGGGCCATTGTCCAACATACTGCAGAGACCTTCAGTGGTATAGTAATCGGCCAGCTAGCTAAGGCTGGAGCCCCTCTCATCTATGGTGGTTCCCCCACCGCCTTCGACATGCGCAAGGGAACACCCCCGATGGGGGCAATCGAGACGATGATGATCGACTGTGCCTATATCCAAATCGGGAGACACCTGGGATTGCCTACCCAGGCCTATATGGGGCTAAGCGATGCTAAGCTCCCGGATTCTCAGGCTGGTCTTGAGTCTGGTATTGGAGCGGTCCTGGCTGCGCTCGGCGGGGCGGACTTGGTTGCTGGTCCGGGGATGTTAACCTTCGAGAGCTGTCAGAGCCCAGAGAAGCTGGTCATCGACAATGAGATCTGTGGGATGGCAAAACGGTTAATTGAGGGGATTAACCCCCGCACTGATCCCTTAGCTGAGGATCTCCTCCACGGGGATATCTATCAAGGAGATCACTTCTTGACCTCGCCTACGACGATGAGGTGGTTCAAAGAGGAGTTCTTCCAACCAGGCAGCGTGATAGATCGTGACAATAAAGATGTATGGCTCGAGAAAGGTGCGACTACTGCTGAAGAGAGAGCCCACCAAGAGGTTGAGAGAATCCTGGCCAGCCATAAGCCATTGTCACTTCCAGAGAAGATCGATAGGGAGCTGGTGCGGATCATGAAGCGTGAAGCGAACAGACATGGCATGGAACAGCTTCCCTAATCTACAAAGCGTGAAAAAGGAGGAACCTGATGGCACTTTACGAGGATCTGAAGGTCGCAGTCATCGATATGGAGGTGGAAAGGGCAGTCGAGTTGACGAAGAAGGCGCTTGACGAAGGCAAGAAAGCCGAAGACATAATGAATAGCTCATTGGTGCTCGCAATGGACATTGTGGGTGAGCAGTACGATAAGGGTGAGAAGTACGTCCCGGAGATGCTGCTCTCAGCTAAGGCGATGAAAGCCGCAATGGAGCTTCTTCGTCCATTGCTCGTGGAATCCGGGGTTAAGATGAGGGGCAAGATCGCGATCGGCACAGTGGAGGGTGATCTGCATGACATCGGACAGAACTTGGTTTCCATGATGCTTGAGGGCGCTGGATTCGAGGTCATAAACCTTGGCGCGGAAACACCTGCCGACACCTTTGTCGAATCGGTGAAGGAAAACAAGCCTGATATTGTCGGTATGTCGGCCCTACTGACGACGACGATGCTCCACATGCCTGAGGTGATCGATGCACTTAAGGAAGCCGGGCTGCGAGACCAGGTTAAAGTGATGATCGGGGGCGCGCCGGTTACTCAAGAATACGCGGACGAGATCGGCGCCGATGGTTACGCCCCCGATGCAGCCTCGGCAGTAAAGTTGGCAAACAAACTACTTCAATAGGGTGGCGCGACTGATTATGCAAACGCTGGATCACGTTTCTTCAGTGAGTTGATATGCCAACATAGTTTCCGCTGTTATGAGGTCAGGAACTTCGGTTTAGATCTTGAAGGGTGGACTCAAGGGCCTCGATGAACCGGACGTTCTGAGTTTTACTGCCAACTGTAATGCGAAGAAACAAAGGAAGATCATAGCCGGTACAGGGTCGTACGATAACACCTTTCTTCAACAACATTTCCTGAACCGCTGTGGCTTGGGGCCCTATCTTGACGAGAACAAAGTTAGTGTGGCTCTTGACATATGGCAGTCTCAAGCGTTCGAATTCGCCATACAGGTAGATGCGTCCCGCGTGGTTTGTTGCCACTGTTTTCTCGAGAAATGCTTTGTCTTCTAGAGCCGCAACACCTGCGGCTTGGGCGAGCAGGTTGACTGAAAAGGGTTCCTTCACCCTATTGAGAGGCGCCAGAATTTCAGGCTCTGCAATGGCATACCCCAACCGGATACCGGCCAGACCATAAATCTTGGAGAATGTACGCATGATCATTGTGTTGGTGTAGCCATCTCGAATATAGCGCAAGCTATCCGGATAGTCAGGAGAATCGACTAACTCGCAGTAGGCTTCATCGTAGATGACAAGCACGTGTTTTGGCACCTTGTCCATGAAAGCCTCTACTTCGGCTGCGGTGACAATCGTTCCGGTAGGATTGTTTGGGTTGCAGACAAAGACGAGCTTTGTCTTATCGCTAATTACTTGGAGCATGGCTTCGAGGTCCAGTGCCGCTCTCATCACGTGGGTATAGATATCATAGACCGGGAACGAAGATTGACTGACGATTACTTCACTCTCTTCATCCAAGTACGCCAGGCAAGTCTGCATGATGAGCCCATCGGCTCCGTTGCCTACGGTTAGTTGTTCAGGTCTAATTCTAAGGTGCTCCGCAAGGGCTTCTAGTAGATTGTGGCTCTGCCCATCTGGATAAGAGTTTACGCGAGAAAGGCTCTCCTTCATCGCGGCCAATGCCTTAGGCGAGGTACCCAGTGGGTTCTCGTTGGACGCTAGTTTAATTACATCCTTGAGGCCGTATTCCCGTTGCACCTCATCAATGGGCTTACCCGGCACATATGCTTTGATGGCGTTCAAACCACGCTGTTGTCTAACATGTGTCATCTATCAGTTCCTCCTCTCTTGTATCACTCGCACGTCTCCAACCAGGACTCCAGTTGACAACATGAATACAGGGTTCAGGTCGGCCTCTACAATCTCAGGGTAGCAGAAGGGAAGGCGCGAGAAGTCGACCAAGATCTTCGCTATGGCATTTAGGTCTCGTGTTGGCTGTCCTCGTGTCCCTTCCAGGATAGGGAAGGCCTTAATCTCTCGGATCATCGCATTGGCCTCATCATAGTCAAGTGGGGCAATGCGGAGTGAAATATCCTGAAGGACCTCGGTATAGATTCCCCCTACCCCAAAGGCAATCACCGGGCCGAACTGCGCATCCCGCGAGAACCCGATCAGGATCTCCAGGGCATCGGTGATCATTGGGTAGATGACTACCCCCTGGAAGTCGCGCTCACCTATTCGCTGTTCGATCGAGTGAAATGCAACGACTACTTCATCATCTGTGCGAATGCCAGTGATGACGCCGCCAATCTCCGATTTGTGTGTGATATCGTGGGACACGACCTTTATCACCACCGGATAGCCGATCGAGCGGCTTCCACTCACGGCATCATCCACAGATGTGGCGAGCCGATATTCCGGAACCGGGATCCCGTTTTCCCGCAGCCATGCCATCGCCTCCGGCTCGAGGAGCGAACGCTCGTCGGGCAGAGCGCCAACCGCGCTGGGAGTCTCAGGGAACAGACGGTCCCCCTTTTTTCGCTCCTCATAGCCCGCCATCCGCGCGAGGACCATCACCGCTCGCTCGCCGGTGACAAAGTTGGGGACCCCGTGCTGTCGCAGATAGGACAGAGCAGCGGCCACTGTCTTTCCGGCCATGAAGTTCGCGGCAACAGGCTTTCGGGAATTCGCAGCGGCGTCGCAGATCCCGCGCGCCAGCGGAACCGGATCGAGATACGGAGTGCAAACATCGATGGCGAGCGCCGCATCGTACTCCTCCAGTGCCGCACGAAGCGTCTTGTGATAATCAGTCTCTGTCCCCTCAACGGTGAAGTCGATCGGATTTTCCAGCGAACAGAAATCGGGCAGCCAAGCAGACAGTTTCTTCCGCAACGGCGCAGAGGGCTCGTCCACTGACAACCCCACCGCTTCTGCCCGATCCGCGGCGAGGACCCCAGGCCCGCCGGAATTGGTGACGATGACCAGACGCCGCCCCCTGACTGGAGGAAACTCGACAAACCCTCGACACAGGTCGAACATCTCCTCTATCGTATCGACGCGGATCGCGCCACACTGGCGCAAGGAGGCGGTATAGACGGCATCCGATCCGGCCATCGAACCCGTGTGTGAGAGGGCTGCCCGCTGACCGGAGAGGCTCCGGCCGGCCTTGATCACCACCAGCGGCTTGCTGCGCGTCAGTCGGTGTGCGGCCGCCATGAACGCGCGGCCGTCGGAGACGGTCTCGATGTACAGAGCAACGACCTTTGTCTCCGGATCCTTCTCCAGGTAGTTGAGGAAGTCGATCTCGTTGAGGTCGGCACCGTTTCCGTAGCTTGCGAACTTGGAAAACCCCACCCCTTGCTCTTCCGCCCACGAGAGGACCGCGCCCCCCAGAGCTCCACTTTGGGTCACAAACGCTACTTCACCTTGCATGGGACGGGTCTCCAAGGTGGGATAAAGGTGATAGTTGGTGTTGATGATCCCAGCGCAGTTTGGCCCGCACAAGCGGATTCCATGCCGCTTTGCAGTAGCAACCACCCGTTCTTCTCCTTCGGTGTTTCCCACCTCGGAAAAGCCGGCTGTGATAATCACGGCAGCCTTCACGCCCGCCTTTCCGCAATTTTCGAGCACATCCGCCACCGTCACTGCCGGGGAAGCGATCACAGCGAGATCGACGGGGCGGTCGATGGCCGAGACTGCGACGTATCCTGGAGCTCCGAATGCCCCTTGACCCTTGGGGTTGACCGCGTAGACGTGTTCGTAGCCTCCGTCAACGATCTGTTTGATCAACTCGTAGCCGAGTTTCCCTTTGGAGGTGGAACCGATTACCGCGACTCCACGAGGATAGAAGAGCTCTCTTAGGCTCAAGGCGTCCCTCTAACACGCAAGCCGGCATCAAATGCAGCCACATTGTGCTCTGCTCTACGCGGCCACCGTGCTTGAACAACCTCCGCCATCTTGTCGGCATTGAGCACTTCACCCAATCTTGTGTTTCCAAATACCGCTCCAAGCACGAAGATGTTCGTGGCTACGTATCCCCCGTCGATTTTGGGAAGCTCTTTTGGATCGACATAGATCAGTTGAGCGTTACTGCCTCGGATGGCCTCCAGCACCGATTCGAGCGATGGGTAGGCCGTTTCTCCAAGCATCACCGCAGTCGGCTCCCACACGTGACCGTAGAGGAGGAAATCGCCCCCCGGCTGCGCGTACCGTACTCCCTTCAGCGCTTCAGAGCACTCCATGGCGATCACCAGCTGGGCACCCTTTTCTTGGATATGTGGTCCCACCGGCGTACGACCCAACCGCAGCTCGGCCTTCACAAAGCCTCCTCTCTGCGCCATCCCTTTGGTGGGGAAGAAGTTGACCGCTATTCCCTTGTTGATTGCTGCACGCACGATCAGGTCTCCGAGGGTCAGGACCCCTTGCCCGCCGACGCCGACCAAGTAGATGTCGTAGGTCATACCTCCTCCTTCGTGAGCGCTCCTGTTGGGCAGACGGCGCAGCACAGGCTGCAGCCGTTGCACAGAGCAGGGTCGATGCTGACCGAACTCTCCCCGATCGATAACGCGGGACAGCCGGTGACGATAATGCACTGTTTGCACAGCACACACTTATCCGGGATCACCCGCACTCGCCCCGCTCTCTTACCTCGTCGCATCGCCTGAATGGCACACTCCCGCCGCGATAACACGACCTTTACCCCAGGAAGGGTGAGGCATTCTTCGATAATGGAGGTTGCTCCTTTCAGATCGTACGGATCGATGATGAAAAACTGGTCCACTCCCAAGCCTGGAATCACCTGCGCAAGATCGATTCGGCGTTCTCCCGGCCGTTGGAATGTCTTGTCCGTGCCTGGATTCACCTGCATCCCCGTCATGCTTGTCCACCCATTATCCATAATGATAAGGGTCAATGGAGTCTGGTGCTGAATCGCGTTGAGCAATCCTGGGATGCCAGCATGGAAGAAGGTCGAGTCTCCGATCGTGGCGATGACGGGAGTGGTAACTTCCCCGTAGACATACCCCTGGGCCAGACTCACGCTTGCCCCCATGGAGACCTCGCTCCACACCGTGCCGAACGGCGGATTCATCCCCAAGATCGTGCACCCAATGTCGCCGGTGACCATCACCTCATCCTTGTTGAGCTTGAGATTCTGGACCGCTTGATTAATGGCCATGTAGGTTCCGCGGTGGGGACATCCGGCGCAGACGGTGATCGGACGCTTAGCAGCGAGCTTCTCAGCGGCCGTGCTTTTCTCCAACCGTTTTTCTGGGATGCCCAGCCCGAGCGCAGCGTCGATCCCGCGGAGGACGTGGGTGACATCGTACTCTCCCACGCGGCTCAATGGACCGTTGATCTTGCCTACGATCTGCCCTGTGTACCCGGTGCGCTGCGCTTCCAGGTAGATCCCTTTTTCCATGTACGGTTCGAGTTCCTCTAACACGAGGATCGTCCCGCAGTGGCCCAGCAAAGTACGCACTGACGAGGTAGGGAACGGGCTCGTGGTCACGACGTGGAGTAGCGAGACATCATCGCGGGAGAACCCGTACCGCGAACCGATCTCGTACGCTTCTTCTAAATAGGCATCGACGACTCCTACGGTGACGATTCCTAGTCCGCCAGTATTGGATGACAACTCTAGCCGATTGATCTTCATCTCGTCAATGATTTGGGCAGCTTGCTCAAGGCGAGAGATCGCGTTGCGGTGCTGGGCCATGCAGATCGCTGATCCAGCCTTGGTATACTTGGCGATGTTCCGTTCGAGGATCGGACCACGGGGCTCCGGGGGTAGCGATTCTTCGACCTCGATCGCTGCGACGGCGTTCGCCACGGAGGCGACCAAGCGCAGGAAGACGATGCCTCCCACCTTCTTGGAGAGTTCAAAGGCGACTTGCGCCAGTTGGTAGGCTTGCTGAACCGAGGAGGCCTCGAACATCGGGAGATCGGCCATGATCGCAAAGCCGCGCGAGTCCTGCTCGGCCATCCCGGCGCTCACCCCGGGGTCGTCGGCAACGTAGACCACAAGAGCGCCATTGACCCCGGAATAGGCAAGGGAGATCAGCGAGTCGTAGGCCACGTTCAACCCCGACATCTTCATCGTACACATCGCTTTCTTCCCGGCCCACGCCGCTCCGGCGGCGATCTCCAGTGCCACCTTCTCGTTGATGCTCCACTCCACGTGCCTCTCAAAAAGATCCATGTCAAGAAGAGCGGAGAGCACGCCGGTGGAAGGGGTGCCAGGATACCCCGTTACCACCTTCACTCCGGCACGCAATGCTCCTCGCGCAAGCGCCCCGTTCCCCGTTAGAATCCTTGTCGTCATCCCACCACCTTGCCAAGCGCACGTAGAACCCTCTCCGGCGTCAGTGGTAGGTCGTGGATGCGGACGCCTATGGCGTCTGCTACAGCGTTCGCGACCGCTGGAGCAGCAGGTGTTAGTGCAGGCTCGCCAATGCCTTTGGCGCCGAACGGACCGACCCCTGTCCCCGACTCTAGGATGATCGCCTTCGTAGTAGGAAGATCCTTCGCTGTGGGGATCAGATATTCGGACAGTGAAGGCGTCCGGGTTACGCCATCCCTGACCTGTACCTCCTCCATGAGAGCGTAGCCGATTCCCTGGGCGCTTCCGCCTTGAATCTGTCCCTCAACGGCGATCGGATTGATGGCCCGACCGACATCATGGCATCCGACGGACTTGAGCACCGTAATCTCACCGGTCTGGGTATCCACCGCCACCTCAACGGCGTGTGCACTGAAGGTAAAGTCTGGGAAGATGTCTCCTTGGAGGTTCTCAGGGTTGAGCTTATCGGCGAATGGAGCCGCAAACAGAGCTAGGTGTTGCAGCTTCAGCCCATCAGCGGCGCACATCTTGCTCAGATCCCCCAGTGAAAGCCATTGCTGCGGATCGCTCTTGATAAACACCTTGTTATCGGCTAGATCCAGGCTGTTGGGCTCTTCCTTGAAATGCTCTGCTGCGCGATCGAGCAACACCTCTCGCACCATCTTGGCTGCCTTGAGCGTAGCATTGCCGGACATGTAGAGCTGCCTGGTAGCAGTTGTTGTGCCTGCCAGTGGTGTGACCGCAGAATCTGAGTTGTAGAAGGTCACGTCTGTTAGTGACACACCAAGCACCTCAGCAGCGATCTGGCACAAACTGTTTGCCTGACCTGCACCCAGGTCGGGTGCACCACACCGCACCACGACTGTGCCATCTTGCTCGATACCAACCCAGGAACGTGAGGTATCATGAAACCACATGATCCGGCCATAGCTTTGCATCGTGGTGGCAAACCCCTGGCCTATCTTGATTGCATCGTCAGAAACCCTCTTTTTTTCTCCCAACGCTGCCAGCGCTTGCATGGCCTCTTCCTCTAGCCAGACCGCGCTCTTGATCTGTTGGCCGATGGCATTGGAGTCGCCGGTCTTCAAATAGTTGATCTTGCGGAATTCAAGCGGGTCCATGGCTAAGGCTTTCGCCATCTCATCCATCTGTTGCTCGTAGGCCACGGCAGCTTGAGCGCCTCCGAAACCCCGGAACGCACTGGTGAAAGGATTATTGGTAGCAACCGAGACACTATCAACCTTAAGGTTGTCGATTCGATAAGGGCCGCACGAGGTGACAGTAGCGTAGAGAAGGACGTAGGGACTGAGATAGGGGTAAGCCCCTGAATCTGAGATCATTTTGATCTCGGCGCCGGTGATGCGACCATTCTTCTTTACGCCAGTGCGGTGAGTGATGATGAACGGGTGGCGCTTGGAGTGTGCCAGGATAGATTCCTCTCGCGTGTACGCCAACCGCACGGGGCGCCTTGTTTCTTTTGTTAACAGCGCCAGGAAGATCTCGACGGTAATGTCTTCTTTACCACCAAATCCGCCTCCAATCATGGTACCTCGAACGTGTACCTTGTTGTGTGGCACCCCAACAGCTTGAGCAATCGATCGGAAGTGTTCTACCACTTGTGTGCAGACGCGGATGTTGATCACGTCTTGATCATCTACCCAGGCTACGCCGGCTTCTGGTTCAATATAGGCGTGATCAAGGAACGGCACATGAAAGGTATTCTCCACGATGAGATCAGCCGCAGCCAATCCCGCTTCTGTATTCCCCTTGCGGATCTTCCAGCTGGAGACGATGTTATCTGGCTCGTGGATTACTGGCGCGCCTGGCTTCATCGCTTCGAGTGGGTCGAAGACGCCTGGCAGTGGCTCGTATTCAATCTCGATCAGCTCAAGGGCTTGTTCTGCGATGGCAAGGGTCTCCGCTGCGACAAGTGCGATGGGCTCACCGACAAATCGTACCCTGCGTGCGGCTAGCACCGGTGCATCTGATCCCTTGCGCCGTTCCTGTCCGGTCTGGCCAGGCATGTCGGTGATCAGTTTCCCGTCTGGCAATTCATCTGCTGTCAACACGCAGGCCACGCCCGGAAGCGCCCGCGCCTTGCTCACATCCAGGTGCTTGATACACGCCGAGGGCTCACTGCTGCGAAAGACCTTAGCGTGAAGCATGTTTGGCATTGTGAAATCACCAGCGTAGACGGTTGCACCTACTGCCTTGCCGAGTGCATCCACGCGCCGCAAGGGTCTCCCGACTTGGCGAAGGGGGGGAAGATCTACCTGGGGTAGTGGTTTGCCCTTCACTGTCATTCCTGAGCCCTCTGTTGCGTCATCTTCTCCGCTGCCATCTGAACTGCGTTGATGATCTGAGTGTAGCCGGTGCAGCGGCAGAGGTTTCCCGAGATCGCTTCGCGGATCTCGGCCTCGGAAGGGTAGTTTGGGTTCTCATCAAGCAGTGCCTTCGCTGCCATGATCATCCCTGAGCTGCAGTACCCACACTGGACAGCGCCCGCATCTGCAAAGGCTTCCTGTAGCGGGTGAGGGCTCTCCATTGTTCCTAATCCAGCATTCGTGAGGATCTGCGCACCATCTGCCTGCCAGGCGAGGACGAGGCAGCTATTGATGACTTTCCCATTCAGCTCTACAGCACAGGCTCCGCAATCTCCCTTTTCACATCCGTTCTTAACATCGGTATAGCTCAGGTCTCGTAGCGCTTCAAGCAAGGTTACATTAGGAAACAGTGTCACCTGATGCCGACGGCCATTGACATTAAGAGTGATAGCCTTTGCTTTCATTGTGTTTCTTCTCCTTCGTGCCTTCGGCTAGGTTTGTTAGCAGACGCTGCACTAGCGCTGTTATCACCCGTTTCCGATAGGCTGCTGATCCGCGGATATCACCAATAGCCTGTGTTGACTCCGAAGCCAACTGCGCAGCACGGGCGATTACCTCTGGCGTTAAGGGTCCTCTACCTAGAAGCTCCTCGGCGGCGACGACGCGGATCGGCGCGGGTGCAACCGCTCCAAGTGCGATACGTACTTGGGCGTAATCCTCCGTGTTCTTACGGTGTAGCATTACGGCAATGCTTAGCACGGAGATTGCGTTTGCCTTACGCAAGCCGAGCTTGTGAAACACGCCGACACTCCCTTCGGGCGGAATGGGCCAGCGAATAGCAGTTACCAATTCCCTCGGGTGACGAACCGTCTTGCGCACGCCTGTGATGAACTCCTTCAGCGGAACGGTGCGTTTTGCATCCTTACTCATCAGCTCTACCTCGGCATCAAGGACGAGGAGGGGTGGTGCAGCATCCGCGGCTGGTGAGCCATAGGCAAGGTTACCTCCGATTGTTGCACGGTTGCGAACCAGTGGGTTGGCAAAGACTGTCGTAGCCTGTTGCAGCACCTGGCCGTGCTTAGCGATCAGCACATTGCGCTTTAGGTCTGCAATTGTTACTGCACTGCCAACAACTACATAACCCTCTTCCACACGAATGCCACGTAACTCATCCAATCCACCAATGTTTATCAACGTCTGAGGACGAGAGATCCTTCCACGCAGGTCGACAAGAAGGCTTGTCCCACCGGCAAGTGGTATCACTCTAGAGCTCTCATCCATCATCTCAAGGGCCTCAGGTAGAGTTCTTGGCATCAAGAGCTCAAACTCTGGCAGCATCTGACCCTCCTTCTCTAGTTTCCTTGGCGCAGGATTCTACGGCACGGACGATACTTGCATACCCCGTACAACGACAACGATTTCCCTTTAAGTAGTCTCGGATCTCATCTTCTGTAGGAGATGGGATCTCTGCGAGGAGTTTCTTGCTCATCATCAGCATCCCCGGCGTACAGTATCCGCACTGGAACGCATTGTGATCGATGAACGCCTGTTGCAAGGGATCAAGTTCGCCGTTTGGCCTGGCAAGGCCTTCCACGGTCACGACCTCACTCCCATCGGTGCTGACAGCGAGCACTAAACAGGCAAGGACCGGTTCTCCGTTGAGCCACACCGTGCACGCTCCGCACTCACCGGTGCCGCAACCGTACTTGGGCCCGGTCAGCTCCAACCGTTCCCGTAATACATTGAGCAGCAACTCGTTTGGAGCCACATCGAGTCGGCGATCTACTCCATTGACAAGAACCCTAATTGAGTGCTTTCCATTAGCGTTTACTCGGAATGATGCAGGTACCTTGTGAAACAGTGAGGATACCTCAAGAGGCTTCGGTTTTCTCAGTTCGCCCGCCCGCTCCCATGCTTTGCATAAGGCGTCTTGGGTTAAAGGCGCGGCGACCTCGCGGCGGTACCACGCGCTCGAACGGGCATCGTCAATTGGCAGGATCACCTTGGATGCGACTCGTCCTGCCTTAAGGGCAAGCTCGGCATTGAATGTTTCACCGATCAGCACTTTTTCTGCCTCCGGAGCACGTAGAACGGTTGGTCCTACTGACCCGTACACTAGTCGGCAATCGACAACGCGTTGTTTGTCACGAACAATCACCGTGGCAACACTGATCTTGGCAAGATCAGCACGCACCCGTGACAATTTCAGGAACGCACTTCCTGTATTTGGTTTCGCGATAGGGAGCTGCACAGCGGTGAGGATCTCCCCTTTCTTTAGCCCAACTTCTCCTGG
>Ga0315548_1002285_pt1 | contig 15040 bp, 29 predicted proteins | sample SalMarSW160110MG_2_FD_202540 | JGI IMG/M metagenome (GOLD analysis project Ga0315548, IMG submission 202540) | Salt marsh sediment microbial communities from the Plum Island Ecosystem LTER, Massachusetts, United States - Salt Marsh Sediment SW1601-110 ...
TGTCTGTCCAGCTTATTCCTTTAAAATTACTTCTCCAGATTTTCAGCTTTTCAGAATCATTAAACAGCTTCATATTTGCGCAGGACTGCTGTTCGCATAATTCAGGAGGCATCTGCCCTTTTTCCCTGAAATTATCAAAATGATTTTTCAGAATTCTGTCCATTCCAGAAGGAAGGCTCGGAAATATGCCTTCTGGTCTTTTCCAGACCTTGTGCTGTGTAAGCCAAAAGCATCTCGGGCATTCATTCATTAAGTTTAATGCGCTGGGAGAGAGCTTATATGCCATAAGGTATTCAGTTTATCAATATATTAAAAACCTTTCTTTCAAGTATCACCTTACTTTTTACACAAGATTTTTTTCTTTTTTTGAAACAGGAGAGGCTATTCTTCAAATTTACAGAAATTTTTTTGTAAGAAATCTAAATTCTTTTTATTACACCATGTTTTAAGGGAGGTTCTAAAAGACCTGCACCAAGTACATCTGTTATCTTTACCTTTACCACTAATTAATAAATTAAATTTATAGGGGTTTAATTTTTCTATTTCTATCTTGGTTGATATAGCGTCTGTTTTGACTTTATTATCTACCCAATTTTCAATCTCTTTAAAGCTTTCTTTATTAATTATTTTTGGAATAGTTACTGTAAATTTACAATCAATAGAATCACCCCAATCCTCTCTTCTATATTCCAGAATTATTGTTTTACTAAAATTTATTAGTTTTGGTTTATAATTTTCTGGAATTTTAACCGAGCCATCAGAATTAAATTGTAGTTTGCTCATTTTTCATCCCTCACTTTCCCTTCTTCCTCCCCGTTCTCCTCCTGGAAAACAGCCCCCCATCTTCAAAAACCTCTCCCTTGGACGATTTTCTTTTGGAATGTCAAGAATTTTCATTGTAAAGAAGAGGGAGAGAAAAGAGTTTTTATTTATTATTGTAATTATTAAACAATACATAACTGACACAAAAATGATACACAATAGAAACATTTAAAAGTAGGATATTCTTACTTTCTTACATATGGAAATAACAAAGATAAGCTCAAAAGGACAAATTGTAATTCCCCAGAAAATTAGAAACGAATTAAATATAGGAGAAGGCTCAGTATTGGCAATAGAAAAAATGAAAAATATAATAGTAATAAAAAAAATAGATATTGATTTAGTAAATCAATTCAAAGAAGGATTAGAAGATTTAAAATCAGGAAGAGTAAGAAGAGTTGTTTAATTTTTCTGCATATTTTCTATATTCTTTAAAATATCCTACAATCTTATCTATAGTTTCCTCTTGAGCTTTCTTTCCTCCAATAGCAACCATTAAGACAATCTTCAAATCATCATAAACAAGATAATAGATTCTCTTTTCCCTAACTCTTTTCTCACGAAAAAACTTATACCTTATTTGGTCTCCGACATAAGGGTTCTCTTTAAGCTGTAAAAGTATTTTTTGAATAATTTCTTTATCAAATTCTGGAAGCTTATTCATCTCTTTGTCAAAAACATTAAGAGCATAAACCGAATAAACCATAAAAGAATTAATATTTTAATGTTTTTAATGATTACTCTGCTTTCTTCCCCTTCCTCCCTGTCCTCTTCCTTGAAAACAGCCCTACCAATTTATCATCTACTTTTGCATCATAGGGCGACTTCTTATTTGCCTGGCACACAGCACTTCTTCTAAGAATATCCTCCATCTGCTCTCTCAATGTAAACATGTTCTTCTTCGCTCTCTTTTCAAGAACCTTCTTTATATCCTCATCCAAATCAACACTTATTCTTGGCATTTTTTATATTAAAATATTCATTTTATCTTTCTTCTATTTCCATTTCATTTCTTCGTAGCTTTTGCAGAAGAAACATAAACCTTCTGCACTGCAAAGCTCTTGTAAATTCCCTCAAGAATATCTGTTCCTGCATAACCTGCAAGCAGAGACAACCTGTAGTCAAAATTAAATATTAATCCGACGAAAGCCCCTATAACAACAGCAACAAGAACAGTTACTGCATAATACATCCATAAGATTTTTCTTCTCATGGAAATTGCTTTCAGCAATCCCACAAAACCTCTTGTTAAGCCTCCTAATCCTCCCAAAAGAGCCGGAAAAAGAATAGCAGACACCTGTTCTGAAACCATTTTCACCTCTGAGAGAAGAAGGGGGAAGGATTTTATAAATATATTTGTATAGATTAATCTTACTCACACCCGCCCGCCCCTGGAGATATATCTAATTCTTAAATCAAATTCGTTTGTTAGTGATAAATAATACTGGAATTATAATAACCGCAGGATTTTACCAGAATAACTAAACCCAAAATTCCACAAATGCAATCATATATAAAGCCCGGTAAAGAGTATTTTTAATGGATAAAACTCAATTAAAAAAGCAGCAATTAAAGAAAAATTGTTTTGGGACAAAAGAATGGTCTAAAAATTCAGGCATCTGCAATGGATGTGCGCTGAAAGATAGTTGCGGTAAAATTAAGGCAAAAAAAGAGCAATAAATGAATAAAATATCTATGGATTAAGTTTCTTCTCATCATCCTTCTTAGTAAGCTCTTCTGGTATTCTATATTCTTCCCACCTGACTTTTTTCTTTTCTATTGTTTCTTTGAGTTTCTTCTCAGCAGGAGAAAGCCCGGATTTTCCGCTTTTAACTTCCACAAAAACAACTTCATTAATGTCTTTTCCATCCATTCCTTTAAACACAACAAAATCAATTGGTTTTCCTATAAACCTGCATTCTGTCGGCAAATATTCAAAGTTAGGCAGATAAGGGGCTAATTGCTCTGAAAATTGCCCGCCTAAAACAGCCCTTGATTTCATTATTGCCTCTTTTCTGTAACCTGGAATCTCCCCTTCCCAATACCTGTCTCTCTGGAAAATTCCGTTTTTTCTTCCCAGATAATAAGCTATAACCAACCCAATCAAAAATACCACAATAATTGCCAAAGTTAAGAATTCCATCTCATTTTCCTTTATGTCTGCAATTCTCATCACATACATGATTTCCCTGCCCCTTTGCAAATGTTTCTGTTAGCTCCTCATTTATCTTTTCAAGATTTTCCTCAATTTCTTTCCTGATTTCTTCTAATTTTTTTATCTGATTTCCTATCATCTCCTTTATTTCAGGAATGCTTTTTTTTACAAGGTTTTTTCCGCCAATATCAACAGCCAGTTCTTCTGAAAGAATTTTTGCTTTTGCAAAAATTCCCTGTCCAATATGTGCAAAAATCTCTTTGTCCTTTGAGCCGACTAACTCATCCAGTCCCAGGTTCAGAGTGCTCAAATCAACAATTGTCTGCTCAATCACCTGCAGTTGCTGCTGCATTTGCTGAATCTGCTGTTCATACATGCTGAGTTTAAACATAAGTTCCTGTTCCTTGTTTTCCATTTTAATTCTGAGAAAGATATGTTTTTAAGATTTGGGATTACACAACATCCATCCATTTACGCAAAATAGCGCTGAAAACCAGTGCAAATACAAGATAAACCAGGAACCAGCTTTTAGTTATCCCGAAGAAGCTTACATTTTCAATTGTTGCAAAAAAATCATAAAACCATCTGAAGAATATAATCAAAGGAACACCTGTGTAGATTATTGCCCTCATGCCGAGTTTCATCTGCTTTGGAAAAAGCGCCATTTGTTTTTTCTGCAAATCCATAAGTTTTTCAGGATGACTTTTGAATTCCTTCATCTGCTTCTGAATTTCTTTCTGTTCAGCCTTAAGCTCCTTGAGGGTTTTTTGGTCTGTGGTATATTTCTGAACCAGTGTTGTAACCAATGTAATAACAAAAACAATAATAACCAGTCCAAGAGTGAGATTCCAGTTCATTAACGCTCCTGCTGTTGGATTTAAAATTGTATGAATGGAATTTTTTATTGCAGGAACCTTATCCCAGAGAAAAGCAATTGCAAGAGAAGCAAGCATTACGACAATCATCGGCATGAAACTTCCTTCCTTTGCGCTTTTATTTCCTAAAAGAGCTGAAGTTCCTTCTTCTTTAGCGCTTTTGTTTTCAGGAGGGTCTGAAATTCCTTCCTTTGCGCTTTTATTTCCTAAAAGAGCTGAAGTTCCTTCTTCTTTAGCGCTTTTGTCCTCTGAAAGAGGAGTAGGTTCTGCTTCCTTTATCTCTTTAATATCTTTGTTTTCAGGACTTGTTTCCTCGCTTTTTGGAATAATATCTTCGTCTGTCATTTTTTATTAAATTAACCCTCTCTTTTAAAGTTACTCACTCTCCAATAAACTTCCGCATTGCAGGGTTCATGTCAGTCATGTGCTGTTTTGCAATGCTCTGGTAAAACTGGAACATAATCATGATTACAAGAAGAATTGCAGTTCCTGAAACAAGAGCTCCGAGCAAGTCTGTAAATGCAGCAAGCAATCCTATTGCAGCACCGCCCATAACAGTCAGGGGCATTATGTATCTGTCAAGAATGCTTTCCAGAACCCTGATATCCTGCCTGAAGCCTGCAACCTGCAAGCCAGAAGAAGCAATATTTTTCGCCTGGTTCTTTGAGCCCATGCCTGATGTTTTAACCCAGAATACAGAGAACAAAGTGCAGAGCCCGACGTAAAACAGAATATGCGTCAGTCCCTGAAGCAGATATTTAAACATAAATCCCCCCCGTATAAATAATTCAAGGATATTTGTGTGTCCTAGCCAAAATGCAAACCCTGAAACAGCCTGCCCGTTTATGAAATGCCCCAAAAACAGGAAATGGGAAGCAAACTTTGCTCCGCCTGCGCAGAGTCCCCCTTCTGTAAAACACGGAGCAGCAGCATTTTCAATTATCCCCCCGAACAGCTGAATGTTTGCAACAAGTGCAGCAGTTAAAATAACAGGAATAACAGAGGCATAAAAAAATGCAAGAGGCCATTTTAATCCATATCCCCGGATTCTTCCGAAAGAAAGGGGAATCTCAACTTTTAAGGACTGAGCCCAGACAACAACCAGGAATATCAGGACAGTCACAGCAATTGCAGCAAAAGCAGATAAAAATTCTGTAGGATATTTATTGATTATTGATTGTATGAGAACGAAAATCTTTCCTGAGCACGGAGTTCCTGAAAAATCAAGAAGGCAGTTTCTTCCCTGCTGATTAATAAACTGGAATGCAGAAGTAAATAATCTCCATGCAACTCCTGCACCAATGAAAAGACTTACTCCTGAGCCAAATCCCCATTTGTGAGTCAGCTCATCCATGTAAAAAATTGCAAGTCCTCCGAGTACCAGCTGCAATACAAGAAGCCAGCCGAGTCCTGGAACAGCCTGAAGCCCCTTCATCATAACATAAACAAGAGATTCAAAGATTATGAAAAAGAAAACCAGGAGTTTCTGGATTCCCTGGAAAAATCTTTTGCCTTCAACTGTTGTCATGTCTATTTTCAGAATTTCCGAGCCTGCGAGCAGCTGCAGAATAATGGATGCAATTACAATAGGTCCTATGCCAAGAGAGATTATGCTTCCGAAATCTGTTCCGAGAATTATTGCGAGATATTTGAATCTCTCAAGGGCATTTACAGAAAGTCCGAAAAGCGGGATGTTGGCGAGAACAAAGAATGCAACCAGAACTATCAAAGTCCATTTTAGTTTTACATTAAAACTGAGTTTTTTCTCTACTGGTTTTTTTACTTCAGGAATCAGGCTGAAAATCTTTTTTAAATCCATGATTATTCTTTTTTACCTTCTTTTTTTTCAGTTTTTTTCTGAGAGAGGATTATTTCCCCGCCTTTTTCTTCTACTTTCTTCCTCGCAGATTTAGAGGAATCATTCGCTCTTATAATTAACTTATTCTTCACCATCCCTTCTCCGAGAATTTTATATTCTTCAAGATTAATTTCCCATCCTTTTGCAGTTTTCTTTCCGTATTTTTCAGGATTGCTTTCAATATCGCGCAGGTTTATCCTGTTTCTTTTGTCTCTTGCTGTTTTTTTGCTTGTGATTCCCTGTTTTCCGAAATATTTGTTTCCGTAAAGTTTTGTAATCAGAGTTTTTTTGTGGTCTGCTCTTTTACCTGTTCCTGACATGCCTTTTCCTCCTTTATTTCCTGAGCTTCTGTGCTGTTTTCTTGAGCCCCAGCCGTGAGTTCCCATTTTTCTTCCATGCATTCTTGATGATTTTTTACGTTTGTGTGTTTTTTTAAGCGGCATTTTAAATTTTATTTAATTCCTTAAGCTTATCATTTAATTGATTATACTTGAAATGACCTTGGCTAACTATTCCAAATGAATGTTTTATAGCATAATCATCTGACTTAGTTCCATTAAATTTATATGTAGCCCAACAAATATTCCCCCCTAATGAAGGATATGCAATTCCTATAATCTTTTTTTCAAAATCTATTTCATCTACTACCACTCTTTTTCCGGAATTTGCAAAATTTTCTAAACCAACCAAGCAACCATTCTTATATCTGCTATATATCTTTTCTAAGGTTATATTCTCTCCTGATAAAATCTTAATTCTATTGCCATTTTGATAATTCATGCTTTTCCTGTTTCTCTTGTTTCTTTTTAATGCTCCTGTTACCATTTTAAAGCATCCTCAAGACTAATTCATTTATTTTTTCGCCGTGATTTCCCAAAACTCCCTTCGGAAAATGAAGTTTGCTCTTAATTCCTCCTCGAGGGGGATGCAGCCTGAAAAAGGGCTTTAAATTTCCCTTTTTATCTTTAAGCCCCCTTTTCTTTTTTAATTCTTCGTAAGTTTCTTTGTTAATTTCACCGAATGCAGTAAAATCCCTTACTCTGTTTATCATACCAATCTGAACTTCTCCTGGTTTTTCAAAAACAACGCAGGAATATTTTTTTCTGAGCCTGAGCCTGTTCAGGGTTTCCTTAACATCTTTGTCCAGCCCAACTTCTCCTGCAATTCTTATTACTGCAATCATTTTCCCTCTCCCCTGTTTGTTTTTTTCAGAGCATCAATGCAGGCTTTGATGAGGTTAAAACTGGTTCTTACACTTCCTGATGTTCTGCTGTAAACATCTTTAATTCCCGCCATCTTCAGAATCTTTTTAAGTTCATTTGCTACTACCAGCCCTGTTCCCTGGGGAGCAGGAATCAAAGTAATCTCCACGCTTCCGGATTTTCCCTTAACTTTGAAAGGAACAGTATGCGGTTCTGAGCACGAGCAGTCAAATGCAGAGCATCCCCGCCTAACTTTGATAATATTCAGTTTTGCTTTTCTTATTGCCTTGTCCCTTGCAGGAAGAGTTTCCATTGATTTTCCTGAGCCTATTCCAACATGCCCGTTTTCATCACCGACTACAGCCATCGCAGAAAATGTCGGAACATTTGCCTGTTTTGTCTTTCTCTGCGTCTGCCTCCAGGCTCTTCTTTTTCCCCCTCCGAATTTTCCTTTTGACTGTCCTATGGAAATCAAATCCACCTTGACAGTCAGCAGAGAGTCAATAATCTGCTGTTCAAGAATTTTTCTTCCGCTGTTAAGAATATCGTCGATGTCTGTGATTTTTCTGTCTTTAACTTCTCTTCCAAGTTTTGTTTTAGGCTCCCAGGATTCAATAACTTCTATTCCTGCCTTTTTTACCTCTGCTTTTTCTTCCGGCTCTTTCACTTCTTCCGGCACTTCTTCGTCCAGGATTTCTTCAGGAATTTCTGCGTACTCATCTTTTGGTTCTTCAATTTCTTTTATCTCTTCAATTTTTTTTGCCATTTTATAATTCGTCTATTTTTAATTTAATTTCTGCAAAAGGAATTTTATTTTTCAGATGCTCCCCTCTTATTCTTTCTTCAGCAGGAAATAATTCTTTTTTGCATTCTGTTTTAATGCCTGAATCAATTAATCCTTTGAGAAAAGCATAAACTCTTGTTTTATGAAGTGCCCTGAGCATCCCAAAATCAACAACAGGCATTTTCAGTTTTTTCCTGAGAATTCTTTTTCCTGCCATAAATCCAAGCAAATATGAGGCAGGGACTGATTTTAGGTTTTTTGATTTTTCAGGCCAGCCATATTTTGTCAGGCTTTTTGAGTTTATTCCGAATATAATTTTGTCTTTTGCCTCTTCACTTACAGCATACTGGGCCGCAAGATATCTGTTGCTTCTTCTGAAAACAAGTCTTGGTGTCCTGCTTTTCAGAAGTTTTATCCTTCTTCCGTAATCTGTTTTTCCTTCTGATTTTCTTCTTTTTAGAGTCTTCATTTTTCCATGCTCCTTATATATTCTCTTAAACCTGCTTTGCTTTTGAAGAATTTATTTCTTATTTTTTTTCTGATGTCTTTAATTTCTTCAGCAGGTAATTTTTTCTGTTTTTTCAGTTCAGAGACAAACCCTCTTAGTTTTCTTGTCATAATCACATATTCTTTTTTTCTCTTGTATGCTTTTTTTCTGATATTTCCTGTGCTTCTCTTTCTTTTTTTCTTTATTCTTTTTTTTCTTCCCCGGATATCTTTTATAATTATTGCCTTGTCCTGATATAATTCCCTTATATCCTGCTTTGTTATTGCTTCCTTGATTTCATCGAGCCTTGATTTTACAAATATTATTCTCTCTTTTCCGATTCCGAGTGTTCGTGCAGCAAGATTTTTCTTTTTGCCTAAATTCATTTTTTAATCCCCTTATTCTCTGTTTTCTTTTCTTCAGCAGGCTTCTGCTCTTTCTTTTTTTCGTTTAATTTCAGGAATTTTTCAATATTCATTTTGTAAATTTCAATTTTCATTTCTTTTGCCTTTTTTGCAATTTCTATTTTCTTCCTTTTTCCCATTTTTCCAAGGATTGCAATTTGATTTTTTTTCATTTTTTCTGTTTGAGAAGCATTTCTTATTATAACAGGGGTTTTATTTTCTATCTTTCCTTTTTCTTTTTTCCCGCCGGAGTATCCGATAGCAACACTTGCAGGATAGCCCCTCCTCCTGTCCCGCATTTTGTTGTCTCTTCCGGTTGGCTTTCTCCATTTTAATTTTTTCTTTCTTCTTTTCCCGATTTTGGAGTATCTGCTGTGTGTTCTTCTTAAAAATTTCATATTTCCCTCCCTGCTTTGGATATAATAAAAATTCCGTCTTGGAAAATTCTCCTGTCTCTGTTTCTAATCTTGGTGCTTTTCTCAAAATTGGCCGCAGCCTGTCCAGCAGCTTCTTTGTCGACTGATGAGACTGTTATTATATCTTTTTCCATACTTGCGTCGACATTTTTTGGAATTTTAACTTTTCTCGGAATTTTCTCTCCAAGGAAATTTTTTACTATTGCCTCTCCTTTTCCGATTTCAACGGTGATTGGGAAATGACTTATGCATATCTTTAATTTATATTCAAATCCTTCCCGGACCCCCTTAATCATATTTTTAATGTGCGAGGCAGTTGTGTTTATTATCTTCTTCTCTTTTTTTGTCGCTTTTTTGTCTTCAAGGATAATCTCTCCTTCTTTTTTTTCAAATTTTATTCTGCCCAGAGAAAATTTTCTCTTATTTTCTCCTTTCTTCCCTTTAACTGTTAATTCATGCCCTTCAATGGTTGCTTCAACTCCTTCAGGAATTTCTATCTTTTGCAAAATTTCTTTTTTCATTTTGTTTTTTTAACTAATTCTTTAATTATCAGAATTACAGCACTAATCGCTAATCCAACTGCAAGATATATTAACGGATAATAAAACTCTGATGTCTTTCCGATTAAGCTTATAGTTCCTCCTAATAGAAGTATTATTATTCCGAGAAAATAAGGGATATTTTTAGTTTTCATTTTAATAAAAGTATGCTATTAAGCACCCCCCTATCTGTTCTTTCTCAACTTCTTCATGGGTCATCAGCCCTTTGTTTGTTGAGATTATCATTGTCCCGATATTTTTCGCAGGAAGATATCTTCTTCTATACTTCTTCACGTCGTCTTTATCCACACTGAACCGCGGTTTTATTGCTTTACATTCAATCAGTTCTCCAAGAGTTATCTCTGCGGTTTTTCCGCTCTTATCGAGTTTATATCTCTCCACTGCTCCCTTCTGTTTCATTATCTTCAGAATTTCTATGAACAATTTTGAAATCCGGTGTATAGTTACCACTTTTTCTTTTGCCTTCTTGGCGTTTCTTATCATATTCAGCCCGTCAGCAACAACATCTTGTGACATTTTAACTGTATTTTCTAAAGCCGATTTCTTCAGCAATTTCCCTGAAGCACTGCCGGCATAAATTTAGTCCGTATGATTTTATATGCGCTCCGTATCTTCCGCACCTTTCGCATTTTCTTGAGGCTATTCCTGTCTTTCTTTCTTTTGGTTTGCAGTGTTTCATAAACTTTTCCATAATTTCAGGCTTGTTTCTCAGTTGCTTCAAGATTTTTTTCCAGTCGCTGGATGTCATTTTAAATAAATTGCGTTCCGAATTTTTCCTCCATAAATTTGATTATCTCTTCTTTTGTAATCTTCTGTCTTTTTGGTATTTTTCCTTTTTTTATTTTTCTTATTCCTACTCTTCTTCCTGTCCTTTTGAAGCTGATTGTAGCATCAAATCCTCTTATTCCTATTTCTCTCTGATATTCCACTCCGGGAATTTCTATATATTCTTTTATGCCAAATGAAAAATTATTTTCGCTTATCTGATTTTTTCTTAGAGTATTGTCCAATGCTGCAAGCATTCTTTTCAGAATGTCTTCGGTGTTTTTCCTGATTGTCACGACAGCCCCGACTTCAAGCTTGGGTCTTACTCCTAGGGAGGGAATTCTCTTTCTCGAAATTGTTTTTGCAGGTTTTCTTTTAGTGAACAGATGCAAAAGCTTTACTCCTTTCTCAAGTTCTTCTCCTGTCCCGCCTACACTTAAAACAATTTTTTCAATTTTTATTTCTCTCATTGGGTTCATTTTACAGCCATCAATTGTTTAATTAATACATTTACTTTTTTGTCATTGATTATTATCTCTGCCATTTTCTTTTCTTTATCAATTTTATCAATAATTGCCTCTGCTCCGGAATGTTTCCCTGAATATATTACTACACCCCCCTTTTCCTTTAAAGGGATGCATTTTTCTATCTTTTTTTCTTTTAGATTGATTAATACAGAATCGTTAATATTGCATTTTATATCTGAAAGGAAATTTCCCCCGTCACTGAGGTTGAGCTGAATTTTCTTCCCCTTCAGGATTTTCTTGTCAGAAACTTTTGCTATTTTATGATTAATATCTTTTTCTTTTATCTCGCTCAAATCAAATTTTCCTTTCTTGGACAAAACAATTCTGTAATACTTTCCTGACGGAAGTATAGCCAGCGTGTCGAAGAGAAGCATATTTTGCGCGTCATCTTTTATTAATCTGCTGTTTACCAGAATATTCTTATCATGAATGGCTTTTTTTACTTCTTTTCTGTTTTTGGCTACTTTGAGCATATCTCTTAAGATAATAAGCACGGGAATTCCTTTTTCAGTATTTGAGCTGGGTCTGACTACATAAGCAGTTCCTTTTCTTTTCACAGGCCAGTTTTTCGGCATTTTCTCTCTCTTCATGTGCATTTTATTTTTTCTCCTTTTCTTTTATTTTTAATCTTTTTTTATCTTCTAAGTTTAATTCGACAATCTGCAGATTTGAGGGTTGCAGATTTACATTTGCTTTTGAGCCGTCCATTTTCTTAACCTGGATTCCCTCAACAGTTACTTTTTGTTTTTTTGTTTTTACTTCGAGGATTTCCCCCTGGCTTCCTTTGAATTTCCCCCTCTTTATTTTAACAACATCCCCCTTTCTTACCGGGATATTTCTTTTATTGTATTTTTTTCTTAGTTCTTTTGTTAAATTGACGCTTACTAATTTTCTTTTAATGTGAAGGGGAGCATTCGCTGTATATTTTCTCTGCTTTCCGGGTCTCTTGCTTGCTTTCCAGTGTGTTGAGAATTTTTGTTTCATTTTTTAGTAAACTATCGACGCGAGTTTTGCCACGCTTGGCCATCGCTCCAAAACCTCCCTTGCAATTGCTCCTTTAATCTGCGTTCCTTTCGGATTTCCTTTTTCATCTTTCAAAAGCGCAACAGAATTATCTTCAAATGCAATTCTTTCTCCGTTCAGTCTTCTGTATGATTTCTTCTGTCTTATCACAACAGCATCAAAAACTTGCCCTTTCATTTCAGGGTTTCCTTTTCTTACGCTGACTTTTACCCAGTCTGCAATTTTTGCATTTGTTTGTTTTCCTTTTTTTGCTTTGCTTTTTTTTACAGCAACTATTTTCACAATTTTGGCACCGCTATTATCAGCTGCAGTTACTATCGCGCCAATATTTAATCCTGCTGTTGCTCTTGCAGATATAGCTTTCATTTTGTTTTTATCCCCCCTTCATTTATTTTTTTTATAACAACGAAATGAATCATCTTGCTGAGAGGCCTGCACTCCTGCACTTTTATAAAATCACCGATGTTAATTTCCTTTTCCATGCATGAGGGAAGCCGTGCATGAATTTTTGTCTTTGCTCTCTTGTATCTTTCATATTTTCTGACAAAAATCATTCTTTCAAATTCTATAACAACTCTTTTTGGAAATTTTCTTATGACTCTTCCTTCAAAAGTTTTTCCTCTTGCTTTAAGATGCCCGTGTATTGGGCAGTCCTTTTCATTAACCACAGCCACGGCTGTCTCTGCTTCTTTTCTGTCTTTTGCTTTTTCTTCTTTCTTTTTCATTTTTGTTTTGTGTTGTGGTTTGCTTAATCCTCAATAGCGTTCTCTTCAAATCCTAACCTGACAAGAACGGGCTTAACCCTTCTCTTGTGGTCTCCCTGAAGCTCAATTTCGTTATCTCTGTAAGTTCCTCCGCATGCCAGCTCATTTTTGAGAGCCTTCGCGGTTTTTCTCACATCAATTCCGCTCTCGAGTCCGCTTATAATCGTAACCAATTTTCCGTATCTTTTCTTCTCTGTGGTTACTTTTATCCTCTGCGAACTTTTTACAATCTGTTCGCATACACATGCCTGTTTTGGCAAGCCACATTTCGGACATATATCCATGTTATTTATTGAGTGTGAATATTCTTGCAATATTTTTTTTAATTTGCCGTGTTTTTGAACTTCCTTTGGATGCATCTGCTTTTGACTTAACCAGTTCAATCCGAAGTTCTTTTAATTTTTTCTCTCTGTCTTCTTTGCTCATGTTTTTAATATCTTTGATTTTCATTATGAAAAATCCCAATTCCAGGGGGATGTTTTATCTTTGAAAAATTTTCTGTTTTTCATTTTTATTTTTCTGTTTGTTTTTTGCTTTTTTGAGTTTTTATTCTTTTTTTTGGCTTTTCTTTAGGAGAAGCGACTGCGTCCGGCGAGATTTCTTTCAGTTTTTTAATCAATTCCTCGTTGATAATTATTCTGTCTTTTAGCAGAGCATGGGGGGAAAGTATGCTTACCTTTACTCCGACTGTTCCTGGTTTTGTCTGCGCAATAGACTGTGCCCTGTCAACTACCTTGGCGCTCTCTCCTACTTTTTTCAGATATCCCTGTGCAAATCTCCATGCTTTTGCTCTTGAACCCGGAAGTTTTCCGCCGAGCCTTATTTCTGCCCCAAGGGCTCCGGCTTTCATTATTCTCTGGAGTGTTCTGTATGCAACTACCTTGAATTTCAGTGGTCCGAATCTTTCAAGGGCAAGTGCAATTTCATCTGCGTTTATCTGCGCGTCAAATTCAGGTTCTTTTATTTCATCTATTTCAATGTGGGGGTTTTCAAGTTTGAATTTGGTTTTTAATGTATTTGTCAGTTCTGCTATTTTTTCCCCTCCTCTTCCTATTACAAGCCCGGGCTTGTTCGTGGAAATAATTATTTTTTCCCCTACAGGGGTGTATTCTATTCTTGCCTTGCTTATCTTTCCTTTTCCAAGGGAATTTTTGATATATTCCCGGACAGCAAATTCTTCTTTCTTGAATTTAACTACTTTTTTTTCTTCCATGTTGGTTTTTTATTTTTTTAATAATATATTTAACTCCGTCAATTGCTTTTTGCCCGCAATAATGATGATAACCTGTAATTGCATCTCCCACCCCCTCAATTCCAAATAAGACTCCTCCAGCAGTTATTATAGGTTCATTATATTTTATTCCATTATAAAGAAATATTCCAGATAATACTAATCCTGCTAATCCTTGTGCCCTGCATCTCCAATCTTTAATGTATTCCATTTTATTTCTTCTTCTCCTTCTTTATTTTTTCTCTTGCAATGATTTTTATGTGTGTTCTTTTTTTTCTGGTTCTTCCGAATCTTCCGTATGGTCTTGAACCCATATTCGCCACAGCCTCGGTAATTACAGGTTCGTCGAGTTCACTTGCATTCGCAGCCAGGCTTTTTAATAAGACAAGGAAATCTCCTGTACTTTTCTTTGGAAATCTTCCGGACATCATTCTTTTTCCTTTTCTGTGCGGGATTTCCCCCTTCATCGGAACAGCTTTATTTCCGAGTTTAACCTGCTCCAAATCCAGTATTGCGTCTCTGATTTTTTTATGCCTGATGAATCTGCAGATTGCAGCAGCATCCTTTGTGGATACAGGAAGATTAAAAGAATTTACAACTGCCTCTGTTTTCTTAATTTTAGGAATTTCTTTTTTTTCTTCTTTTTTTTCTTCTGTTGGTTTGCCTGTTTCTGTCTTTTTTTCCTCTGTTTTTGGAATTTCAGCTGGTTTTTCTTCTCTGATTTTTTGTGGCTGTTTCTGCATCGCTTGTTTTTCTCTTTGTTCTGGATTGTAATTTTTTTCTGTCATTTTATTTTTTTATGTTTTGGCTTTTGCCCTTGTTCCTTTAGTTGCTCCGACTCCGGCGCTTCCGTGCTTTACTTTTCCCCGTGTAACGGCAAATTCCCCTAATCTGTGCCCGAGCATTTCTCCTGTTATATCGACGGGAACAAAAGTGTTTCCTTTATGAACCTGAATTTTCATCCCAACCATTCCCGGAACAATTACGAGAGTTCTCTTGTGGGTTCTTATCTTTATATCCTTCTCCATTTTTTCTTTTGCACTGCTTATGAAATCTTCTATTTCCTGAAACTGCCTGAGAACAGTCCTTCTTGCCCTTGACTTAAGAAGTTTTGCAAACTCCCGGGTATCCAAACTCCTGAGTTCTTCCAGTGTCTTTCCCCTGTAT
>Ga0315548_1002286_pt1 | contig 15036 bp, 12 predicted proteins | sample SalMarSW160110MG_2_FD_202540 | JGI IMG/M metagenome (GOLD analysis project Ga0315548, IMG submission 202540) | Salt marsh sediment microbial communities from the Plum Island Ecosystem LTER, Massachusetts, United States - Salt Marsh Sediment SW1601-110 ...
CTTCCATAGCGGGATTGCTCTGTCGGCAGGTGCGGTTTCTTTGGCAGAGCTTATAAGCTGGTTTAGAATCCGGTTTTTTTTGTCGTCCGGGATTTGTTTTTCCGGGCCGACAGTTTTCATCATACGCTTTAAGTTGTCTTCGAATATTTTTTCGTCCGCCATTTTGTTTCCCTTTATTTTAGTATAAGTCAATTTGGTCAATGGATTTTGCAGATTTCAGCAGGTGTTTTTTGAAGGCCTTTCTCGCACGGTAAAGTAATATCCGCACTGCTGATTGGCTCAGGTGCTCGTCTTTGGCGATTTGCTCAATTGGGTTTTGCTCATAATAGTATTGTCTTAAAGCTTTTCGATATCGTTCAGGCAGCAGTCCAAGTGTTCTTCGAACGAGGTCGGCAAGCTCAGCCTGCTCGATAATATCCGCCGGCAGGGGATGTGTGTCTATTGCCGAGCACAATTGAAAGAGCCGGCCGTTGACTGAGTGTAATTGCGGTTCTAAGGAAATCTGCCGGTTCTTTTCTTTCAGCATCTTTTTGGTGACGTTTCTCGACAGTGAAATCAGCCAGGTGAGCATATCGCCGCGAGCAGGCTGGTATTCTTTAATTTTCAAAAGAGCGGTTGTGAAAGTCTGCTGGACAATATCAGCGGCTAAGTCACTGTCTCTGCCCGTTCTGTAATAAACTATGGTGTAGAGCCTGTCCGCGAACTCGTTGAACCATTGTTTAATGGTGTCCTTGTCCCTGATTTTCAGCAATCTTATGCTTATTGTCCGGCTCAATTCTTCTTTCATCCATTAATATATGTAATTGAGTCTGGTTTTTGTTACGCATCGCAGCGGTATTTTTTATATTTTATCCTAATTTTACATCAAAGGTGTATGATAAAAGCTTCTAAGGGGATAAATATGAGCTGAGGCGGGATTGGGAAATTGTTTACAAAAAGGCACTGCCCGGATATACTTACCGGTAAATTAAGGCGGATTGAAGCCTCTTTCGAGTATTGGTTAGAGGATTTTTGAAAGGATACGTTAATGAGTCATAACGATAAGGATAATGACCTTGATAAAATAAAGGACATCCTTGAGATTATGAAAGCCAACGACCTTGAAGAGGTGGAGATAAAGCATGGTGACGATAAGATTTTATTGAAGCGGTTCGGCCGGCAGGGCAGTTTTGGCGTGGTCCCTGTGCCGCCGGCGATGGGCCCGGCAGCGGCTGCTGCAGGCGAAGCGCCGCAGGCAATTGGCGGCGAGACTAAAGGTCCTGCTGAGGAAAAACTGTTAGAGATAAAATCGCCATTAGTGGGGACATTTTATGCGACACCGAGTCCTGATTCGGAGCCGTTTGTGGAGGTTGGCAGCAAGGTTGAAGAAAATTCTGTTGTCTGTATCATCGAGGCAATGAAGGTGATGAATGAGATAAAGGCGGAGGTGAGCGGGACGATTGCAGAGATACTTGTCAAGAACGGCGAGGCTGTCGAGTACGGTCAGGTGCTTTTCAGGGTCAGCGGTGTTTAATTTTTATTTTCAGGTGCCGGCGGTAAGATATGTTTTCGAAGATATTGATAGCGAATCGCGGTGAGATAGCGGTCAGGATAATGCGGGCTTGCCACGAGATGGGGATAGGCGCTGTTCTGGTCTATTCGGAGGCTGATAAGGACGCAGCTTATCTTGAATTTGCCGATGAGGCGATATGTATAGGCCCCGCACCGGCAGCTCAGAGCTATCTTAATATTCCGCGGATAATAAGTGCTGCGGAGATTGCCGATGTCGATGCGATTCATCCCGGCTACGGCTTTTTAGCCGAGAACGTGGAGTTCGCCAAGATATGCGGTGACTGCGGGATAGAATTTATAGGCCCGCCTGTAGAGGCGATGAGACTTCTCGGTGACAAGGCGAGGGCAAGAGAGTTGGCACAAAAGGCGGAGGTGCCGATTGTGCCGGGCTCACAGGGAGTAGTAGAGAACGAAGCGGAGGCTTTGAAGATAGCAGAGCAGATAGGATTCCCTGTGATAATCAAGGCAGCGGCGGGGGGCGGAGGACGGGGGATGAGACTTGCACATAATGAGATTAGCTTTCGGCAGGGCTTTAGTGCCGCCCGCTCTGAGGCCCAGGCGGCGTTCGGCGACGGCTCGGTGTACCTTGAGAAGTTTATAGCTGAGCCGCGTCACGTCGAGGTGCAGGTCTTAGCGGATAAGTTCGGCAAGATTCTGCATTTCTACGAGAGGGACTGCACGACGCAGAGAAGACATCAGAAGATGATTGAGGAATCACCCTGCCCCGTACTTGACGAGCATACCAGAGAAAAGCTGTGCGTCGCGGCGATGAGGCTTATTAAAGAGGCGGGCTATAACAGCGCTGCGACGGTCGAGTTTCTGCTGGATAAGAATAAGGATTTTTATTTTATCGAGGTGAATACGCGTATCCAGGTCGAGCATACGGTAACGGAAATGGTTACCGGTTTCGATTTGATACAATTACAGATTCGGACGGCGGCGGGAGAGAAGCTCGATTTGGAGCAGAGGGATATCGGCCATAACGGTGTTGCGATGGAGTGCAGGATAAACGCCGAGGACCCGCAGAAAGAATTTTCGCCGTCGCCGGGCAGGATTGAAAGATATATTCCGCCGGGCGGGCCGGGCGTTCGCGTTGATACACACGTTTATCAGGGCTATACGGTTCCAGCCAATTACGATTCGATGATTGCCAAGCTGATTGTTCACCGGGCGAGTCGAGACGAGACGATAACGACGATGAAAAGAGCGCTTGATGAATTTGTTATCGAGCCGATAAAGACCACAATCGGCGCCTGCAGAACTATTCTTTCACACAATCTTTTCGTCAAGAACAAGATAGATACGGGCTTTGTCGAAAGAAGCCTGTAAGTCGATTATCGATTCTTGATACTCGTGTCTCGTGAAATATTAATTTAAGCCACAGAGGTCACAGAGCACACAGAGATTTTTTTGACACGGATTAACACTGGATTTACACAGATTCTTTTATATTTAGCCTGCGGTCTTGTCCTGAGCTAAGTCGAAGGATTCACCGCAGGTTTGTTGTTTATATTCAGCCGCTCTGTGGCTAAGAAAATTACAGTGTTAATCCGTGTAAATCCGCGTCTAAAATTTTTCCTATTATTTTTATTCTGTGTTAATCCGAGTCGGATTTTTTTTGAATTATTGGCTGCCGAGGATTTGGTTTTTATTCGGAATTCATCGCTGGAATCTTCAATTTGCCGGATTTGAACACGCTTTCTCAGCTTATGGATTGTGAGCAAAAACAGACGTTAAAAAAATAAAAATTTAAAAATTTTTTTATTTTTTTGTCGCAAAGACCGGCTGAGTATCACTATATAACGGAACAAGTAACCGAAATAAACTTTTTTTAGGTGCTGATATGAGTGATAGCGATAAATATTATGTACAAAGATGTTTGGATGGCCATCCGGACGATTTTCGGTTCCTCGTCCGCCGGTACCAGAAAGCCCTGCTGGCATACCTTGCAGGCAAACTTTACAGCTTAGAGATGGCAGAGGAGGCGGCCCAGGAATCACTTGTAAGGGCATATTTTAAGATGGAGAAACTAAATAATCCTGAGGCATTTTTTTCATGGCTTCTGGGAATCGGTGAGCGTGTCGCAAGAGAGATGAGAAGGAGAAAACAAATCGAGCAAAAGCGTGAATTCATCGAAGCGCACGCGGCTCAGACAGCAAGGGCGGAGCTTTCGCCTGATTATGGGCTGGAAGCAGCCGTTTCAGCACTGCCTGATACATACCGCGACATAGTTCTATTGAGATACTACGGCGGGCAGAGCTGCAAAGATATAGCAAAACAGTCGGGTATGCCGCTGGGGACGGTTACAAAACAGTTATCAAGGGCCTATGCTATGCTCCGGGATAATCTGGAGCAAAAGCAAAATTCGAATTATGAGGTGTCAAAATGAACTGCGCAGAATGTAAAGAATTGTTAGTTGGTTTTCTCGAAGGTCTGGTTGATGAGGCCGAAAAGAAGAGAATCTCTGAGCACGTCAAAAGCTGTGCCAACTGCTCCGCAGAGCTTGAAAAACTCGAGAAGCTTCACAAATCTCTTATAAGCAACGGCGAGGCTCTCGCAGAAAGTGATTTAGAGGCTGAAGTTTTCAACCGGATTCTTCGGGAACAAAAAGAGAAACTAAAAACTGCCGGCCAGGCCGGTAAAACTATTAACTTCTGGAGAATAATTATGAAAAGTCCAATTATAAAATTAGCCGCTGCTGCGGTAATAATAGCAGCGGTAATAGTAGGCGTTACTCCATTCCTCGGAGGCACTGTGACCTTTGCGGATGTCATTGAACCCATCCTTAATGCCCGAACGGTAGTTCTTGATTTAGTTGTAGGTAGTGAAGAAACGGGGCTGGTTGTACACGATATAGTAGTCGGTTCTAAAATCAGAAGAACGATCCCTAATATGGGACTCGCGATAATCGATCTTGATAATGCCAGGGCGCTCAGATTGGATCCGTCTGAGAAAAGCGCGGTATATGTAGATATACAGGGGCCTATTCAGCAATATATGAACAGCTATCTGGGCATGGTCCGAGATATTGTGGCTGACATGGAAAACCACCCTGAATGGCCGGTACAGGAACTTGGGCAGCGATGGATGAATGGCCAAAGTGCCGTTGGATTCTTGCTTAGCGTACCAAATATAAAACTTACGATCTGGGCTGATGCTGAAACGGCCGCACCTATACGCATTGAGATGCTGATGGGACAGTCACAAACCATTATCAAAAATATCGAGTTTGATGTGCCGGTAGATGAATCGCTGGTTAGCATGGACATACCTGACGGATATACCTTGCATGAGGGGGAACTGGATTATACTGATTTCGACGAGCAGGATTTCATTATTATTCTGCAATTTTGGGCAGAACATGTACTCGGCGGAAATTTTCCAGACAGCGTGAGCGCTAAAGATATATTGAAAATGCGTCCTGCACTTAGACAAAAGATAGATCAGTTGAACATTTCTGACGAAGAGAAAATGCAGATTGGTGCGGCAATGGGGCGAGGATTTATATTCTTTCGACAACTTGAATTCAGCGATACCGATTGGCACTATGTCGGCAAGGGTGTGGAACTTGGCGATGCTAACACTGCAGTATTCTTGTATCGGCCGGAAGGTTCGGAATACTATCGTGTGATGTTTGGTGATTTACATATTGAAGAGGTTGCACCTGAAAACCTGCCTCAGTAATTTATCAGATAGGATTTGGGATTTAAGCCGGGTATTATAAAGCCCGGCTTTTTTTATGCGCTAAGAAGAGTATTTTTTGATATATTTTTCAGTAAGCGGTTTTTTTGCGCCCATTATATAATGAGTCTTACGTCAAATAAGCAGAAACCGGCTGGTATTGGAATTTAGTATTGGAAAGAGAATTGGAAACAAAAACAGATTTGGAACTTATTGAAGCTGCTTTTGACGGTGATGTCGAAAGCTTCGGCGAGATTTGCAGCCGATACTATACAGCTATGGTAGCACTTGCTCATTCAAAAGTTAATGATAAGCACCTTGCAGAGGATATTGCTCAACAGACCTTTACAAAAGCTTGTTTTAAACTCAGGTCCTTAAGAGACAAAAGCAAATTCGCATCGTGGCTCGGGATAATTTGTAGAAATGCCTGCACCGATATGCTGAGAAGAAGTGATAATTATGAAGACCGTGATTTGTCAGCGATATCAGCCGAGCAAAACCCAAAGGATTTTGAAGAAATCGAGCGGGTAAGAACGCTGGTGACACAACTGCCGGAAAGGATGCGAGAGATTATTTACCTGAAGTTTTATGACGGGATGACGTACGAGAAAATCTCTCAGGTTTTGGGAATATCGAGTCAGGCGATTAACGGCAGGTTAAGACGGGCAAAAAAGCTGATTGCAAAAAAAATTAAAAAGTTAGACGGTGACAATTATGAAAGAGCAGGACAATAATCTGGATGAAAAGATTTCAAGGTCGATTAACGGCGGAAAAGTCGAATTCGATTTTGAAAGCTGGAAAAGCAAAAATCCCGAAGCACTAAAGGCCTTGCAGCAAGGCCCCGCAAGCAGCAGCGCCAAATCGTCAACAAAGAAGCTGAATTTATGGAGAATGATTATGAGAAGTCGGATTATAAAATTTGTGGCTGCGGCGGTGTTTGTAATAGTTTTTTATTTGGTGTTTGCCAATTTTGAGTTTAAATCATCGGGGGTTGCGTTCGGTGAAGTATTTAACAAAATAGGTGATGTTCAAAGTATACATGCCAGAATAATTCAATCCGGGAAAGTGCTAGAGCTATGGGCAAAACGGCCAAATAAACTAAGGATAGAGTATGATGATGGTAATGTTGAGATTTCCAACGGGCCGGTATTGTGGGTTATAGATGTGAAAAATAATACCGCTACAAAGAAATCGTCCTGGTATTATGAAGATGCACAAAAGAAAGGCATAGATGTGATTGAGGCGTTTCTACAGATGGAGTATAGTGAGAATTTTTCTGGATTTTTTCAGGAGAAACCAGTTGAGAAAGTAGTCAAAGGTTTAGTGACATATGATTTATATAAGGTAAAGGTTGAAGAATACGGAGGTACGATACAGTTTGAATCTTTGGTGGAATCCGATACGCATATGATATATTCAGTTTTGTTGGAGGCAATAAAGGACGGATATACTGAGCAAATTTTACGTTTAGATGTTCTCGATTACAATCAGGATTTGGTGGATTCGGTTTTTACCTTTGAACAGGGTGGAGATATGCAGGTTATTGTGCAGGAGATGGAAAAGGGACTCGAAGCTGTGAATAATGACAAAGAGGGGGCGACGTTATCAGGCAGCGTGGTTTGGGCAAGCAATGGTCAGCCGGTCGTGGGAGCGACAATAACCTGTACAGGGGGAAGGCGCAAGCCTGAAGGTGGATATGAATTTTTTGTCAGGTCTATCACTGACAAAGACGGCTGTTGGGAAACGAAAGGAGCGCCAAAGGGGTTAGTTAATTTAGATGTACGCAGCTGGGAGCTTGACTGGCCTGCATTGCTGGAGTTTGCTGAAAATATAAGCTCCTCCCGGTATCCGAGTATTGTCGTAGATGGACAGAGCGAATACAGGAGTCTTAATTTTAAGGTTTATAAGCCAAAGGAGTTCTTTGCGACGATTACCATAGATGTTAATGATGAAAACGGCCAGCCTATTGAGGGAATAGGAGCTTATCTTCAATATTGTGATGATAATAGAATGAATCAGCATGTATATGCCAAACCTCGTATAAGACAATTTACTTCGAATGATGGGCGATTTGTTGCAGATAATATTTGGCCGACTGAAAAAAAAGTTCAAATTTTTATTGTACCAGAAAAAGATTTCGGCAGCATCTACGCAACTCGTAGTGCATTTAGTGAGCCGTTTATTATTGAGCTTCAGCAGCAGTATCATTTTGATATCATGGTGCCGTTTGTCCGTGAAATGGAAGTACAGGTTGTGGACGTAAAAGATAAACCTATGGAACATATAGCAGTGAATGTACTGGACTGGGAGGGGGCTCAGTTTTACCCCCTGTCTTGGAAGATGAAAAACGTATTTACTGATGAAAAGGGGCGTGTTACGGTAAGCGGGATGTCACCCGGTGAAGAAGTTATAGTAATTTTGAAACGGCTTAGTGATGATAGTTCACAGGATAAAGAAGAGATTTTGGCTTCGGCTTGTTATCGAGTAGAAGCTCCAACAAAATCTGAAATTAAGAGAGTTCGGCTGGTGTTCGATGACCGGCCGATAATTATAACTGGAAAAACAGAAAGCGATTTTTTAAAACAGAATGCCAATGTTTTCATTATGATAACGGGAGATAAGGGTGAATTTACAATGCCGTTTATGCATACCAAGTTTGATGAGTCCGGTCAGTTTATTTTTAAAGGTGTTCTGGAGGGGCAGATTAGAATATTGTGTACGAGCATTATTAACGGCAGCAGAGAGACGGTTGAGCAGGAAGTTGTTACAGAGGCAGGTCAAACATATTTGCTGGAAGTTTCACGAGAAGGGATAGAACCTGTCGAATAATTTATATAGCTTGCTCACACACAGGCCGGGCTTTTTTTTGCCCGGCTTTTTTTATGGGCTGACAAAATTCACAACAGCTCCTTGCAAAAAGATTGTATATTTTGATGACAGCCGTCTGCGGAAATGTTAAACTTCTGTCCTTATGGATTTGGTTATTTTCCTGTCGGATTAAAAAATTTGTAAGGAGAGAAGTATGGATTATGAAAAGTTCATCGAAGAGCAAATATCTGATATCAAAAAAACTGTCGGCAAAGCAATTGCCATAAATGCGCTTAGCGGCGGTGTTGACAGCTCGACTGTAACCGTGCTGGGACACCGGGCTATCGGCGAGCAATTGAAAACAATCTTTGTTGATAACGCCCTGATGCGCGAAGGCGAGCCCGAGCGGGTGGTAAAAATCTTTGCCGATATGGGGATTAAAGTAGAGCTGATTGACGCACGTCAGGAATTTTTATCAGCCCTGAAAGGACTTACCGACCCGGAACAAAAAAGACAAGCTATAACGGACACATTTTACTCGAAGGTCTTCAGCAGGTTGGTCAAAGAATATAAAGCCACGTTTTTGCTGCACGGCACAATCCTGACGGACATCGAAGAGACCGTCGCAGGCATCAAAAGGCAGCACAATATTCTTGCTCAGCTTGGTATCGATACGGAAAAATCATACGGATACACGGTGCTCGAGCCGCTTAAAACGCTGCGGAAGGATGACGTTCGCGAGGTTGCAAAACTTCTTGGTATTCCCGGTGAGCTGGCAGAGCGGATACCGTTTCCCGGGCCTGCACTGGCGGCGAGGATTGTCGGTGAGGTGACGGCTGAGCGGCTCGAAGTTGTCAGAAAAGCGACGGCAATAGTGGAAAAAGAGCTGGCGGAAACGGGTGCGTTTCAGTATATGGCGGTACTTCTCAATGATTACGCGACAGGTATCAGAAATAATAAAAGAGAGTTCGGCCGGATTATTGTTGTTCGCTGCATCGAGAGCGTCGACGCCCGAACAGCGACCGTAACCGAGCTTGGCTGGGAGAAATTGAAACGGGTGTGTGAGCTAATCACGCAGATTGACGGCGTTAACCGCTGCCTTTATGACCTGACACCGAAACCGCCGGCGACAATCGAGTACGTCTGAGACTTTTTGCGAAAAGCAATTTTTCGATAAAACTTCAAATAAATCAGGTTCTGAAGTCGAAAAGCAGCGGTTTTCAGTAAAAACTTGACAAATACCGGCGGGCTAAATAAACTAATTGGTTCGTCTGGAATAGAGTAAAAAAGCTAATTGAGAACACTAAGTAACAAGGAGAATTGCAAATGGCGACAAAGGTAGCAATTAACGGATTCGGCAGAATCGGCAGAGCGATAACGAGAATATTAATCAGCCAGGGTGGAGAACTGGACTTAGTTGCAATCAACGATTTGTCTGATGCAAAAAGTCTTGCGCATCTGTTCAAGTACGATACGGTAATGAGAAAATGGGACGGCAGCGTGGGATTAAAGGACGGCAACCTTGTAATAAACGGCAAGGCTATCAAGGTCCTGGCGGAAAAAGACCCTACGAAGCTGCCGTGGAAGGATATGGATGTAAAAATTGTGGTCGAATCGACGGGCGTTTTCCGGACAAAAGAATCGCCAAAGGGCGGCTATGGTGACCACCTCAAGGCAGGAGCTAAAAAGGTTGTTCTGACGGTTCCTGCAAAAGACGATATCGAGGCAACCGTTGTTCTGGGCGTTAACGACGGGGTTCTCAAACCCAATGTTAGCTGTATTTCCAATGCGAGCTGTACGACAAACTGCCTTGCACCGCTCGTCAAGGCGCTTCACGATGCAATCGGCATTGTAAAGGCTCTTATGGTGACCATTCACGGCTACACGAACGACCAGAGGGTCGCTGATATGATACACAAGGACCTTCGCCGCGCCCGTGCGGCTGCTATGAATATTATCCCGACGACAACGGGAGCGGCAAAGGCCGTCGGGAAAGTGATACCGGATTTGAACGGCAAGCTCGACGGCTACGCACTTCGTGTGCCGGTTATTGACGGAAGCTGCGTCAACCTCGTGGCAGAAATGAAAAAAGAGACGACGGTCGACGAGGTCAATGCTGCTGTCAAAGCTGCCGCTGAAGGAAAGCTGAAAGGCATACTCGAATACTGCGATGAGCCGATTGTCAGCAGTGACATTATCGGAAACCCGGCTTCGAGCATTTTCGATTCTCTGTGCACAATTACAAAGGGCAATATGGTTCAGGTCGTCAGCTGGTACGACAACGAGTGGGGATACTCGCAAAGAACGGTTGATATTATGGAAAGAATTGCAAAGATGTAATGCTAACACGGACAAGTTGTCCGTGTTACGTATCTTGCTAAATGCTGATTGTGCCGGTGCTTCTTTGTTGCAGGGCAATTTATATGCAGGGATTGTCAGATGGATAAAAGAGAGCTTGAACAAACGCTTGTGCTCATCAAGCCGGACGCCCTTAAGAATTCCGTCACGGGATTTATCCTTTCTCAGCTGTCGGAATTTCATACGGGAGCGCGGTTTGCCGCTGCAAAGATTGTCAATGTCAACAGAATGCTCGCCGAAGAGCACTACGCCGAACATAAAGGAAAGGTTTTTTATGATGCCCTGCTCGACTTCATTACAGGCAAAGCCCATTACCCGGAAGATGAAAAATGGAAACGCAGAGTAATCGCGCTCGTTTATCAGGGCCCCGATGTCCTGAATACAATCCGCAAAATAGCAGGCCCGACAAATCCGCTCCAGGCAAGGGAGGAAAGGCCCGGCTGCCTCAGGTCGCTGGGGACACTGGTGCCAATCAAAGACGCAAAGGGAAATACTATCGATAATCGAATGGATAATCTTATCCACGCTTCGACTACACCTGCCGAGGCCGAGCGGGAAATCAAGCTCTGGTTTTTGCCCCACGACATCCCTCCGCTTATGCGGGCCTACCCAACCGAGATATGCCGGACGCACTACTATTACAAGGACGGCCGGCTTTATGATAACTATGAGCCGAAGAGTATGTTTCTGCTGGCTCCCGGAGATGTGGTCTGGAAAACCGACCTCGATATCCTCCAAAGCTGCGCACAGAAAAAGAAAGCAAAGGCAAGTTTGAACAGCGTGATAGCGAAATATCTCATCAACAGAAATGCAAAGGCTTAACAAAACGGCGTTCCGAGAAAAAACATAGGAGACCACTATGGCTAAGAAAACTGTAGCTGATATTGACGTTAAAGGCAAAAAGGTCCTGATGCGGGTCGATTTTAATGTTCCGCTTGACGATAATTGCAACATAACAAGCGACGACCGCATAGTCAAAGCCCTGCCCACGATAAAAAAGATAATCGACGGCGGCGGCTCACTTATTCTAATGAGCCACCTGGGAAGACCCAAAGGCGAAAGAGACGAAAAATTATCGCTGAAGCCTGTTGCGAAAAGGCTCTCGGAACTGCTCAGCCGGAAGGTCATTTTTGCCAACGACTGTATAGGCAGGGAAGTTAAAGCAAAAGCTGCTAAGCTCAAAGCCGGAGAAGTAATGCTGCTGGAAAACCTGCGATTCCATAAAGAAGAAACGATAAAGGACAAGGCTGCGAAGGAAGATGAACAGCTCCGAGAGGCAAAAGACGGGTTCGCAAAACAGCTTGCTGACTTGGCAGACATATATGTCGATGATGCCTTCGGAACGGCACACAGGGACAATGCATCGATGTACACGGTACCATCGCTTATGGAAGGTAAACCCCGGGTAATCGGTTTCCTGATCGAAAAAGAGCTTAAGTTTCTCGGCGATACGGTAAGCAATCCTGAAAAGCCCTTTGTCGCAATTCTCGGCGGAGCAAAAGTGTCGGACAAAATCGGTGTTATCGAGAACCTTATCGATAAGGTTGATATGATACTGATAGGCGGCGCGATGGCATATACCTTTCTCAAGGCCGAGGGACACAAAATCGGAAACAGTCTGTGCGAGGACGATTTCCTTGATAAAGCGACAGCTTTGCTTAACCAGGCCAAAGATGCCGAATGCGAGGTCGTTCTGCCCGAAGACTCGGTCGTAGCCATGGAGATAAAAGAAGGTGCGGAGCATAAAACCGTTGGTAAAGATATAGATGAAGGCTGGCTCGGACTGGATATCGGCCCGGAAACACAAAAGCTTTTTGCGGAAAAACTCGAAGGGGCCAAAACAATAGTCTGGAACGGCCCGATGGGCGTATTCGAGACCGCGCCTTTCGATGAAGGCACAAAGGCTGTCGCCAAGGCCGTTGCAGACGCAACAAGCAAAGGCGCCCGCAGTGTAATTGGCGGCGGCGACAGTGCCAGTGCAATAGAAAAACTCGGCCTGGAGGACAAGGTCAGCCATATTTCGACCGGCGGCGGAGCTTCACTGGAATTTCTCGAAGGCAAAAAATTCCTCTGCCTTGCAATCCTCGATGAAAAATAATTCCGGGGATAATCAGACATGGATTTGCCCGCCAAAAGGCGAGGTCTCGCCAAAGGCGGACACGGATTAACACTGTATCCTTTGACAGGATTAACAGGATTTACAAAATTATATTTAACCGAAGATTCCACGGATTTTCGAAGAGACACAGGTGCACAAGAGCACAAGTATCTTTGTCGCAAGTTACCCAGATTAACATAATTGGGTTTGAAATTGGCTTTGTTCGTGAAAAACGAACCCAATTTTGAGCTAAAATTGGGTTTGAATTGGGTTTGTTTGGCTTTGTTTTTTGTGCGGAAAAAGACAAGGTAATTGCCATATCTACTTACATAGCATGCACTTATGTCAATCAGAGCGTTTTCCAAATTGGCTTTGTTTTGCATAATTTTGTTTTTATTGCGCGCGCTGTTCCGACAGGATTTACAGGATAATACAACGAACTGTTGGTTAATTGTTGAATTAGTTAACTGGTTGTTGATTAATTTCATTGATAAATCCTTTTTAGTAAAGAATTTACAATTATATCTGACTTGAACTGCTGTTCTTTTCTGTGCGGCTCGCCTCCGCTTTGCTCCATCGAAGCAAGTACTCCGCAGCCCCGGAATGGGGCCTCCCCCGTTAATATCATTATACAAATTAAGGCAATATGTTCAACGTAAAAATGTTATTTTTTTATAAAGGTTTGCAAGATTAGTCGCGGAGAATGCAAAGGAGAAATTCGAACGAAAACTTACAAAAGGAAAAGTATGTCTGTCATATTCAGTAGTAACAACTCAAGATAATTTCCCTGATTGGTATTTCAGATATCTTGTACATCTTCATATAAATCTGAGATTCTATTTTTTCTCCAACGAAATTTTGTACCATGGTTGTGACCTGTTCTAGTGCCGTTTCCAAAAAGAAACTTCTACTTTTATGTCATTCCCGCGAAAGCGGGAATACAGTTTTTTAACTCCCTGGATTCCGCATCAAGTGCGGAATGACAAGTTGAAAAAGTGAAACTTATTTAATAGAAACGGCACTAGCATCAAAATCTATGTATACAGAACCTTTATAAACGGCTTTAGTAAAAAGAAAAAATACTGAATTTCCTCAGCATAAGAATTTAAAAGAAAATAATTAGTTCCGATGTAATTTTCCTGTTATGACCTATTATGTTGATTACTTTTCTTTCAGTTTCTTTTTTTGCTTACTCTCGAGCTTATTTATGTTTTCCGTAGTCGGTAAATCTTCCGGCATACTGCCGCCGATTTCCTTAATGGTCTTTCGAATCTTAGCACCAACTTGGCGATGCGTACGGTTGGCCTTTTCCTTACCCTTAATATTTTCACGACGAAGTTTTTCCTCCGTCTGCGTAGCTCTAAAAAGATTTGCTGCAAGTTCGGTACTTCCCATATGGTCAAGAATCTGCTGGCCTTTTTTAAGTCCTTTGCGGTGATGAATGTCGCCGGAAGTCAGGCCGCCATACAATCCCATATAACCATGATTTTGAAAAATAGCATAATCCGATGCCTTAACTACTCCAGCTTCTTTAGCTGCTCCGGCAAGGCGCACATTATGCGTTTTCATCTCCTGACGAAGGAGCAAACGCCGCTTTTCTTCAAGCTCCTTTTCGGAAATTTCCTGTTTTCTGGTCTGGACGGCGAAATATGTTTGACCTAAAGCCACAATTTCTTTTGAAGGGTCTGCATTCTGTACTATCAGATAGCAAGCATATCGGGACATAAATACGGAGGTAACCGGCCTTTTCGCCCCGCTGCCAATATCGACCATTTCGGTGATATCAACGAAATGGTCATCGATGCGCTGACCACTGTTAAAACAGGCTGCTTTAGCCTTTTTGATAACCTGTTCAAAATTGCGGTAATCGGAATAACCGAGAATCTGCGAGAAGTCCCTGCTTGACCAGTATTCATTACCTGCTGCATTGGTTCGTTTTATTCGCTCAAAAGGCGAATCATTGCCCGTAGGAGGCGTTTTTGTAATCTCATTAGTCATAATAATTATAGTACTTTCATCGGCTCGACAAATTTTAGACCTTTGTGTAATTACATCCGCACAGTAAGTCTTATATCTTCAGGCGTAAGAAGCTCATCGCTCATTTCGAAATCTATTTTTCATATCCTCAAATTTAAAATGCCGTGTCTGCAAGTATAATTCGACAGGAGAAAACGATAACACGCACAACGAAACAGCAAATATAATGTAAGATTATCTGAAAAACTTATTCCCTGTCAAGCGATTGTTTTAATAAAGACAGCGTTTAATTGTTTTCTTGCGAACGGTATCGAAAACTATATAATGAGTCATAAGAACTTGCTGTTTAAAAAATTAAGGAAAAGCTCTGTGGCTGAACAAATAAATACTAAACGGCTTCCAAAGGCAGGGACGATAGAGGTTGTGCCGTCGATACTGAGTGCCGACTTTGCTCATCTGGCAGACGAGATATCGGCTGTAGAGTCAGCGGGCGTAAAGGTGGTGCACCTGGATATAATGGACGGCCATTTCGTGCCGAATATTACTATCGGCCCGCCGGTAGT
>Ga0315548_1002290_pt1 | contig 15011 bp, 18 predicted proteins | sample SalMarSW160110MG_2_FD_202540 | JGI IMG/M metagenome (GOLD analysis project Ga0315548, IMG submission 202540) | Salt marsh sediment microbial communities from the Plum Island Ecosystem LTER, Massachusetts, United States - Salt Marsh Sediment SW1601-110 ...
GGCGCAGGCAATCCTGGAGATGCAGCTGCAAAGGCTTACCGCCCTTGAGCGCGACAAGATTGACCAGGAGTACCTGGAGTTAATCAAAAAAATCGAACAATACAAATCTATTTTAGCCAGCGAAAAAAAGGTTCTGGGGGTAATTAAGGAGGAGTTGGAGGAATTAAAGAAGAGGTTCGGCGACGAAAGAAGGACACAGGTTGTTGCCGAGGCCGAGGACCTGGAGATAGAAGACCTGATTGCCGAAGAGGATGTGATTATTACGGTCAGCCACGCAGGCTACATCAAGCGCCTTCCGGTCAGTGCATACAAGAAACAACACCGGGGCGGAAGGGGGGTTACGTCCATGGGGACGAAGGAAGAGGATTTCGTAGAGCATCTTTTCCTTGCCTCCACGCACGAACACATCCTTTTCTTTACCAATAAAGGCAAGGTTCATTGGCTGAAGGTTCACGAGGTCCCTCAGGCCGGGCGGCTCTCCAAGGGCAAGGCAATTGTAAATCTTTTACAGATGGAAAGCGGTGAAGCCATCTCGGCGCTGGTTCCGGTAAAGGAATTTAACCCCAAGAGATTTTTAGTTTTAGCTACCAAGCAGGGGCTGATTAAAAAGACTAAGCTGGATGCCTTTAGCAATCCGCGCCGAGCCGGGATTGTAGCCGTTTCTTTAGAAAAGGGCGACGAGCTAATCGGGGCAGTGCTTACCGATGGGAAACAGGAAATCCTTATGGCCTCCCGCCAGGGCAAGGCCGTGCGCTTTAAGGAAGGCGATGTGCGCGATATGGGCCGGACCGCCAAAGGTGTGCGCGCAATCCGTCTGGGCAAAAAAGACGAGGTAATCGGCATGGAGATAGTCAAGGCCGATGCGACCTTACTTACGGTAACAGCCGGTGGTTTTGGCAAGAGGACCTCTTTTAAGGAGTACCGCCGGCAGTCGCGCGGCGGCAAAGGCGTTATCAACATTAAGGTGACCAAGAAAAGCGGCGAGGTTATCGGCCTTAAGGGCGTTACCGAGCAGGATGAGATAATGATTATTACCCAGAAGGCAATGGTGGTGCGCTGCCCGGTAAAGGATATCCGCTCTGTGGGCAGAAATAGCCAGGGGGTGCACGTAATCCGCCTGGAGGCAAAAGACCAGGTCTCTTCCGTTGCCTCCGTCGTGAAAAAAGAAGAAGTATAAAGGTGGCCCCATCGTCTAGTGGTTAGGACATCAGATTTTCATTCTGACGACCGGGGTTCGACTCCCCGTGGGGTCACCAATCAATTTTGCGAAGCAAAATTGATAGAGCAATCGAAAGTCGAGAATCGAAAATTGGCTTCGATTGCGGTCTAATTTCGAATTTCGATTTTCAGAAGGATTAGAGTAATGTGTGGAATAGTCGGATATATTGGCCAGCGTAACGCCCAAGAGGTTCTCCTCCGGGGCCTGCGCCGCCTGGAATACCGCGGGTATGATTCCGCCGGCGTAGCCATTCTTAATAATAAGGCCAACCCTTCCGGCGCAGCTGTGCTTCAGATTAAAAAACGCGCCGGAAAGCTCAAGGGTTTGGAGGCCCTCTTATCTAAGAGGCCCCTCAAGGGAAATCTGGGCATCAGCCATGTGCGCTGGGCCACCCACGGCATCCCCAATGCCCGCAATGCCCATCCGCACCGGGATTGCCAAGGCAGGATTGCCCTGGTGCATAATGGCATTATCGAGAATTACGAGCAACTGAAAGAGGCCCTGGCCAGAGAAGGCCACACATTCTGTTCTCAGACTGATACGGAGGTTTTAGCGCATCTGGTGGGACGATTTTATCGGGGCAGATTAGAGGATGCCTTACGGGCTGCCTTAAAAAAGGTGCGCGGCTCATACGCTATTGCGGTAATCTCTCGGGACGAACCGGGAAAATTAGTAGGCGCAAGAATGGGCAGCCCCTTGATTGCCGGTAGCGGTGAAAACGAGGGCTTCTTGGCCAGTGACATCCCCGCGCTTTTGGATTATACAAAGGAAGTCGTCCTGCTGGACGACAGAGAGATAATTGTGCTTGAGCGCGGGAAGCTTTCCGTGAGCAATCTGGATAAAGACCAGCCCCTAAAGAAGAAAAGAGTGAAGATTAACTGGGATGTAAGCTCTGCGGAGAAAGAAGGTTTTCCTCATTTTATGCTCAAAGAGATTTACGAGCAGCCTAAGGCCCTTCGTGATACTCTGGGGGGCAGAATTTCTGAAAAGAAAGATGCGATTATCCTGCCCGAATTAAAACCGTTGGAGAAGGCCCTGGCCTCGATGCAGAGGATAGTAATTATCAGCTGCGGCACCGCCCGGCATGCGGGTTTGGTGGGCAAATATATCCTTGAGCAATACGCGCGCGTGCCGGTAGAGGTGGATATCTCCAGCGAATTTCGTTATCGCAGCCCTATTCTTAACCAAAAGACCCTTGTCCTGGCCATTACTCAATCGGGCGAGACCGCCGATACCTTGGCCGGGATACGCCTAGCCAAAGAATGCGGCGCGAAGGTCTTGTCTATCTGCAATGTGCTGGGAAGCTCCATCCCCAGGGAATCGGATGCGGTAATCTATACCCATGCCGGTCCCGAGATTGCCGTAGCCTCCACCAAGGCCTATACCTGCCAGCTGGCCGTGCTCTATCTGCTCACCCTTTATTTAGCCGGATTAAAAAACGCGCTGCCCGGCGCTAAGATTAAGCAGTTAATCGCGGGGCTGGAGAAGATTCCCCAGGAACTAGAGAAGGTTTTACAAAACAAAAAGGTAATTCTTGAATGCGCGCGGCGCTATTACCACTCTTTTGGTTTTCTCTATCTGGGCCGCTCGCTGAATTTTCCCACTGCCTTGGAGGGTGCCTTGAAGATCAAAGAAATCTCTTATATGCATGCTGAAGGGTACGCGGCGGGGGAGATGAAACACGGGCCGATTGCCCTGATTAATCCGCATCTTCCCGTAGTTTGCATTGCCCCGGAATCTCGTGTTCACCAGAAGATGCTTTCCAATATTGAAGAGATTAAGGCGCGCAGGGGAATCGTCATTTCTGTGGCCACCGCCGGCGACAAGCTGATTGCGCATCATTCCAACCATGTAATCTATATCCCCAGGGTTGCCGGGGTCCTTTCGCCGCTTTTGGCAGCGGTCCCCTTGCAGCTTTTGGCTTATCACATTGCCGCAAAACGCGGCTGCGATATCGACCAACCAAAGAATCTAGCGAAGAGCGTAACGGTAGAGTAACCGATGCTATACATCGTTTCCACTCCTATCGGCAACCTAAAAGATATCAGCCTGCGGGCGCTGGAAACTCTCAAGAGCGCCGAGCTAATCGCCGCCGAAGATACCCGCCATACACGAAAACTGCTCAGCCATTACGGGATTCACACCCCCTTAAGCAGTTATTTTGAACACAACAAATTTAGCAAAGGGCCGCATCTTGTGCGCCTGCTCAAAGAAGGCAGGGATATTGCCCTGGTTACGGATAGCGGCACGCCGGGGATTTCCGATCCCGGATATCGCCTGGTTCAGCTGGCTATCCAGAATGAGGTTCCCATTACTGCTGTTCCCGGGCCGTCTGCCCTAATTGACGCCCTGGGTCTATCGGGCCTGCCCAGTGACAGATTTATCTTTGAGGGGTATCTGCCGGTAAAGGCCGGGGCGCGCAAGAGAAGGTTAAAGGAAATTGCCGGCGAGAAAAGAACAGTCATCTTTTACGAATCGCCGCATCGGCTGCTCAGGGCCCTAGAAGACATCTCGCAGATTTTAGGCGAGCGCGATATCGTTGTAGCCAGAGAGCTGACCAAAAAGTTTGAACAGATTGTGCGAGGGAATGCGCCTTCTTTATTGGGGCACTTCCAAAAGCACAAACCCAGGGGTGAGTTTGTGCTGGTGATAAAAGGCAAATAGCCCTTGACAAAAGAGGCTGGATGTGGTATAGTAATTGCACAATTGAGAACCCTTTTAAAGCCGTCCGGTGAGGCGGGAAAAGGAGCAGAAGATGTATAATAAGCGTAAGAACATAGCCTTACCCAGTTATTGGGTAGGGTTTTTTATTGGGACCAAAACCCGATGAAATTTAGAGAAAAAGCGAAGATAATGGACAAAGAGGCGATGGGGCGGGCCCTAAGGCGTATCGCCCACGAGATAGCAGAAAAGACCAAAGGCACAGAAGACCTGGTTATTGTCGGTATCCGCAACCGCGGGGCCTATCTTGCCGAGAGAATTGCCGCCTATATCGGCAGGGCCGAGAGAATCAAGGTGCCCGTGGGCGTTTTGGACATAACCTTATACCGCGACGACTTAACTACAGTGGCCGAACAGCCTCAGGTGCACAAGACAGAGATAGGCTTTGATATCGCCGGCAAAAAGATTGTCCTGGTGGACGACGTGCTCTATACCGGGCGCACAATCAGGGCCGCCTTAGATGCCTTGATTGATTTTGGCCGGCCCAGATATATCCAGCTGGCCGTATTGATTGACCGCGGGCACAGGGAGCTGCCCATCCGCAGCGATTATATCGGCAAGAACGTGCCTACCGCCCTGAAAGAAACGGTGCAGGTGCGTTTGAGGGAGGTTGACGGAAAGGACGAAGCGGTAATTTTAGAACAGGGTGATTTGCGATGACTAAATGGTCTCGAAAGGACTTATGCGGCCTGGAAGATTTAAGCAGGGAAGAGATTGAGCTTATTTTATCTACGGCGGAGTCGTTTAAAGAGGTTACCACACGCGAGATTAAGAAGGTTCCGGCCCTGCGCGGCAAGACTGTAGTAAATCTATTTTATGAGCCTTCTACGAGGACAAGGGTGTCTTTCGAGGTGGCGGCCAAAAGGCTCTCGGCCGATGTAATTAATGTTTCCACCGAGACCTCCAGCGTCAAAAAAGGCGAGACGTTGATCGATACGGGGAGGAATATCCAGGCCTTAAATGCAGACGTGATTGTGGTCAGGCATAATTGTTCCGGGGCAGCGGTAATGCTGGCGCGCCATGTGGATGTCAGCGTGGTTAACGCCGGAGACGGCTGGCACGAACATCCCACGCAGGCGCTTCTGGACATGTTTACCTTGAAGGAAAAGTTAGGCAGGATAGAAGGCTTGAATGTAAGCATCGTTGGGGATATTGCTCATTCGCGCGTTGCCCGTTCCAATATCTACGGGCTAACTAAATTAGGCGCCCGAGTAACTGTCTGCGCTCCCAAAATGCTTATCCCACCCGGGATAGAACAGCTGGGGGTAGGCGCTACCGATGATATAGATAAGGCCTTAAAAAGCGCCGATGCGGTGAATGTCCTGCGCATGCAGTTTGAGCGCGACGAAGGAAATGCTTTCCCCCGGCAGGTAGAATATTTTCAGGCCTTCGGGATTACCCGGCAGCGGCTTGAAAAAGCAAAGAAGAAGATTGTGGTCATGCACCCGGGGCCGCTCAATCGGGGCATTGAGATATCCAGCGAAGTCGCCGACGGGCCGAACTCTGTAATCTTGGAGCAGGTTACTAACGGCATTGCCGTGCGCATGGCAGTGCTGTTTTTGGTTTCGGGAGCAGCAACTAAATGAAAATCGAAAATCGAAAAATGAAATTGTTAATAAAAAATGGCCATATAGTTGACCCGGCAAATAATCGCAACGAAGTTTGCGACATCTTGCTGGAAGGCGCCAGGATACTTAAGGTCGGCAAAGGCATAGATTGCGCTAAGGGATTAACTATAGACGCCGCCGGCAAAATCGTGATGCCGGGTCTTGTGGATATGCACGTGCATTTAAGGCAGCCCGGCCGGGAAGACCGCGAAACCGTTGCCACAGCATCTGCCGCGGCCTTAAAAGGAGGGATTACCTCGCTTCTGGCCATGTCCAACACTACTCCGCCGATGGATTGCGCAGGAAATATAGACTTGTTGAAGGCAATCATTAAAAAAGATGCCTTAGTTGATGTGTTTATTGCCGGTACTATTACCAAAGAGCGCAAAGGGAAAAGCCTGACCGATATCGCCAAATTGAAAAAGAGAGGGGCGGTAGCGATTAGCGATGACGGCGCATCCGTAGATAATAGCAAGGTGCTTCTTACGGCGCTTAAAAAGGCTAAAGAAAACAAACTATTGGTAATCTGCCACAGCGAAGATAAAATGCTGGCCGGGCGCGGCGTGGTTAATTTAGGGAGTGTTTCCACGCGCATGGGCTTACGGGGCGTCTCTTGCGAGTCGGAATATAGACGCGTGCAGAGGGACCTTAAGCTTGCCCAGGAAGCAAAGGCGCGGATACACATTGCCCATGTAAGCTGCAAAGAATCCGTGGAGATTATTGCCGCGGCCAAGAAAAAAGGCGTAAAGGCAACGGCGGAAACAGCCCCGCATTATTTTGCCCTTAGCCAGGAGGCGGTTTTAGGTTTTGATACAAATGTGAAGATGAATCCGCCGCTGCGGGCAAAAGAGGATGTTAAGGCAATCAGGCAGGGTTTAAAAGACGGCACAATCGATGCGATAGCCTCCGACCATGCCCCGCACACAGAAAGCGAGAAGGATATTGAATTTGAGCGCGCGGAGTTCGGGGTAATCGGGTTAGAGACGGAATTGGCGGTGAGTATCAGCGAGTTGGTAGAACCGGGCATATTGGGCTGGATGAGTTTAGTCAGAAAACTAAGCGCCAATCCGGCTAAGATTTTGGGAATAAAAAAGGGTAGTTTAAGCCCGGGGTGCGATGCAGATATAATCGTAGTTTCTCCGCAGAAAGAATGGCTGGTGGAAAAAGACGGCTTTTTATCAAAATCAAAGAATTCGGCCTTCATCGGGAAAAGACTAAGGGGCGTGGTAGAATATACGATTCGCGGTGGGCAAATTGTTTATAGCTGATTTTCATATCCATTCCAAATACAGCCGGGCCACAAGCAAGGATATGGACCTGGACCACCTGGCAGAATGGGCCAAGCTTAAAGGGGTCTCTCTTTTGGGTACGGGTGACTTTACCCATCATCTTTGGCTGCAGGAATTAAAGTCCAAACTCAAACCCGCAGGCAACGGCATTTTTTCCTATCAAGGAATAAACTTTATCCTGACCACAGAAGTGAGCAATATCTATTCGAAAAATGGGCGGGGGAGAAGGGTCCACAATGTCCTGTTTGCGCCCGGGTTTGCCGCTGTGGATAAGATTAGCGACGGCCTGGCGGGTTTTGGCAATCTTTCTTCCGACGGCCGACCGATGTTAGGCCTGGATTGCGTGTCACTGATGGAGATAGTTAAAGATGCAAGCCCCGACTGTTTTATTATTCCTGCGCATGTCTGGACTCCCTGGTATAGTGTATTCGGCTCAAATTCCGGGTTTGATACCATTGAGGAATGTTTTGGACAATACACCAAAGATATTTTTGCCCTGGAAACGGGGCTTTCTTCGGACCCTGAAATGAACTGGCGCTGGAGCGCCTTAGATAGGTTTAGCTTAATAAGCAACTCTGACGCGCACAGCCCTTCGCGCATCGGCCGGGAAGCCAATGTATTTAATTGCGAAATGAGCTATTATGCAATCATGGATACCTTAAAGAAAAAAGACAAAAAGAGATTTCTTTACACTATAGAATTTTTTCCACAAGAGGGAAAATATCATTACGACGGCCATAGAAATTGCGACGTTCTTTTATCTCCCGAAGAGAGCAAAAAGAATAATAATATCTGCCCGGTTTGCAAGCGCCCCCTGACAGTGGGGGTTATGCACAGGGTTGGTCAGCTTTCCGATAGGCCTGCCGGATTCGTCCCGGAAGAGGGCGTGCCTTTCAAGAACCTGATTTCCCTGGATGAGATTGTCGCCGAGAGCAAAGGCGTGAGCAAGGGCGCAAAATCCGTAGAGCAGGAATGCCGGCTGTTAGTTCAGAAACTAGGCAGCGAGTTGGAAGTCCTGATTAATGTGCCGCAGGAGCAGTTGTTGAAGGCCTGCGCGCCCAGCGTGGCCCGAGGCATTTTAAATGTCCGTCAGGGAAAAGTGAACATAACCCCTGGATACGACGGGGTCTATGGCAAAATCGAAATATTCGGCGGACAGGGTAAACAACCGGAAAAACAACTCTCTTTCTTTTAAAACTATGCGCCTGTAGCTCAGATGGATAGAGCACCGGCCTCCGGAGCCGGGCGGACAGGTTCGAGTCCTGTCAGGCGCACCATAGATTAACAGGAGAAAAGATGCCTGAATTGCCTGAAGTGGAGACGATCCGCAGGGATTTAGCCCGCGATGTTAAGGGCAAGAAGGTTAAGGATGTAGAAATCTTAAACAGCAAAGTAATTAAACAGCCTAGTCCTGCAGAATTCACCAGGCGGATTAAGGGCGTTGCCTTTAAGGCCTTTTTACGCCGGGCCAAGGTCCTGGCAGCGCAGCTTTCCAACGGCGATTACCTGGTGGTGCATCTGCGGATGACCGGCCAGTTAATCTATTCTGCCCAAAGAGAAGAAAAGGCGCGGGTGATTTTTGTTTTATCCGACGGCAAGTATTTAAATTTTAATGACCAGAGATTGTTTGCAGAGCTGCGCATAGTTAGCGACTGGCAAAAATTAAAATTTGTACAGAGCCTTGGTCCTGAACCGCTTGCTGCTGAATTTACACTTGCTAAATTTAAACAAATGATAGCTAAGAAAAAAACCAAGATTAAGCCCCTGCTTTTAGACCAGACCTTTATCGCCGGAATCGGCAACCTCTATGCGCAGGAGGCGCTTTTTTTAGCCGGGATTTTACCTGCCCGGCCGGCAAATAAACTTAAAGATAAAGAAATTAAAAAATTACACGCTACTATTCAAAAAGTTTTACGCGAAGGTATTCGCTCTCGCGGCTCATCAATAGATAATTATGTCAACGGTCGAGGCAACCCAGGGGCCTATCATCTGCGCCTGAAAGTTTATGGCCGCGAGGGTAAACCCTGCGTAAAATGTAAGACAAAGATAAAAAAGATTAACCTTGGTGGAAGAGGAACCTGTTTTTGTCCGAAATGCCAGAAATAATACAGGGAAAGTTTAAGGTCCTATCTAATAGAAAAATGGAGCCGGATTGTTTTAAGATGGCCATTCTTGCGCCCAGGATTGCCATAACAGCTCGTCCGGGCCAATTTGTGCATCTCCGCTGCCAAGAAGAACTCGAACCTTTATTAAGACGCCCATTTAGTTTTCATCGGATTAACGGAGGCAGCTTTGAAATTCTCTATAAGGTAATCGGCCGGGGCACAAACCTTTTGGCAAAAAAGAAGAAAGGTGATACAATAGATACCCTGGGCCCTCTAGGTAATGGATTTAATATAATTCGAAATTCGAAATTCGAAATTCGAAATTCGATATTAGTAGCCGGAGGCATGGGGGTTGCTCCGCTTCTGGCGCTGGGTGAAAGGTTGGCAGGGAGAAGAAATACGCTGGTTCTAATCGGCGCCAGGAACAAAAAAGAGGTCTTGTGCGAGAACGAGTTTAAACAATTGGGCGCCAAGGTTCAGATTGCCACCGACGACGGCAGCCGCGGCCGCAAAGGCCTCGTTACAGATCTTTTAAAGAAGGTTTTGCGAAATACGAAATACGAAATACGAAATACGATTTATGCTTGCGGCCCTAAACCGATGCTTAAAGAGATAGCCCGCCTAAGTTCAAGCTTAGGCATTTCTGCTTATGGGTCCTTAGAAGAGAACATGGCCTGCGGTGTAGGCGCATGCCTGGGTTGCGCCATAGGTACAAGGGAAGGTTATAAGCGGGTCTGCAAAGACGGCCCGGTGTTCAACCTTCGTGAGATTAAATGGTAAAGAAAAGAAAATCCGCCGCCTCTAATTTTTCAGTTTCGCTGGGTAGTTTAAAACTGCCCAATCCGGTCTTGGCGGCCTCAGGGACATTCGGCTCTGGCCGGGATTACGAGGACTTAGTCCCGCTTAAGAAATTAGGGGCGCTCGTTACCAAGACCATTACTCTTAAACCGCAAAGCGGAAATCCCCCGCCCCGGACTGCCGAGACCTATCAAGGTATGCTCAACGCTATTGGCCTGGAAAATCCCGGCGTGGAGGCGTTTATCCGCAAAGAGATGCCTTTCCTGCAAAAGATAGGCATTCCCGTAATTGTCAGCGTTGCCGCGGATAGCCCTGCGCAATTTGCCAGGATTTGCCGGCGCTTAAGCAAGATTAGAGGAATCCATGCCTTAGAAGTAAATATCTCCTGCCCCAATTTAGGGAAACGTACACTGATTGCCCAGGATGCCCGGGCCACCTACGAGGTGGTTAAGGCGGCAAAAAGGGCAACAGGGGTACCTATAATTACCAAGCTTTCCCCCAATGTAACCGATGTTGCCGAGATTGCCCACGCCGCCGAACGCGCCGGAAGCGATATCTTATCTTTAGTGAATACATTTTTCGGGATGAGCGTGGACTTAAAGACAAAGCAGCCGAAGCTGGGCAATGCAACAGGGGGTTTAAGCGGCCCGGCGATAAAACCACAGGCCCTTTGGGCAGTGTACCGGGTGCGCCAGGCGGTTAAGCTGCCGCTTATCGGCATGGGTGGGATTATGGATACTCAAGACGCCCTGGAGTTCATTATTTGCGGGGCCAGTGCTGTAGCGGTGGGCACGGCGAATTTTGTTAACCCCAAAGCAATTGTAGAAATTATTACAGGCATTAGAAAGTATTTACAAAAGAATAAAATTAGAGATATAAACAGTCTTATTGGAAGCCTGGGAAAGAAATGATACGAAATTCGAAATTAATTGTTGCCTTAGACACAGATAAATTAGAAGTTGCCGGGCAGCTAATCAATAAACTTAGCCCCATAGTCAAGATTTTTAAAGTCGGCAGCCAATTATTTACAGCTTGCGGGTCGGAAGCGGTAAGGCTGGTTGCCGGAAAGGGGGCCAGGGTCTTTTTAGATCTAAAATTTTGCGATATCCCTCATACTGTGGCCCGGGCAGTTAAGTCAGCCAGAGATTTAGGCGCCTATATGTTGACGGTGCATACTCTTGGCGGCCGCGAGATGTTAAAAGCAGCCGTAAAAGCCGCTGGGCCGGACGGCCCAATTATTCTCGGGGTAACTCTTCTTACAAGTTTGGACAAAAAGGACCTAGAGGGATTTGGGATTAAAGAGTTGGTTCTAAACGAAGTAATCTCTTTGGCAAAAATGGCAAAAGAAGAAGGATTAAACGGTATTATTTGCTCGCCGCGAGAAATAGGGCCTATTCGTAAAAGCCTTGGGGAAGACCTTGTCATTGTAACGCCGGGCATAAGGCCCAAAGACTATATATCAGACGATCAAAAAAGGACAATGCAGGCCAAAGAGGCAATTGCCGCCGGCGCCGACTATCTTGTGGTAGGCCGGCCGATTACCCAGGCTGTTGACCCGCTTAAGGCGGCAAAAAAGATAATCGATGAAATCTCTTAAAGCCTTTAAAGATGCCGGAGCGCTTTTAGAAGGGCACTTTCTTTTATCCAGCGGCCTGCATAGCGGGCAATATCTTCAGTGCGCCCTGCTTTTGCGTTATCCTTCCCGGGCAAAAAAACTCTGCGGCGAATTGGCGGCTAAGTTCAAGAGCAAAAGAATAGAGGCGGTAATTGGCCCGGCATACGGGGGGATAATCGTGGCCTATGAGTTGGCCCGTGCCTTAGGCGCAAGAGCGCTTTTTACCGAGAGAAAAGACGGCAGGATGCAGTTGCGCAGGGGTTTTAAAATAAAGCCAGGCGAGCGTGTTTTAGTCGCTGAAGACGTAGTTACCACCGGAAAGTCCGTTAACGAATTACTGCGGGCCATCAGGCCCTATAAGGCGAAGATAGTCGCTGTCGCCGCCCTGATAGACCGCAGCAGCAAAAGGGGCCAGGCCCCTTTTGGCAAGATAGTTTTTAAGAGCTTGAAAAAGATAAAGATTAAGGCCTACAAGCCCAAAGATTGCCCTTTATGCAAGAGCAAGATTCCCCTGATTAAGCCGGGCTCAAGAGACAGGATTTAAACAATGGAAGTTGTTTTAGTTACACCTCAAGAGGAACTTTTTAGAGGCCGGGCCAGGGCGGTTAGCCTAAGAGACAAAAAAGGCGAACTGCAGATATTGCCCGGCCATGCACCGTTTCTGTCTACCCTTGGGGCCGGGGACATTATTATTGATACCAAATCCGGCAGTAAAGAATTTAAGGTCTCTTCGGGAGTTGTGGAGGTGCACGAGAACCAGATAACCCTTTTGGCCAGGAATGAGCAAGAGTAACCTTGCCTATTACCTGGGCTTGATTACCCAGATCGGCCTGACTATAATTTTTAGTATTCTCGCAGGCCTTTTTATCGGCTTGGCCTTGGACAGGTTCTTCAACACAAAGGGAATCTTTTTGATCTTGTTTTTATTGATGGGTATAGCTGGCGGTTTTTACAATGCCTATAAGCAGATTTTGAAAAAGTAATCATGAATATACCGGAAGATTTTCTTTTGTTTAAAATTACTATTCTTAAAAGGTGCCTTCTGATTAGCCTGGCGGTTTCTTTGGCGGCCTTGCTTTTAGGACAGAAAGGCTTTGCCCTGGGAGCCTTTATCGGCGGCTGTATGGCTATATGCATCTTTTCTCTTTTATCTAAATATGTCTTGGCCCTCGGGAGCCTCTCAAGCAGGCAGCGGAAAAAATTTCTTATTGCCAAAGCGCTGTTGATATATGCTATAATGGGTATTACGCTTTTTATCGCTATCAAGAAGGGCCTGCCCGTATTTTTGGGCACAGCAGCGGGGCTGCTTTCTTTAAAAGTTGCTATTTTTACAACAGAGGTGTTTAGGAAAGAGCATGTCAGCGCATGAGTTGATACGAGTAGTAGCCTTTGCCGCCAGCGCAATCTGCATGGGCCTGGGCGCGGTGGGTTCTGCCGTCGGCATCGGCATCATCGGCGGAAAAGATATTCGTGGTTCAAGCATCAACCCCAAGCAACAGGGGGCCCTGCTTAAGACGATGCTGATTGCCATGGCCATTGCCTCCACAACGGCAATCTATGCCCTTTTAGTTGCCCTTCTTTTATTGTTCCTAATCGGGGCTGTTTAGAGAAATGAACGACGTTGGCTTGATAGCTACAAAAACCCTGTTTATTCCCGAACTTAATTTTAAGGTAACCTACAATCCGCAGATACTCTTGTTCAGCTGGGTGGTTATCCTTTTAATCTTCGGACTGGGCCTGTTTCTAATCAGGGCTGTCAAAGGCGCGCCTTCAAGAAGGTCGGCGTTGCTGGAGACGCTCTACGGCTCATTTTCCAATATGGCCACGGAGGCCATGGGCGCGGACGGGCGAAAATTCGTGCCGCTGGTTGTAACCATATTCTTATTTGTGCTGATCAGCAACTGGCTGGGGGTCGTGCCGGGGCTGCAAAGCCCGACCAAGGATTTAAATACCTGTCTGGCCTTAGGCTTTCTGGTCTTTGTCGTTGCCCATACCTCGGCGATGAGGAAGAAAGGCCTGAAGAGCTATTTAAAAGGCTATTTTGAGCCGTTCTTTTTCTTTTTGCCGATTAATATCGTCGGAGAATTCGGAAAACTTGTTTCTCATTCCTTTCGTCTTTTCGGCAATATCTTTGCCGGGGCGATAATCTTCGCCCTTAGCGGCCCGGTAATTATCAAGACCTTTAACGCGATAGGGCTGCCCACATACAGCGCCTCCCCATTTATCCTGGGGGCGCTCTTGATTTCCCAGGCCTTTTTCGGATTATTCGTGGGAACTGTCCAGGCGCTTGTATTCGCGCTTTTGGCGCTGACATACATTGCGATTTTAAGAGAAGCATAACGAGAGGGGGTAGGAGATGGATATAGCGTATGCGGCGGAGGCCGCCAAGACTGCTGTTGAGGTTGCCAAGGCGCTGCCGATAGACGGTAAGGTGATTATCAGGGCCGCGGCCTTGTTGGGCGCGGGCATCTGTATGGGCGCCGGGGCCATCGGCCCGGGTATCGGCGAGGGAATCGTCGGAGGAAGGGCTTGCGAGGGTATCGCCCGCCAGCCGGAACTTCAGGGTGTACTCACCCGGACCATGCTCATTGCCGACGCCATAGCCGAAACCACCGGAATATATGCCCTGGTCATCGCGCTGCTTTTGATTTTTGTAGTGAGCTAAAAAATGAACTTAAATTTTACTTTTGTTTTACAAATTATCAGCTTTCTTTTGCTTCTGGGGCTTTTGACCAGGTTTCTCTATAAGCCGCTGACCAAATACCTGGATGAAAGAGCCCAAAATATTCGCCAGATGTTAGAGGCGGCTAAACAGGCCGGCGAAAAAGCTCAAAAGTATGCCCAGCAGACTCAATCAGCCCTTGATTCAGCCCGGGCCGATGCCTTAAAGATTAAGGAAGAGGCCAGGAGGCTTTCCGACGAAGAGCGCAGAAAGGTTGTCGCCGAGGCCAAGAAAGAGGCGCGTTTCTTAATTGAAGAGGCCAAGGCCCAGCTTGGCCGGGAGAGAGAACGGGCTTTTAAGAAGATTAAGTCGGAAGCGGCGGCTCTTTCGGTGGATATCGCAAGTAAGATTTTAGGCAGGGAAATTAAGCCAGAGGACCACCAACGCCTTATCGAGGACTCAATCGCGGGGATAGAAGATGAAATATCACGGCCCTGAAACCGAAATCCTACACGAAAGGTACGCCTGCGCTTTAATGGATGTAGCCAGAGCCGGCGGCAGGCTGGACGAGGTAGCGAAGAATCTGTCCCTGACCAGCGCGCTGGTCAGAAAAGATAAGGACTTTGCCAGAATTCTTTTACATCCGGGGATAGACAAAGGGGAAAAAATAAACCTGCTGGAAGGTATTTCTAAAAAGGCGCGTTTTTGCGAAGAGTTCTGTTCTTTTATCAGGGTCCTGGCCGAAAAAAACAGGCTGGGCCTTATCCACGGCGTATTTTTAAGATATCGCGACCTCTATGAGCAAAGAAAGGGGTTGTTGAAGGTATTTATTGCTACAGCCGTCTCTTTAAGCGCCGGGCAACTAAAAGCGCTAAAAGAGGTCCTTAAGCGGCGGTTAAAAAAAGATATAGTAATCTTGCAAATGGTTGAGCCCTCCTTAATAGGGGGGTTTGACCTAAGGATAGGAAACTCGGTTTATAATTTATCCCTGGCCA
>Ga0315548_1002292_pt1 | contig 14998 bp, 12 predicted proteins | sample SalMarSW160110MG_2_FD_202540 | JGI IMG/M metagenome (GOLD analysis project Ga0315548, IMG submission 202540) | Salt marsh sediment microbial communities from the Plum Island Ecosystem LTER, Massachusetts, United States - Salt Marsh Sediment SW1601-110 ...
CAGAGAGCCGGAATCACCCCACAGCAGGGAAAGGGTGCCGAGATCCACGATTCCCGCCAGGCGGGGTGCGGCCTGCGTTCCCGTGTTGTCGCCGCTTTGCTGGGCTCCCAGGGGGAGGGTCGAGAGAAACAATGGGATTAGTAGAATCGAAAGCGGCCGCCGCGCTCTCACCGTTTCCCGCCCATTTTTTCGAGGATCTCCCGGGCCGCCTGCGCCTCCAGCCAGGGCATCGGACCGCCGGCGTAGATGATGCTCCGCTCGTGGCCCTTGCCCAGAAGCAGCACGGTGTCACCCTTGTGTGCCAAGGTGAAGGCCCGGGTGATGGCTTCACGCCGGTCGGGGATGAGGAACAAATCTGCTTCCTTCCCGCAGCCGGCGGCGATCTGCTCGAGGATGGCGGAGGGTTCCTCGCCCCGGGGGTCCTCGTCGGTGAGGATCACGACGTCGCAGTAGCGGGCCGCCAGCTCGCCCTGCAGGGGGCGTTTGGCCAGGTCCCTCTCCCCGGCGGATCCGAACACGGCGATCAGGCGACCCTCGGTATGGGTCCGGACCAGGGGAAGCAGCCTGGCAAAGGCTTGGGGGGTGTGGGCGTAGTCCACGATCACCCGGAAGGGTTGGCCGCTTTCGATCGACTCCATCCTTCCGGGCACTCCCCGAAGTGCGGGGATCGCTGAGGCCAAATCCGACAGCCGGACCGAGTTGAGACGGAGTACTGTCAGGGCGGCGGCCAGGAGGTTCTCCAGGTTATAGCTGCCTGGAAGGTTGAGCCGGGCCGGGAGCTCCTCACCGGCGTAATGGAGGGTGAACAGCGAACCGGCCAGATCGGAGTGAGCGGCCTCGGCCCACAGATCCGCTTCCGGGTTTTCCAGTCCGTAGCGAAGCACCGGAGCGCCGGACTGATCGACCAGGTACTGGCAGCTCGGATCGTTGAGGTTGGCCACCCCGAAGCCGTGTTCGGGAAGGGCGCGAAACAGATTGGCCTTGTCCGATCGATATTTTTCAAAGCTTCCGTGGAACTCGAGGTGTTCGTGGCTGATGTTCGTACACACCCCGGCCGCAAATTGAACGGCGCGGAGGCGGCCCGTTTCAGCGGCCAGCCCGTGGGAGGTGGCCTCGATAACGGCGTACTCGTTCGCCGCATCGACCATCCGGCGCAGCAGACGCTGGATGTCGGGGGCTTCCGGAGTCGACTGTCGAAGGGTGTTTTCGATGACCCGATCCTCTGTCTGCATCTGGACCGTAGAGATGAAGCCGTTGGCTTTGCCCAGGGCTTTCAGCAACTGGTGGATCAGCCACACGGTCGTACTCTTGCCGTCGGTGCCGGTCACGCCGACGACCGACAGCTCCCGGGAAGGGTATTCGTAGAAGGCGGCGGACAGAGCGGACATACCCTGCCTGGAGTCGGGTACCTGCAGATAGGTGACCCCGTCCCGATAGGTGCCGAGCTCATCCTGGTGCAGCACCGCCGCCGCGCCGCGGCGGATCGCCTGGTCGACGAAGCGGTGGCCGTCGGTGTGAAGACCCGGAAGAGCCGAAAACAGATACCCCGCCTCGACGTGCCGGGAGTCGTAGGTCAGGCCGCGGATGGGGGTCTCCGGGCTGCCCCGCAGGCGCAGCTTCTCTCCCAGAGCGGGCAGCAGGTTGGCAAGGGTGACCGGGGATTTTCTCTCGGACTTCGGCATGCTGTTCTGTGAGCCCCTCGGAATCGACTATAACCCTGGAAGCCCTCCGTGGTATAGTGGGTTGCCTCATGAGCCCGACCTACGAAGGCTTTATCGTTCATTCTTATGCCCGCAGCAGGAAGGGGCGGACCGCCCTGTACCTGGTCGGCCGCCTGGCCGACGGGTCGACCTTCGCCGTGGTGGAAAACCGCTATCGGCCCAATTTCTACGTCCGTGAATCAGATGCCGCTGCGGTAGAGCGGATCATCGCCTCCATGTCTGCGGCGGGCGAGCTGCGCGCCGCCGGGGATGCGGGGCTGGCACAAAGCTCTCTGAGCACGATGGACGGTGAGGGCTGCCGCCAGGTCGTCTGTGCAACCCAGGAGGTAAAGCGGCAGGCTCGCGATGCCCTGCAGCTGCTCGGTACCCGCACCTACGAGGCGGATCTCCGGGTGGCGGATCAATTCCGCCTGGAGCGGCAGATCCACGGCCCGGTATGCATACGGGGGGAGGCCAAAACGGGGCGCTACGTGAAGCGGGTGTTCGTGGATCCCGAGGTCGAAGCGGGGGATTGGCAGCCGCTGCTTTCCGTACTGTCCATCGATATCGAGACGGACGTGCGAACTCAAACGGTGCGGGCCGTCGCCCTGAGCCATCAGGATCCTTTTCGGGGCTCCACCGCCGCGGAGGAGGGGGTGCTGTTCCTCGGTCCCGAGCTTCACAGCTCCGGGGTGCAATGCTTCAGCGACGAGAAGGCGCTGCTCCAGGCCTTTCGGGATCGGCTCGCGGCCCTGGATCCCGACGTCATTACCGGCTGGAACATCATCGACTTCGACCTTCAGGTTCTCTCCGATCGCTTCCGGCGCTATCGTCTTCCCTTCACTCTCGGCCGTTCCAGGGAAGCGGCGGTGTACCTGCCCCAGAGCGAGGGTAGGGGAAGCCGGGTGATCGTTCCGGGAAGGCAGGTGTGGGACGGCGTGCGCATCGTGCGGGCCTCCCCGGATGCCTTCGAGGACTACAGCCTGGAGACGGTCGCCGGGGCCATCCTGGGCTACGGCAAACGAATCGAGGTCCGGGAGGGGGAGGACCGGATCGGGGCGATCGAGCGGCTGTACCGGGAGGAGCCGGAAGAGCTCTGCGCTTACTGTCTGGAAGACGCCCGGCTGGTGCACCGGATCATGGGCAGGACCGGGTTGTTCGAGCTCACCCTGCGGCGCTGCGTCCTGATAGGGGTGGCTCCGGATCTGGCCTGGACGAGCATCGCCTCCTTCGAGCACCTGTATACCGAGGCCCTGCACCAACGCGGGATCGTGGCACCCACCTTCGGGGTGGATCCCCTGCCCATGGAGGGAGCCCCCGGCGGCATCATTCTGGCCCCGCGACCGGGGGTGTTCGACGAGGTGCTGGTTTTCGACTTCCAGAGCCTGTACCCGTCGATCATCCGCACCTTCAACATCGATCCGTTGAGCTACGCCGGCCAGCGCCGCGGGGGTGAGCCGACCGGAGGTTCGACGGCTCAGGAACAGCCGATCCGGGCGCCCAACGGAGCTGTGTTTCGCCGACAGCCCGGCATATTGCCCGAGCTTCTAGACCGTTTTTTCGAGCGCCGTGCCGAAGCCCAGGCCAAAGGAGACGCGGTAGCTTCCTTCGTATACAAGATCATCATGAACTCCTTCTACGGGGTGCTCGGCGCCCGGGGCTGCCGCTTTGCCGGATCCGATCTGGCCGGGGCCATCACCAGTTTCGGGCAGCGAATCCTGGGCTGGTGCAAGGATTTCCTCGAAGATCTCGGCTACACGGTCCTGTACGGGGATACGGATTCTCTGTTTGTAACGGTCCCGGCGGGGGCTGTAGTGTCGGGGGCTGCAGCGGCGGGGCCTGCAGCGGCGAAAGCCCCCCGGACAGCCGCCCCGGCGCTCTTGCTGGACGGTCAGGAGATCTGCAGCCGGGTGAACCGGGCCCTGGAAGGGTATCTGGTCGATACCTACGGGGTCGAACCCCGGCTTACCCTGAGATTCGAAAAGCGCTACAGTCGCTTCTTCCTGCCGCCGTTGCGGGGGGGGAGCGGCCAGGCGGAGAAGGGGCGGGCCAAGGGATACGCGGGCCTGCTGGCCGGGGAGGAGGCCACGGAATCTCCGGCTGCAGACGCCCCTGCTGGTGCGACCCCAACCGGAAAGGCCTCTGCCGGAACAACCTCTGCCGGAACCATGGATCTTGGCAAGCGGATCGAGGTCAGGGGCATGGAGGCGGTGCGCCGGGACTGGACCGATCTGGCCCACGAGTTTCAGCTCCGCCTGCTCGAGCTGCTGTTCTTGAAACGACCTCTGGAGGAGATCCAAGGCTACGTCAGGGAGCTGGTCGAGGCCCTGTATCGGGGGGAGCTGGATGACAAACTCGTCTACCGTAAAGCTCTGCGTAAATCCATCTCCGCCTACACCCGCAACACCCCGCCCCACGTCAAGGCCGCCGCCCTGCTTCCCCGTTCCGAACAGCGCGGGCTGATCCGCTACGTGATTACCCGGGAAGGGCCGCAGCCGGAGGGGTGGACCAGCGCCCCGACCGACTACGATCACTACCTGGAGCGGCAGCTCATGCCGATCGCCTCGGCCTTCACCGAGGTGCTCAAGACGGATCTGGACGCCCTGTTCGGCCGCGGCGGCCAGCTGTGGCTGTTCTAGGGGTTGTTTTAACCGGGGTGCATCGCAGCCGACACTATCGACATCACGGGTTTCCACTTTCCTGAGTGTTTTCACCCTTGTCAAAAAGAGGACCGAGAACCCTCAGATGTCTGGTAAAATTTAAAGTGTTCGAAGAAAGGTTTGACAGGGTTTGTCAAATCCTTGACATTGCCTGCACTTCTTGATTACGATGTATGCATGGAGAGACATCAACTTACGATCCGGAGGGTTCCCGAAAGGGTCAAGAAACTCTTAAAGGAGCTGGCCAGGCGCGAAGACAAGAGTCTGAACCAGGTTTCTCTCGAGATATTGGAACGGGGACTGGGATTGACCGGTGAGGAGATCGTTTATCACGACCTCGACGATCTGGCGGGAACCTGGGTTGACGATCCCGAGTTCGACAAGGCGATCGAGGAACAGCATAAGGTGGATCCGGAGCTCTGGAAATGAGAATCCTCATCGACACGAACAGATACCATGACTTCTGCGATAATGTAGCTGAAGCTCTCAAGGTATTCCAGCGTGCGGAACGAATAGCTGTCCCTTTCGTTGTCCTCGCCGAGCTCAGAGCCGGATTCATGGCCGGCAGTAGAAGCACAGAAAACGAAAGAGTTCTCAGCAGTTTTTTAAACAGACCCAGAGTTCTGGCCTTATTTGCCGACGAGCAGACGACATTCCACTATGCCCGTTTGTTTTTTCAACTCCGAAGCCAGGGAACCATGATCCCCGTTCACGATATCTGGGTCGCCGCTTTGGCGGTTCAGCACAGTCTGCTCCTGTTCAGCCGGGACAGCCACTTCCAGCATCTCCCCCAAATTCCTCGACTATGAACAATAAAGAGCTGGCCGCCGTTCTCAAGCAGATCGCAGTATATCAGGAGCTGGCCGGGGAGAATCCCTTCAAATCCCGGGCGTTCGAGCGGGCCGTGCGCATCGTGGAGCAGCACCCGGAGAGCTTCGCCACCCTGGTAGCCGAGGACAGGATGAGCGGCATCCAGGGCATCGGCAAGGGGATCGGTGATGTGCTGCGGGAGCTGGTCACCGGCGGCAAATCCACGGTACTCGAACAGCTGAAAGCGGGATTCCCCGCCGGGCTGGAGGAGCTGCTCACTCTCGGGGGGTTGGGACCCAAGCGGGTTCGCCTGCTCTGGCAGAAGCTGGGCATCTCCAGTATCGGGGAGCTGGAGTACGCCTGCGGGGAAAACCGGCTTCTTGCCCTGGATGGCTTCGGAGAGAAGTCTCAAGGCCGGATCCTGAAAGCGATCGCCTTCAAGAAACAGTACCAGGAGATGCACCTCTACTCCGAAGCCGAGGAGATTGCCTCCCGGCTGATCGAGCAGCTGAGCGCAAGCGGCCTGTTTTCCGGCATCCACGTCGCCGGCAGCCTGCGCCGGGGCAAACGCATTCTCAAGGACGCGGACATCCTGCTCATTCCGCTGCCCGAGGCCGATCCCGGGCAGGTCCGCTCGACCCTCACCGAGCTGGCCGACAGCGCTCCGGAGGTGGAGGGCGTGCTGGGCGCCGGGCAGACCAAGGTCTCTATTAGGCGCGGCGGGCTGCAGGTGGATTTCCGCATCGTCAAGCCTGAGAGCGAGCCGGCGGCATTGCAGCACTTCACAGGGTCGAAGGAGCACAACACCATTCTCCGCGGGCGGGCCAAAACCATGGGCCTGAAGATGAACGAGTACGGGGTTTTTCGGGGGGAGGAGAGCCTTCCCCTGCAGGATGAACAGGCCGTTTACCGGAGCCTCGAGCTGCCCTGGATACCGCCGGAGCTGCGCGAAGGCGAGGAGGAGGTGGATGCCGCGGCCGGCGGGCGGCTGCCCCGCCTGGTCGAGGCCGAGGAGATCCGGGGGATGATCCACGTGCACTCCAGCTACTCCGACGGTCTGGTGAGCATCGAGGAGATGGCCCGTAGTTGCCGGCAGCTGGGCTACGATTATCTGTGCCTCAGCGATCACTCCCGCAGCGCCGGCTACGCGGGCGGCTTATCCGTGGACCGCCTGCGGGAGCAGATGGCAGAGGCCGCCGAAGTCAACAGGAAGCTCGCACCCTTCCGTATCTTCTGCGGCATCGAGTCCGACATTCTGGGGGACGGCAGCCTCGACTACCCCAACGACGTCCTGGCGGAGCTGGACTTCGTGATCGGCTCGATTCACTCGAATCTCGGTATGAAACCGGAAGCCGCCACCGAGCGGCTGCTGCGGGCCGTGGACAATCCGTACCTGACCATCCTGGGACATCCCAGCGGCGCCCTGCTGCTCTCCAGGGCGGGATACGAGTACGACGAGGAGCGGCTGTTCGCCGCCCTCAAAGGGAACGACGTTGTCCTGGAGCACAACTGCAATCCCTACCGTCTGGATCCGGATTGGCCGGCGCTCAAACGGGCCGGCCGAAGGGGGATCCGCGTCGCCCTCTGTCCCGACGCCCATTCCCCTGAGGACCTCGCCTACATGCGCTACGGAGTATTGATGGCCCGCAAGGCCTGGCTGGGGGCGGAGCAGCTATTGAACTGCATGAGCTCGGAGGAGATCGATGGATTTTTCCACGCAAGAAAGAGCTGAGCGCGCGGCCGGGATTTTCGAGATCCTGGAAGGGGAATACCCGGGGGCGCGGCCCCACCTGGATTTCCGCAACGCCTTCGAGCTGCTGGTGGCCACGATTCTGGCGGCCCAGTGCACCGACGAGGTGGTGAACAGGGTCACACCCGATCTGTTCCGGCGATACCCGGATTCCGCTGCCCTGGCGGCTGCCGAGCCGGCGGCTGTGGAGCAGATGATCCGGAGCACGGGTTTCTACCGGAACAAGGCCAAGAGCCTGCTCGATATGGCTCGAGCGGTTCAGGAGCAGTTCCGGGGAAAGCTTCCCCGAAGCGTAGAGGAGCTGGTGCGGCTGCCGGGAGTCGGCCGTAAGACCGCCAACGTGGTGGCGGGCAACTGCTACGGAATCCCGGCGATCATCGTGGATACCCACTTCAAACGGGTGATCGGTCGTCTGGGTTTGAGCGATGAGACCAATCCCGACAAGATCGAGCGCAGCATGTGGGAACTGGTGCCGGAGAAGAGCAGGACCCGCTTCTCCATGGTCGTGAACGAGCACGGCCGCCGGGTCTGCACGGCCCGCAAACCCCTCTGCCCGAACTGCGCGATCACGGATCTGTGCCCCTTTTCCGACAAAACGAAGTGAATCGGTGCAGTTGACAGAACAACTTCGGTACCACTAGAATTATTTCATGTTTGATACCTCCCTGGTAAAAGATTTGACCGAGATGCTCGGTAAGAGCCTCACCTTCAAGGACATCGAGGCGGTCGGGGGCTACATCTTCAAGGATCACAGCTTCAGCACCCATTCGATCGCCGGGGTGGCCAAGGGCGTGAGTATTTCTCCTCTGAACGCGGCCAAGGCCCTGGTCCAGGAGTGTGAGAGAAAGAAGAGGATCCTCGATCTGTTCACCTTCGCCTTCGAGCTGGAGGGAGTTCCCCTCAACGGCCGAAACGTGAAGCTCGTGGGTCTGGAAAACATCCTCTATCGCCTGTCCCGAACCGGGGTGTTCTACGACTATCAGAAGCGCAAGATCATCAATGTCAAAGAGGACAAATCGAGCCTGCTCAACTGGGGGGCGCTGCGCAACGGCAAGGAGTACTGCACCGTGATCGCTTCCGTGGATATCTGCCAGAACAGCGAGCTGGTGCGCAAGTACAAACCCGGCATGATGGAGAAGGTCTACTACCGGCTGTGGGGCTTTCTCAAACACAAGCTCGACCTGTACGAAGGCCGGATCTGGAGCTGGGCCGGGGACGGAGGCCTGTTTGCCTTCCGCGGTGAAAAGAGCATCCCCGACGCGGTCAGCTGCGCGCTGGAGATCCTCCATACAATGCCGGTGTTCAACGTCCAGCCCTACAAGCCGATCAAAGACGAGATCTGCCTGCGCATCGGGATGGACTACGGAACCGTGAAGTTCTTCGAGGATACCGGCCGGATCGTTTCGGATGTGATCAACTACGCCGCTCACCTGGAGAAACAGGCTACCAAACCGGGCGCCCTGAGCATTTCCAACGACATCTACACGCGGCTGCCCGCCTCGATGAAAACCGTCTTCCCGGAGAAACAGGATTTCGAGGGAAAGACAGCCTGGTCGGCCACTGTCAAATCCTGAGCCGTTTCGGGCTAAGCGGGTACCACCGACCTCCGGCTCGTATAAACACCGAACAGGATCAGAGCACAGGCGTAGCACCCGGCTCCGACTCCGGCCGTACCGATGAATCCAAGCGCGATACTCAGGTAAAGACCGAAGGTGATCCCGAATGCGGAGGCCAAAGAGTTGATCGCAACAAATATCGGGACTTGCTTTTCCGTGAAAACCTGTTTCAGCCGCTCGACCCCGAAGGGATAGGGAATACCCATGCAGAATCCGAGGGGAGCGATGGTCAGCGCGATCAGGATGTTCTCCACCCACAACGAGCCGCCTAAACGATTCAGCACATTCCTGCCGAGGAAGATGTGATAGGCGGAAAAAACCACGATCCCCGCGAAGGACCAGGCCGCCCTTTTCGGCGAGTAGTCACGCGAGAAGTAGCTGCCCAGGCCCGAGGATAGCAGAAGTCCGGCCAGCACGAATATCAGGGAGTTGGTCGGAGAACCTGTATGGCTCTGGTAGAACTTCATCAATGCGATTTCGATCACGAAGTATCCCAGGCCGAGGAGCAGGAAGTACAGCACGAAGGGTACGGAGGCGACGGCGGGTTTTTCCCGTGGGTTGAGGTAAAACAGCAGCAGGGTCAGGCAGAAAACGCCGGCACATACGGCTCCCATTTTCGCCAGCAGTTGCTTTACGTCTGTTCTGTCGGTAAACACGTCGAAGATGAAGGGCTGCATGTCCGTGGTCGGGGTCAGGCGGATGCCGGGCCCGAAAAAGGAAAGCTTGTCGTTTGCCTCCATGAACCGGAAGTACTCTGTATCGGCGGCTTCTCCGGGCAGATATTCCAGCTGGGTGGAATAGATAAACGTGAAATCCATGTCCGGGGCTACTTCCTGCTCCAGCACGTACTCGATGTGGTGCCGGGAATCGATCCAACGCCGGAAATAGGCGCGCTCGGCATCGGTGAGCGGTGTCTTTTTCACCACGATGAAGGTGTACCAGCCTGAGCGGTATTTCGACTTGCTCTCGTTGGTATTGTAAATGAAGAAGTGCTTTTCCGGTTCCTGCCAACCTCTATCCTGCAGGGCGGCCAGGCAGTTGTTCAACATCTTGAATATCGCGTAGCGGCATCGTTCGTTCACGTCTCTTTCCTCGAAGAGGATAAACCCGCCGTCGTTTAGATGTTCGAGGTAGCGATCGATTGCATCCCGGGTGTGAACGAAATCAGGCTCTCCGAAGTAACCGATGTTGTGAATCGTATAGGTGTTCATCAATGTTATCAGATCGTAGCGTTCGCGGGCGTGTTTGAGATAAGCCCGGGCATCGATCGTTTTGACCTCGACATCCTTGTAGGCCCGGCCGCTCAGCTCGTACAGCTCATTCCGCATCAGGTCGACGATCGCCGGATTGATCTCAACCGTGTCGATCAGGGAGGGGTCCTTCACCAGGAACTTGATGGATTTCACGATGCCCTGGGCCGAGGTGCCGATGATGAATACCTTGGGAGGCACGTCGAAGAGGGTGTATTGGGTCCCGTTCTCGTAGTACATGAAGGGTATTCTGGGATCATTGCGGAACTGATACAGTGGGGCGGTGTCTATCACGTCGTTGCTGTCACCGTTGAAACAGGTCCAGCAGATCGTGGAGCTCGAATTACCGTTGTCGGTTTCGTAGATCCGATCCGCGGGAGCCTGGTACACGGAAATGCGGGCGACCAGATTGTCCCGGCTGAACATGAGGGGCATGTCCCTCCTTCTGAAGGATGAGAAGTCTTTCTCCGGTACCGTCCCACCCCCTTTGGCAAACCTCTCCAAATCCAGGAAGTGCCACCGAAGGTTGGCAACCATCGTGCCCAGGGCTATCACCAGCAGAACCGAAAATGCGGAACGCAACAGCTTCCTTCGACCGTATTCGCTCGTGAAAACGAATCCGACGACGCAGAGAATGGCGATACACAGGAACAGGGCATTTTCCGTTTTCAAGAGGGGAATGGTTGCCACGGAGAAAAAGATCCCGCAGGTCGCACCGAACAAATCGTAGAAGTACATGTGGTTCGAGTTTTCGGCGCGCAGGAAGTAGGTGATGATGATGTTGCCCATCATGAAGGGAAAAATCATGAACGGTGACAGGTGGACGAAACGAGGTGCCCGGGTAATGTTCAGAAAGGCCAGAACCGCAGAGAGGATGAACAGCATGACGAGCAGGGGGAAGTTGATGGCCCTGATGCGGAATGCCAGATAAGTAACAAGCGATCCCAGGGCGAGTCCCAAGAGGGCGTAGGAGATGACCAGAGTAGCTTCCAGGTTGTCGTGGGTGAAGTGAAGAATGTGAAAAAAGGCCGTTTCGATGAAGAAGAAGGCGAATGCGGTAAAAAAAACCTGGACGCCCTGTCGACTGATCCTCTTCATAGCAGCACTCAGACTATATGATCGGAATCGCCTTTTCAAGTTGGCTCATAATTGAGATACACATTGACATATTGATGTGTTGGATCTATGCTTTGATGCATGAGAACCACGATTCGTATAAACGACGAGTTGCTCAAGAAAGCGAAGATCAGGGCCGCGAAAACCGATCGCAGTCTCACCGAGGTGATCGAGGACGCGCTGCGTAAAGAGATAGATCAGGTCGATGCCCGCATCGAACCTCAAAAAATACGCATTCCTACAGCCGGCGAAGGGGGAGTACAACCTGGTGTGGATCTTGACGATACCTCCTCGCTACTGGATAAGATGGAAGGTGTCTCTTGATTCTTCTCGATGCGAACGTACTGATCTACGCGTTCCGTCAGGATACCGACTCACATGCGCAGTACAGAGGATGGCTCGAAGAAGCTCTCGCAAAAGAAATGGCTGTCGGAATTTCGGAGATGGTGCTGTCTTCGGTGGTGCGTATCACCACCCACCCGAAGATATTCGTCAAACCGAGTACCCTGGATGAGGTTTTCCGATTCGTCGACTATCTCCGGTCTTTTTCAAGCGTGATCAGTGTCCTTCCCGGAAGGGCGCACTGGTCTATATTCCAGCGGCTGTGCAGGGCAGCCCAGGCCAAAGGAAATCTTGTAACAGACGCATACCTTGCAGCTCTGGCGATCGAGAAAGGCGCCGAATTGATCACCAGCGATCGGGATTTCTCCCGTTTTCCGGATCTCAAGTGGCGCTCTCCGGACTCCGCCTGAGCGCGGCGAGGTTTCCGCTACACCGGTGCCTCAGTACTCGTCCATGTCCCCGTAGTCCGGCGGAGCGGCCGGGGTCTTTTCCTTCTTGGGCAGGTCCGCGATGATGCACTCGGTGGTCAGCATCATGGCCGATACCGAGGCGGCGTTCTGCAGGGCCGTACGGGTGACCTTGACCGGATCGATGATGCCCGCCTGAACCATATCGGTCCAGACCATTTTCTCTGCATCGAAGCCGGTTCCAACCTTGGCCGTTTTCACCTTCTCGGCGGCAACCGCCTCGTCAAGCCCGGCGTTGCGGGCGATCTGGCGCAGCGGTTCCTGGAGGGCGCGCTTCACGATCCGGAAGCCCACCTTCTCGGATTCTTCGAGACCTGGCAGCTCCTCCTTGTCCAGGGCTTTGATCGCCTGGATGTAGGTGATCCCTCCGCCGGGTACTATTCCCTCCTCCACGGCGGCCCGGGTGGCGGACAGGGAGTCTTCCACGCGGTGCTTCTTCTCCTTCAGCTCCACCTCCGTCGGAGCGCCGACGTTGATGACCGCCACGCCGCCGGACAGCTTGGCCATGCGCTCCTGCAGCTTTTCCCGGTCGTAGTCCGAGGTGGTTTCCTCGATCTGCACCTTGATCTGGTTGATCCGGCCTTTGATGCCCTTCGCATCCCCCGCCCCCTCGACGATAGTGGTGTTTTCCTTGTCTACCCGAACGAGCCTGGCTTTTCCCAGTTGTGACAGCTCGGTGCTCTCCACCTTGAGCCCCAGCTCATCGGCGATGAGCTGGCCGCCGGTTATGACGGCAATGTCCTCCAGCATGGCCTTGCGCCGATCCCCGTAGCCCGGCGCCTTGACGGCGCAGGCTTTCAGCGTTCCCCGCAGGTGATTCACCACCAGCGTGGCCAGAGCCTCCCCTTCCACCTCCTCGGCGATGATCAGGATCGGTTTTCCGGTATTGGCCACCTTTTCGAGCAGGGGCAGCAGGTCCTTCATGGCCGAGAGCTTCTTGTCGTGGATGAAGATGTAGGGATTATCCAGCTCGCAGCGCAGAGCCTGGCGGTCGGTGACGAAGTAGGGGGACAGGTAGCCCCGATCGAACTCCATGCCTTCCACCACCTCCAGGCTGGTTTCCATGGACTTGGATTCCTCCACCGTGATGACCCCGTCCCGGCCGACCTTCTCCATGGCGTCGGCGATGAGGGTACCGATCTCCCGATCGTTTCCCGAGGAAACCGTAGCCACCTGGGCGATCTCTTCCCGCTCCTTCAGCTTCTTGGCCTGTTTCTTGATCTCCGCCACGGCCAATTCCACGGCTCTGGTAATGCCCCGCTTGATCAGCATCGGATCGTGCCCGGCGGCCACACTGCGCACCCCTTCGCGCATCATCGAGTAAGCCAGCACCGTGGCCGTGGTGGTTCCGTCACCGGCCACGTCGTTGGTCTTCTTGGCCACCTCCTTGATCAGCTGGGCGCCCATGTTCTCGAAGGCCTCCTTGAACTCCAGCTCCTTGGCTATGGTCACCCCGTCGTTGGTCACGACCGGGGCTCCCCATTTTTTGCCCAAAATCACGTTGCGCCCCTTGGGGCCTAGAGTGACCCGCACCGCCTCCGCTACGATCTGGATCCCCTTCATGAGGGCGCTGCGGGCGCTTTCCTCGTACTGCAGTTGTTTTGCCATCCTCTGTTCCTCCCTGATGACTCTATCGGGTGATTGTTGTTGCGTAGTGTTTTAGAGTGTCCGAGACAGGATAGTTTTCAGGATTCTTCTTCATCCATCCGCGTCCTTCACGGGCAGAACACCAATGAACCGAGAGAAATTTACATCATTCCCGGCACGCAGGCAACTGGATTCTTCAACCCCTTTTTTTCAATATAGCGGCCTTCATTTCCAACACGCGGGTTTTCTCCGGTTAGAGGACTTGCAGCTCGTAGGTGCGGTTTCCGACGCCGATCTTCTCGGCGTGCTCGAGCTGGATGGCCGGGTTCAGTCCCGGCTCGCTTTTCTGGACCAGACTCTCTCCATGGCGCCTGGCAGTAAGATCTAGAGTGGCCTGGTCGATCGCAACCGCGTCGGCGGAGGCTAAAATCCCGACGTCCGGCATGATCCGTTTCTGGCGGTCGCCCATGCAGTCGCATCCCTTGGTCATATCGATGAGAAAATTGAAAAAGTAGCAGTGTTGCCTCTTGTTCAGCAGAACTCCCAGGGCATGCTCGGCCACCCGCTTTTGCAGATCCGCCGATTCGACGCCCCAGTTGTAGCGAATCGCATCGTAGTTGCACAGGCTCAGACACTCGCCGCAGCCGATGCACTTCTCGCTGAGGATGAAGGCCTTCTCCTGCTTCTCGACGATGGCATCAGCCGGACACCACTGCATGCATTTCCTGCATAAGGTGCAGGCCCTGTGGTCAACGTAAGGCTTTACCGAGGAATGCTGGCGGAGTTTGCCCATTCGGCTGGACAGGCCCATGCCCAGGTTCTTCAGGGCAGCCCCAAGTCCCATTGCCATGTGTCCCGTGGGATGGGAGACGGCGATGAGGGCGTCAGCGAACACGATTTCCCGGGCGATGTTGACCTTCTGGAAGATGATCCCTGCGATGGGTACCTCGATTTCCGTATTTCCGGATAAACCATCGGCCATGATGAAAGGGGCGCCGGTTTTTTCGTAGGTAAAACCGTGATCGAAGGCCTGAATGATGTGATCCACGGCATTGGATCGCCGACCCCTGTACAGCGTGCTGGTTTCAGTCAGGAAGGGAAGAGCGTTGTTGCGCTTCACACAGGCGACGATGGGTTTGATGAGATCGGGAGAGACGTGGGTGTCGTTGTCGCGCTCGCCCACGTGGAGCTTGATCGCCACCTTGTGCTTGGGCTCGATGATCCGATCGAGCGCCGCAGCCTGTATCAGCTTTTCGGTGGCGGCCAGCCTCTCTTTTTGGCTGCTGTTGTCGGAAAGCTCGGCGAAAAGAACTCTGCAACCGTCGATGGTACCACCTCCTGATTCGTACCTCGAGAATAGTACATCATCTTGATACGCTCAAGTGGAGGTCAGTACACCTCTTCCAGCACGTAAAAGAAATTCCGGTCCGTGCCGAAGACCATCCACCTGCCGGCGATCACAGGGGCGCTCAGCAGCGCTCCCTCCAGCCCAATCTCCCAGAGCAGGCGACCGTTTTTGGCGGCCAGACACACGAGGCGAGGTGGTTTCCCGCCGGGTATGCCGGCTTCATAGGCCTCATCCCCCTCCACGCCGAAGTACACCCGGTTGCCCGCGACCGTGGGAGCGCTGGAGGTGGGCCGGTCGAAGGAGCGGGTCCAGGCCAGGGCGCCGTTTCCCGCCTGGAAGGCACGCACCAACG
>Ga0315548_1002298_pt1 | contig 14977 bp, 11 predicted proteins | sample SalMarSW160110MG_2_FD_202540 | JGI IMG/M metagenome (GOLD analysis project Ga0315548, IMG submission 202540) | Salt marsh sediment microbial communities from the Plum Island Ecosystem LTER, Massachusetts, United States - Salt Marsh Sediment SW1601-110 ...
CGATGAGAGGTTCCAGAATACTATAGCCGAAAACTTCCTGCGGATCTATACCAAGCTGTTGAAAAACATTATGCTGGCGCTTTATTCCTGCAACGGTCTCGTCAATATCAGTAAGTATTGTTCCCTGAAGCAGAAACTTTGCGCCGCTTTCCCTGACTATACGACCGAATACATCCTTATAAAAGGTCTGTGTTATAGCCTCGCGCTTCTCTTCTGGATCGGTTATGCCCTTCAGGGCAGAAAAAAATTCTTCATGCGCATCCACTATGTCAATGTTAACACCGAGCTTTCTGAAGAAACCTGCTACCTGTAAGGCCTCTCCCTCCCTCATCAGTCCGTTTTCAATAAATACGGTTTTCAGCTTGTCACCCAGGGCGCGGTGGCCCAGTATGGTTACGGTTGATGAATCAATACCCCCGGAGAGGGCATTGATTGCTATTCCATCCATTACTGTTTCCCTGATAAGGTTAATCTTTTCATCGATAAATTTTTTGATGTTCAGTTCTTGCATAGCATTTATTTTAAGGATTAATTTTCATAGCATTAATGTAAGAAAAAAAAATAAATTTAACCTCAAAATAAATTTAAATAAGGGCAATTTAATTTGTGAAACCATTTGGTAAAGTCTGTAAAGATTTTTTTATTTGTGGAACCATACCTTAAAAAAATAATACAGATAATCCATAATAGATAAAATGCCAAAACTCCCTCAAATCAACAAAGTCCTTATAATCGGTTCGGGGCCTATTGTAATAGGCCAGGCCTGTGAATTTGACTATTCGGGCACCCAGGCGTGCAAGGCCCTGCATAAGCTGGGGTATAAGATTGTCCTTGTAAACTCAAATCCTGCGACAATCATGACCGATCCGGGCATGGCCGATGTTACATATATTGAGCCGTTAAATGTTGGCAGTCTGGAAAACATAATAGCAAAGGAGAGGCCCGATGCACTGTTGCCAAACCTTGGGGGGCAAACCGGACTAAATCTATCATCGGCATTATATAAAAAAGGGATACTTGAGAAATACGGGGTGAAAATTATTGGTGTCAATGTCGATGCCATAGAACGTGGTGAAGACCGCATAGCATTTAAGGAAACAATGAAAAAGCTGGGTATCGAGATGCCGAGGAGTAAGCCGGCACTCAGCGTTGAGGAGGCCGAGGAAATTGCCAATGAGCTCGGCTATCCTGTTGTCCTTCGGCCGGCTTATACCCTGGGAGGTACCGGGGGTGGACTGGTATATAACAAGGAGGAATTGAATATTATTGCTGCCCGTGGTATTTCTGCCAGCATGGTGGGACAGGTACTTGTCGAGGAGTCGGTACTGGGGTGGGAAGAGCTGGAGCTCGAGGTTGTCAGGGATGCAAAGAACAATATAATTACCGTCTGCTTCATTGAGAATGTTGATGCCATGGGTATCCATACCGGTGATTCCTACTGCACCGCGCCCATGCTTACTATTGACAGGAAGCTCCAGGAGAAGCTCCAGAAATATTCATATGCTATAGTTGAGGCCATAGGTGTAATAGGAGGGACAAATATACAGTTTGCGCATGATCCCCGGACAGGGAGGGTAGTGGTTATTGAAATTAATCCGCGCACATCAAGGTCTTCAGCACTGGCATCAAAAGCGACGGGATTCCCTATTGCACTTGTGTCGTCGATGCTTGCAGGGGGACTGAATCTGGATGATATTCCCTACTGGAGGGAGGGCACGCTAGATAAATATACACCGTCGGGGGACTATGTGGTAGTGAAGTTTGCACGCTGGGCATTTGAAAAGTTCAGGAATATTGAAGACAAGCTGGGCACGCAGATGAGAGCTGTAGGTGAGGTGATGAGTCTGGGTAAGACTTATAAAGAAGCGTTCCAGAAGTCAATAAGGTCTCTTGAGATCAACCGGTACGGACTGGGATTTGCAAAGAACTTCAATAAACTTCCTGCAGGGGAGCTTATGAAGATACTAAGCACGCCTACCAGTGAGAGGCAGTTCATAATGTACGAGGCATTGCGCAAAGGTGCCAGTCCGAAAAAGATATACGAAAAGACACATATCAAGTTATGGTTCATTGAGCAGATGAAGGAGCTTGTTGAGCTTGAGGAGCAGATATTAAAATACAGGGACAGGATGATTCCCGATGACCTGCTTGCCAGGGCCAAGAGGGACGGGTTTGCAGACAGGTACCTGGGCAAGCTGCTTAACCTGCCTGAAAAGCAGATACGGGAGAGACGCATAAAGATGGGCGTAGTCCAGGCGTGGGATGCCGTTCCGGTTAGCGGTGTCGAAAATGCTGCATATTATTATTCGACATACAACGCTCCGGATAAAGTCACCACGACCGGCAGGCGCAAAGTGATGGTCCTGGGAGGGGGTCCCAACAGGATAGGACAGGGCATAGAATTTGACTATTGTTGTGTTCATGCTGCATTTGCGCTGAAAGATATGGGAGTGGAGACCATAATGGTTAACTGTAATCCCGAGACCGTTTCTACCGATTATGACACATCGGACAAGCTGTATTTTGAGCCGCTGACAGTTGAGGATGTGCTCAGCATATACAATAAGGAAAAGCCCGAAGGGGTGATTGTCCAGTTCGGGGGGCAGACACCACTGAACATAGCAAATGAGCTTGAGGAGGAAGGAGTAAATATATTGGGTACCTCACCTGCCACAATTGATCTTGCTGAGGACAGGGACCGGTTCCGTAATATTATGAAGAGGCTGGGTATACCTGAGCCTGAGTCGGGCATGGCCAGCTCACTCGATGAGGCACTGAAAATAGCTGAAGAGATAGGTTATCCGCTGATGGTGAGGCCCTCCTACGTGCTGGGAGGTAGGGCCATGGAGATTATCCATGATGAGGAGATGCTTAGGGAATATGTTTCACTGGCTGTTGACTTCTCACCTGAGAGGCCTATACTGATTGACAAGTTCCTTGAGAATGCAATAGAGGTTGAGGCCGATGCTATATCTGACGGGACAGATGCATTTATTCCTGCCGTGATGGAGCATATTGAAAAGGCAGGTATTCATTCGGGCGATTCGTCATGCGCTATACCGCCGTTCAGCATAGCACAGGAGCATATAAATACCATTAATGAATATACGAGAAAGATAGCAATTGAGCTCAATGTTGTCGGATTAATAAATATCCAGTATGCTATAGCAGGTAATAAAGTATATATCCTTGAGGCCAATCCCAGGGCATCACGCACGGTGCCACTTGTTTCCAAGGTATGCAATATAAATATGGTGAGGCTGGCAACGCAGATAATGCTGGGCAAGAAGCTTAGCGAGCTTAATATAAGCCGCAAAAAGATACCTCATTACGGAATAAAACAGGCAGTGTTTCCCTTCAACATGTTTCCGGAAGTGGATCCCCTGCTCGGACCCGAAATGAGATCCACGGGGGAGGTGCTCGGACTGGCGGATACGTTTGGAAATGCTTTTTTTAAGGCCCATGAAAGCAACCAGACGCCACTGCCCCTGCAGGGCTCCGTGCTCATAACAGTTACCATTGCAAACTATGAAATGAAGGAGGTTGTGCAGCTGGGTAAAGAATTCAGGGAGCTCGGATTTAAGATCCTTGCTACCGAGGGTACCCATAAGCTGCTCGCCGACAATGGGGTTGATGCTGAAAAGATATTGAAGCTCCATGAGGGGAGGCCCAACATACTTGATGCCATCAAAAACGAGGAGATAAACCTTATCATTAATACCCCTGTGGGAAAGAAAAGTATGTATGATGATTCCTATATCAGGAAGTCGGCGATAAAATATAAGATACCTTACATCACAACTATCTCTGCAGCCCTCGCTGCAACAAAAGGCATAAAGGCGCAGATTGCCAACAGGACGGCCCTCAAGTCATTGCAGGAGTACCATAGCGACATAAAGTAGCAGCACGCTTTATTTTCAGTACCTTATAATATCACCAGATAATCAGCCTTATTAACAAGGTTGTATACCACAAGCTGCATAACAGACTCCCTTATCCCTGGTACTATAAGAAGACTCAGGGCTATACACAGTACTGCCAGCACAATCATTGAAAAGCACATTGTAAAGGGAACCTCTTTAATATTCTTTAGCTTGATGCTCTTTGATTTTCCGTAGAAGGTCTTTTTCTGGACTTTCAGGAAAGATGCGAGGGTTATGATGCTTACTGCGATAGCCAGGAATGTTAACAGGTAATAGTGTGCCTTCGCTGCTGCAATAATGATTATCAGCTTACTGAAAAAGCCGTTAAAGGGAGGGATACCTGATATTGCCATTGAGGCGCTGAGTGAGGTTGATGAAGTTACCGGCATTCTTCCCGCCAGGCCTCCTAGCTCTTTTAAATCCCTTGTTCCTGTTGTGTATTCAACGGCCCCGGCATTTAAGAACAGTAATCCCTTGAACACGGCATGATTGGCAAGGTGATATAGCCCGCCTGCAATAGAAAGGGCTGCCCATGACCTGTCGCCGTCCCTGGCGAGAATCAGCATTCCTATACCTACCCCGATGATGACATAGCCCATCTGGCTTATGCTGTGATATGCAAGAAGCCGCTTTATATCATACTGTCCGATAGCCAGGAGGACCCCGACTACCATAGATAAGGTTCCGATTACGGTAATTAATAACGCTATTTCATATGATATCGGGAACATATGGAAGAACAGCCTTATGATGACATATATGCCAATGGCTTTGATAAGCACTCCCGACAGCATTGAAGATATGGGCGAAGGAGCTGAGGAGTGGGCGTCAGGCAGCCATGCATGGAAGGGTATCAGTGCTGCTTTCAATCCGAACCCGGCAATAAATAATGCCTGTATAAAGATTATTAATTTCCTGTTCGCCCCGGTTTCGATTATTCTTGAAATGTCGGCAATGTTCAGCGATTTTGTATACCAGTACAGCAATCCGATATTCAGAAGTATCAGGAATGATGACAAACATCCCAGTACCTGGTATTTGTAGGATGCTTCCAGTTTATCTTTTTCGATCTCGAATGCAACGAGGGCATATGAAGATATTGCAGCAATCTCAAGGAAAACATACAAATTAAAGATATCCCCGCTCAGCACCACTCCGTTCATGCCGGTTATCATCAGGCAGGACAGGGCATAATATTTACTTTCTCCTGTAAACCTGTTTATATAGGATATGGCATAAAATCCGGACAAAAATCCTATAAGGTTTATTATGCATAACATTACCATGCTCAACCCGTCCATTACAAAATAAATTGATACAGGTATGTTGTTAACCGGACCTTTGCCGCCTATGGCATATTTATATATGCCGGAATCCCATGTCAGAATAAAATAGATGCTTAATCCGGTTAAGAACAGCAAAACAGCAGAGGATATGGTTTCCTGAAAGGCTTTTAATGATCTGCCGAAAACAATGATTAAAATTGCCGCTGCCAAAGGCAATACTACAAACAAGGGTATTAGTGAATTCATGTTTTATCCTTTTAAGGTGGATATTTTACTTTTTCTGCCTTGTGCCCTGAGGATTGTCAGCACTCCGATTACCGCCGCAAAAAGTATCGTTGCTTCTCCGAGCGTATCGTATCCCCTGAAATCGAAGACAACACCGGTCACAAGATTGGCGCTGCCGGTCTGTTGTGCAGCATTTTCAGTATATGCAGCGGACATTCTTGTCACATGGATGCCCAGTGGATCAAGGGTGCTTGTAACTTCCCTGAAAAAATATAACAGTACCAGTCCGCATACTATAACCAGGACTACATTAATAACATAACCTATACGGAAATGCGACAGTTTCGGACCTGCTGTTTTTACTTTTTTAAGCTCTTCCCTCGAGCTGTCCAGCACGACAGCAATCATTATTATGAGCGTTATCGTCTCAACAACTATCTGGACTATCGCCAGGTCAGGTGCCTGGAGTAGAAGGAAGCAGATTACCAGTCCGTATCCTACAATACCGCAAGAGATAAGTGCTGATAACAGATCCCGGGCAAACAGTGCATAGATTGCACCTGCTATCATGAATACCAGGATTACCGAGAGTATTATTTCCATTTGTCCCATTTTTAATATTTTATATAAATGATAATAGTAGCACTAACATTACTACCAGTCCCACCAGGAACCAGATCGCATAATTTGATAATACCCCGCTATGAGCGGTGCTGAACTTGTTATATGCCCACAGTATTACATTTTTAGATAAATTATATAAATCAAATAGCTTTTTATCAGCCTTTTTATAAAAGTAGGAGAAGAAATTCTGGTTGGCAATGGTTTTATAAAATTCAGTCGGTGAATAACCTGTTTCCTGCTGTATTTTTTCACCACCGATAAAGCTGTCGGCGGTACGGATATTTTTTATATTCCCGACCAGGTATATGACTATACCCAGGGCTATTGAGATCAGGACAAGGAATGAAATTGTTGATGAGTTCCATGATCCGGTATACTGAAAATCACTGGCCAGCGGAGCGAATATTTTTGGTATGACCAGGTTCGTGGCAAATACCCCGAAACCTATACATATCAAGGCAATGAAAAGCTGCGGGAGCCACATGACAATACTGACTTCTTTAACATTCTTAAATTCCTTTCTGGTCCTTCCCAGAAAAGCACCGGTGATAAATTTTACGAAGCTGGCCAGTGTCAGTGCTGAACCTATCACTGCCAGTGAGAGCCAGACAATCCAGAGGCTGTTTGCAATGCCGGGTTCCTTGCCAAAGTCGATTATTCCCTGGTAGATGGTCCATTTGGAGGCAAATCCGTTAAAAGGGGGAACACCTGATATTGATAGTGCAAATATTAATGCCGCTATAAAGGTTAAAGGCATTGCCCCTGATAATCCCCCTATATCGTCCAGCTCTTCTTTCCCTGTTCTTTTTTCAATACTTCCTGCAACAAGGAACAAACCGCTCTTATATAGTGCATTATTAATCATATGGAACAGGCCCCCGACAAATCCCAGCGGTGTCCCCAGTCCGATCCCCACAACCATATATCCTACCTGTGATACTGCATGGTAGCCCAGCAGCTTTTTGTAGTTATGCTGCATCAGTGCCATCATTACACCGATGATTATTGTCAATACTCCTATTGTAAGCAGAATTAATGTTAACCATTGATTAAGGATGAATATATCCCTGCAGATGCGAATCATGAAATATATTCCCAGTAATTTGTCGAGTGATGCAGGCAGATATGCTGATGATGTGGCTGGAGCCTTTTTTGTATAATCGGGTATCCATGTATGAAGAGGGAATGCCCCTGCTTTGGTAAAGCTGCCAATCAGGAATGAAAAGAATGCAAACACATTAAGGTAATTGTTTGTTGCAACACTGAGCCTGGAGATTTCCATTGTCTGGCCTATTTTCCAGAGCACGGCCATCCCGAATAATATAAAGCCGTCCGATGCACCTATTAGTAGCAATGACTTTGTTGCCGCTGCCGAGCTTTCTTCATCATAGCCCTTTATCAGTTTATAAAGGGTAAAGCATAAAAATCCCCAGAACACAACAAAAAGGATCAGGTTATCGGCCAGTGCGGCAATTGCAGAGCCTGCGAGGGTCAGCATTATGTATGCATAGTAATTGCGTATGTTTTTAGCCTTATCAATATAAACAAACGAGTATATAATAATAATTACAGAAAATAAACATACGAACAGGACTATCAGCCTGGCCAGGCTATCAACATTCAACACTGCCAGTCCGGTTACAGCTTCATAGTCTTCAGATAATGACAGATACCGCAGGGGGAATAAATTAAACATGTTCACATATTCACCGGCATATTTCATAAAATAAATCTGCAGGGCACTGATTAGTGTGATTATTGATATTACAAGGGCAAAAACCCTTTTAAATACTCTAATCCTTTCGGGAAGGATTAACAGTAAAATACCTGCAAGCAGAGGCAAAAACACTATGGAAGAAATATTTGCCAGGAAGGTATTTAATAAAAGGTTTCCGGCTAAATTCATGTCTGTTTTAATTAGTTGGTTTTTGAATAAAATGTCGGTGTAAACTGCACCTGCAGCCACCCGAACTGGGCAAACCTGCTCTTCCCTTCCCCGATCTCACTGATAATTTCAAGTGTGCTGTGGGGCAGCATGAAGGAATAGCCGGCCTGCACCGATATATTTTGTCCTGTTTTATATGTCAGCATAAGGTCAATTTCCGAACCCAGGTATTTGTCTGCTTTATCCGTTGGTGATAGATATTCTTTATCAAGGGCAAACCAGTGCCAGGTGACCTGTGATTTAATATTCCTGGTTACCGCATTTTCAATGCGTATGTTAATATTATTTATGCCGGCCCCGTGGTTTTCCGAGGCAATATCTTTTCCGAAGTAGTCCATATATCCCAGGAAGCGGTGGTTTGATCCGTAAAGCTTGGAAAAGGAGCCGGTCCTTGTCCGTGTAGTGTCTGAAAGGTCTGTCCCCGAGTAGTGGTCATAGCCCATTTTAATACATGTATTTCTGAGTATGTCCCAGGAAAAATTTGCTGCATAAAAGTGTGACAGCACCTTCTGTCCGTTCTTTATACTGCCGTGTTGTATATAGAATGATGCCCCGGCCCCTATTTTTCCCTGTTTTAAGTTCGCATTTGTACCTGCCGTATTCCTGGCATATATTATTTCACTGGATGCAGGTTTCTGGTTGGCATCAAGAATATCTATAAGTGATATATCAAGTTTGCCGGAAAGTTTTTTATGCAGCCACAGGTAGGAAAGGTATTTGTAATAATCAAGGGTGTAGTCTGATAAAAATCTGTCTTCGTTCAGGTTATTGATTCCCATACCCAGGTGGCAGTCCATTTGATTGTCCGTATTCTCATACTGCAGGACTGCCACATCGTGCGAAGCTCCTTTATTATTCCAGTTGGATTCTGACAGCAGCCGCTGGTCGTCATAATTCAGCCTTTGCCTTCCGAATTTGAGGGCGAGTTTATCTGAAAAATAGTACTTAATCCATGCTTCAAAAAGGTCCAGCGAACCGTTATCTCTTTTTGGCTCCGTTTCTCCCCAGACCCTTGAATCCTGCAAGGTAATATTAACAAGGAATTTCGGGTCGGAATAGTTCAGCATAAGGCGTGTTCTCTGGTTAACGAAGAGGGCAGGTTTATTGGACGAGTCAGGGAGGCCGCCCTGTCCGTCCCTGAACTCGGTCCGGTTTCTGATATTACCTGAGAGGGACAACTGTGCCTGCAGTCCGGTTAACAGGCAGGATAATAGGCAGGATAACAGGCAAATAACTGCAATTCTTATACATAGTGCACTTATGAATGTACCGTTAAGATTGTTTATATGATGGGTGTTTCTTGTCATTAGTTAACCGGACAATCTGTTAATAAAATACACCCTGCAGATAGGACTTTGTTTTTTCTTCCCTGGGATTATTAAAAAGGTCCCTCGCCGGTCCCTGTTCAATGATCTCTCCCAGGTACATGAATATAACATAGTCGGCTATTCTCATTGCCTGCCTCAATATATGTGTTACCAGCACTATGGTATAGCTTTTTTTGAGCTCTATGAATTTCTTTTCTATGGCCTGGCTTGACATGGGGTCGAGGGCCGATGTCGGTTCGTCGGCAAGGATAATGTCGGGGTCCACCGCCAGTCCCCGTGCAAGGCACAGTCTCTGCTGCTGGCCAATGGACAGGCAGGAGGCAGGTTCTTTGAGCCTGTCACTTACTTCGTCCCACAGGCTGGCCTGTTTGAGGTAGTGCTCAATGCGCATATCGAGGAGCTTCTTTTTGCGCCTGTCACTTATCTTCAGTCCGAATGCAATATTCTTATATATGCTCATCGGCAGGGGATAGGGCCTCTGTGACAGCAATCCCATCCTTTTCCTTATTTTGGTAATATCATTCCGGGCATGCAGTATCTCTTCATCATCAATAAATATATTGCCGGCGACATGCATCTCGGGATAGATGTCCGTCAGGCGGTTCAGGCATTTCATCAGTGTTGTTTTACCGCATCCCGAGGGACCCAGTATTACTGTTATTTTGTTTTTTGGTATGCGGATATTTATATTCTTAAGTATATGCATTTTGCCTATATGCATATTCAGATTTTCGACTTTTATCTTACATGTTTCGTTCATGGTTTAGAATTTTATACTTGTTTTTTTGAATCTTCCTGATATTAATCTTGATAAGATGCTTATCATTAATACTATGATCGTCAATACTACTGCTGCCGCATAGGCCCTGTTCTTAACTTCCGGTATAGGTGATGACAGCTGGAAGAAAACCGAGAGCGGCAGGGTGGCTGTCTGTTGTGACAATGAAGTAGGTATGCGGTCAGTAAAGCCTGTAGTAAACAATACTGAAGCTGCATCTCCTATTGCCCGTCCGAACGACAGTAATACTCCCGTTATTATGAAAGGGAAACACTGCTTCACAAAGACCCTGAAGGCAATCTCAGATTTTGTTGCACCGAGGGACAGCGATGATTCGGTTAGTCCGGGCGGTACCATCTTAAATCCTTCATCCATGGCTCTTATCATTATAGGTATTATTAAGAGGGCAACAACGATGATACCTGCCAGCAGTGAGGCTTTCATCCCCAGGATGATCATGATCGAAAATCCGAATGCCCCGTATACTATGGAAGGTATGCCCCAGAGAAGATCGAGAAGGAACCTTATGGCATTTACCGTTTTCTTCCTGCTTATGAGGTTCAGGTTCATATAAAGTGCCACCGGCAGGCTTATGGCAAGAGCAAGGGCTGTTGCACCTGTTGCCAGGTATAATGAGCCTATTATAGCATTCAGTATGCCCCCTTCCCTGCCGAAGTAAAAGCCACCCCTGGGCGTCTGGGAAATCATTTCAAATGAGAGCGAGGGTATACCTTTAATAAGTATACTGAAAACAATCAGGCACAGTGCAAATATTATTATGCAGGTTGAAAGGGACATCAGGCTTCTGAAAAGTCCTTCCTCGATTTTTCTCAGAAGTTTTTTAGTCATGGCTATATTCTTTTTTCAAACCTTACGATTAATAATCGCGATGCCAGGTTAAACAGAAGCACTATCACGAATAATACCAGGGCAGCAAACATAAGTGCCGAGTCGTACATCGGTATGGACAGCATCTCTCCGTAATTATTGGCAATAAGTGCCGGCAAAGGATACCCGGGCTGAAGCACTCCGTGTGGTATCCCGACAACATTGCCAACGACCATCAGAACAGCAATGGTTTCGCCAAAGGCCCTGGACAAACCCAGTCCCATTGCCGACACAATTCCGGGGAAAGCCTTCTTAATAAGCACGAACTTTACTGTCTGCCATTTGCTGGCACCCAGCGATAATGAAGCTTCCTGCAGCTCATCAGGTATGGACCTGAAAACTTCGATCAGTATGTTCAGAATGAAGGGAATTATCATTATGGCCAGTACAATTGAACCTGATAGTATGCTGTAGCCCGATACCTGTTTCCCCAGGATTTTGTCCGACTGCTTGGCAATAAAAGGGACTATTACTATCACACCCCATACACCGTAAATCACTGAAGGTATGCCTGCCAATATGTCTATAACGGGCCTCATAATCTTCAATACAGCTTTTTTTGCATATTGTGTAAGGTGTATGGCCGACAGAAGGCAGACGGGACCTGCAATGAGCAGGGCGAGTATAGTAACCCACAGGGAGCTGATGATAAAAGGATAGAATCCGAATTTACCTGACAGGGGCTTCCATTCCTTTGACAGCAACAAGCCAAATACAGATTCTTCTTTAAGGAGGAGCGATGATTTATAATACAGTCCGGTCCCTATCAATACCGGCATGGCAATGATAAAGCAGAGCCACAGCAGCATCCAGGCTCTGCTTGCCCTGTCTTTTATATGCCGGTCCAGGCTTATCAGCAGCATGGCTTATAGCAGATCAATCGGTTATTTTCTTAAGCTCTTTATCTATTTTTTCTTCCGGCAGCTGCACATATCCCGCATCTTTCACAAATTTCTGTCCCTCGGTAAGGATCCATTTTATGAACTCGGTAACTGCTTCTTTTTCGGGTTTGCCTTTTGAAACGAAGTACAGGTCCCTTGCCGGAGGTGAGGGGTATTTCCCTGTCTTAATGGCATTCATAATGTCATCAAGGCTGTCATAAAAGTCCTCATCTTTATCTATTTCGCCGTTCCCGTTAAGGTCAACGGGGATGATCTCAAGTCCCGAATATTTTTTCCTGGACTTTATATCATAGACATATATCACGTTATTATATCCCAGTCCGTTTTCATCATTCTTAACCGCATCGGCTATACCGGGATCACCGAACACGCCGACGCCGGCAAGATCTTCCTGGTTTTTGCCGAGGTACTGACCCCACATTGCAGCTGCACCGCAGGCATCCGAACGTGTATAAACATTGATTTTTGTTTCCGGGGCATTGCCCAAAAGCTGTCCCCATGAAGTTATTTCACCAGTGATAAACAATTTTATGAACTTATCCCTGGACACTCCCTTTTTTTTCAGCTCTCTGATAAAGGGATTTTCAGAGTTTATTGTCGGCAGTACGGCATCTTTGGTCAGTGCGATCCACCATGCTCCTTTTGCCTGCTCCTCCCCGCTAACTTCACGTGAAAACATGCCCAGGTCAACCATGCCGGACAGGGCATCGGCCATACCTTTTCCCGCTCCCCCGGCAGAGATATCTATTCTTACACCGGGATGCAGCTTCATAAATTCCTCGGCCCATACTACGGTTATAGGGTAGATAGCAAAAGCCCCTGATATGCTTATTCCGCCTTTCAGTCCGCTTTCATCAATTTGTGAATCACTGCCTTTTTGCCTGCCGGAGCATCCTGCCGCAACAATTAACAACAGGACAAGTGCTTTGATAAGTAAATGTTTTAGTGTTTTCATGGCTCTGGATGAATAGTAAATACTGTTAAAATAATTTATGATACACGGGACTACAGATATGGTACCATAGATTATATAAAGTTATGCCAGCAGTATATATGATAAAAGGTAAGTATATACCAATTAGATACAGGAGATTATTATTAATTAAGGGGACTGTAAGGCAGTAAAAAAGAGAATAACAATCCGGTAATTAATTACCGGTAGTTAGAGGTTAAGTTGCAGTCCGGCCGCCAGTCCGTAACTGTTCTTATAATTATTATAGCCCTTAGCGCCGGGGATCCATTTTGCATCAATGGTAATTCCGTGAATATAGACTCCGGCTCCAAGTGTATTGTATTTCTTATTGCTTTTTGTCGGGTGCTCCCAATGCCTGCCGCAACGCAGTGCCAGCCTGAAGTTTTCAGTATATTCGAGACATATTTCTGCCCCTGCCTTATGTATTACTTCATGCCACTCTTCCTCGAAGCCGCCAGGGGCATCGTAGAATGACTGTATCCAGCTCAGTGGGACAAAGGAAGGGGGCTCTTTCCCTGATTTAATTACCTGGCTTCCGTCCATATCGAGACTATCGGTATAATATTCGGGAGGTGTCGGCACCAGCAGCTTCTCTGCCTGGTAAGAAAGGCTGGTAATGAGACTGGTCTTTTCATTAATATCCATTATAAATCCGGTCATCAGTCCGATAGCAATTTTCGCAGGCAGAAAATATTTATCGCTTCCATTGCTATATGAAACCTTGGGGCCCAGATTTTCCAGTGCAACGCCAAGATCATAATTCAGTAACAGTTTATCCGATATGCTTACCTGCTTCTCATAATCTATCCCCAGGTCGAGGGCGAGGGTGCGTGCCGGACTGTATTCTTCGCCGCCCTGATCGGAATTACCGGTAAGGTCACTGTAAATATATTTTAATGTTGATCCGGCTGAGAGGCTGTTATTAAATCTGTGTGCATATGTGAGGTTTATAAAATATTCCCATGGCTGGAAACTTGCTATAGTGTGCAATGAATCACTTAAATATATTCTCCCCCCATCAACACAGGTAAAATCAATGCTGAGAACATTTTTTTCATTCAGTTTATAGAATGACAGTATATTTATTTCGAATTCACCTTCAATGTTTTTAATTATCTGGGGAATGTAGGAAATATACAAACCTGCATTCTTATCTGCTTTTGCAAGCAGTGAGGGATTCTGGTGGGGACCTGTAAAAAAAGTACTTCCGGTTGATGCTACTCCGGTTTCACCCATACCGCCTGTTTTGAGATTAACTTCTGTCAGCAGGGTAGGTATGGTGATGAAAACCGGATTGAGCTGTGCTTTAACTGTATCTGACAGCTATATCAATAAAACTATAAGAATATATCTTTTCATTGCCATTACCGATATATTGGTCGCAATTAATAACGGTAATTTTTATGATATATTGTTTTATTGAAACATATGGTAACTTTGAATTTAAGTGAATAAGATAATTCTAGACTACAACTCCTTTTTTCAAAATGATATTTGCATATAAAGCTGGTTCGCTTGTAGCGATTATAGCATACGCTTTTTTGGCTCTTTCATAAAAAGCGAACTTTTCTATGTATTCAAATTCCTTAAAAGGTTCTTTGCTTTCCAGAATTATTTTCCTGTATTTGTCCCAAATAACCGGTTTAATATTATCACCGGGAGGTACCGCCATTAATCCTACAGGTAATTCAACATAGGTGTCAAGAGGGAAAAAAATTAATATTGCGTCTAAAATTTCAGGAACCCCATGTCCATCCAGGCGGATAAGTCTTTGAGCTATTGAAGTAGCAGGAAAATTTCCATCGGCAATAACTATTTCATCACCGTGGCCCATCTCCATAAGAATCTTGAAGAGATCGGGGCTTAGAATATTTGGTATGTTTTTTAACATTTAATATGCTCCATTTTTCATTTAATTTCTTCATCAAATACAACGGCAACTTTTCCACATTTGCCGCTTGCCATAAGCGAATAAGCACTGCCAGCCTCATTCAGTATAAACCTGTGTGTAATTAGCTTTTCAGGTTTAATATTCCATCTTACCAGTCGTTCAACAAGCTCCTCCATACGCCATATATTTGTTACCCAGGAACCATAAATGGTTT
>Ga0315548_1002302_pt1 | contig 14969 bp, 12 predicted proteins | sample SalMarSW160110MG_2_FD_202540 | JGI IMG/M metagenome (GOLD analysis project Ga0315548, IMG submission 202540) | Salt marsh sediment microbial communities from the Plum Island Ecosystem LTER, Massachusetts, United States - Salt Marsh Sediment SW1601-110 ...
TTTTGTTTAGAGCCGCTATGCCGGATGCAAACCAGTACCAGGGATAATCTGGCTCAGACATAGGAACAATCTCTTTCGCCAAATGCCAGGCGTATACATATTGGGAGTCAATTCCCACCAGGATGGACTCTGTTTGCTCATCTTCCCACAGCAACTCCCCTGTTTCTCTGTCGATAGCTGTAATTTTGGGGGGGAAACCGTGGCGATATTCAGTAGCATCATCATATGTACTTGGACCGAGGCAGAGTATTTCATCCCCAACCAGAATTCGTTTGTTGTGAGTATCGATGTTGCCATTCCACCATAAGGGTACAATAGGCAGGGATACGACAGTGCAATCTCGCAAGCTGATTTCAGCTCCTTCAAAGCTGGCCAGGACGCCAGTGTAAGTGACCAGGTCGCCCTCACTAAGTTCCTCTAGGCTCGACCTCTGACTTTCGTCAAAAGAGGCCACGACCTCTGTTCGAGCCCGGTCCAATGGATTAAGAAAATAAGCTGCTAGCCCTTCTTCTTCTGAGGACACATATTTAAGTTCATTCGTCCATTCAACTCGCTTTCCTGCGTAGTCTTCCCAGATGTCGTCTCTCTGTAAGCTTGTCAATCCAGGGGCGAAGAGTTCTTGAGCAAAATCATAGGCGGAGACCGCAACAAACTCAATCTCCGCTACGCCTCCTGATGGCACTTTTGGCAAGTGTGTAGTTACGACAATCACTGCACTGATAGCTATAACACAAGCTGCTATGATTACTGCCAGCTTTTTCTTGCTCTTTCCTTTAGGGGCTTTCCCTCTCATCAGTCGACGCAAGCACTTAGAACAAAAGCCGGCGCCTTCGCTTACTTCAGTTCCACAGAGAGGACAAGTTGGCATAGTTTCACTTCCTAGACATTCACAATGCCTATCCCCCCGAATCCACTGGCCAGGCTGCTAATCAGCCATAGTATACATCCTAATCCTATTATTATACCACTTCCTAGGCCAGTGAAGTTTGGGGATAGCTTGAAGCCTTGTCGGAGGCTTGAGTCTTCCTCTATCTCTCTAGGGCTCAAAGTTAGCGGTGATTACGCAGGAGCTAAGCATGGTTATGGTAGTGGTGGCATCCTCGACATCGGCAATGGTGTCCACATTACCTGTCCACTCGACAAAGTGATAGCCAGAATCTGGAGTCGCCACCAGGTCAACCACCCTTCCTTCGCTATATAAGGGGAACGCTCCTTCACCGGGCTCAGTTACCGAGCCTCCTTCTGTGCTCGGGATGCTCAAGGAATACCGAACACCACCAGGAGGACTAAAATCACAGCCGACCATCGTGGCAATTAAGGCTACCGTAGCCAAAAAGATGCTAACTCTGGCCAGGTAATGGTGTCTTTTCGAACTAAGTATTATCTTCATACTCCGCTTCCTTTTCAATTATATCCCTATGTAGACTCAAATGGAAGGCCTATACCAGGCCAGCATTTGCTTAGCACAGGGGGTTAGAAAGCTCTCGGTCGCTGGGTCAAGTCCCGCAGTTGCCAGCTTTTATATCAGAGGGCCGAATCAAAAGGCTGGCATCTGGGGCAGAAGCAGGTGCCGCGGTTCTGCACCGGGACCCGCTCGGTTGTGCTGCCGCAAACGGGGCAGGGTTCGCCTCTCTTATGAGCGACCTTAAAATCGAAATGGGCTGTGCCCGGCTCGCCCTAGGGGCGGACGGAGGTATCCACGCTGGCGCCTTTGCTCATCCAAATGCCCTTTAGAAGCCTAGACAAAAGGGCAGAATATATATATCATTTCAGGGCGCTATGATAGTAGGGATGAGAAAAGGTGCCACTCCAGAAGAGATAAACGGGGTGGTGCAGAAGGCTAAATCGCTGGGACTGGACACCCAGTTGAATCTGGGCACTGACAAGACAGTGGTGGCTTTACTGGGAAGCAACACGGGACAGCTACCCACCGACATCTTCGCCCTGCTCCCTGGAGTGGAGAACGTAGCCCGGATTATGAAACCCTATAAGCTCGCCTCCCGCGAATTCAAACCACAGGACAGCGTAGTTTCCATTAATGGGATTGAGATCGGGGGCAAGCGTGTTGTGGTTATGGCAGGGCCCTGTGCTGTGGAAAACGAAGAGCAGCTCATGAAGGCGGTCAGGGCTGTGAAAAAAGGAGGAGCCTGTATTGTGCGTGGTGGTGCCTTTAAACCACGCACCTCCCCCTTCAGCTTTCAGGGGCTGGAGAAGGCCGGCTTGGAGTTGCTGGCGAGAGCTAAAGAGCAGTTCAACATACCTGTAGTTACCGAGGTAGTGGACCCCCACGATGTGAGCCTGGTAGCAAAGTATGCGGATATCCTTCAAGTCGGGTCCCGAAATATGCAAAACTTCGCCCTGCTAACCGAGATTGGCAAGAGTAAGCACCCCGTCTTGCTGAAACGGGGGTTTTCATGCACCATTGCTGAATGGCTTACAGCGGCCGACTATCTGCTAGCAGAGGGGAACAGCCAGCTCATTTTATGCGAGAGAGGTATCAGGACCTTTGAGACCAGCGCTCGCTTTTCTCTCGATATATGCTCTATACCCGTGATTAAGAGGTCCAGCCACCTTCCTTTAATCGTCGATCCCAGCCATGCTGCCGGTCACTACGCCCTGGTTCCAGCGATGGCTAAGGCAGCCATAGCTGCGGGTGCCGATGGGCTCCTCATTGAGGTTCACCCCGACCCCAAGGAAGCCCTCGTAGATGGACTTCAGTCCCTTACTCCATCGGACTTCGCCAGATTGATGAACGAACTCAGGTCAGTTGCCGAATCGGTAGGCAGATACATCTAGTCAGGCCTTGAAGTCCTCCTCGAAACTATCCTCCAGGAAGACAAGGACGGACTTTGAGGGTGGATGAGACACTCGGGTTACGAAGATGCCAAGGAATATGGCGCCGCTGGCTCAAATCCGGCGGCTGCCAGCTTTATATCAGAGGCCCGCAACCCAAAGGTTGACATCTGGGGCAGAAGCAGGTGCCGCGGTTCTGCACCGGGACCCGCTCGATGGTGCTGCCGCAAACGGGGCAGAGTTCGCCTCCCTTATGAGCGACCTTAAAATCGAAATGAGCTGTGCCCAGCTCGCCCTCAGGGCGGACGTAGGTATCCACGCTGGCGCCTTTGCTGCCGATGGCTGCCCCGAGAACTCTGCGGATGCTCCGATATAGAGTTTGCACCTCTTCGGGCGACAGCGAGTCGGTTTTTCTCAGGGGGTGAATCTGGGCGGCAAAGAGGGCTTCATCGGCATACATATTGCCGATTCCGGCGACGATACACTGGTCGAGAAGCGCTGCTTTTACGGGGATGTGATGCCGGCTCAATCTTTGTCCCAGAATGCCCGGCGTAAAGCTTTCATCCAGCGGCTCGGGGCCCAGCTTGCAGACCACAGTATCGGCATCTTCTACCAGCCATAGCAATCCCAGCCGGCGCCGGTCGCTGAAAACCAGGCGGTGCCCGTTGGAAAAGTGAAAGACCGCCCGGGCATAGCGGTCAACTCCTTTGGGATTTAACAGCAAGACGCCGGTCATCCTGAGATGCATAATCAGCGACCTGCCATTTGATAACTGAAAGATGAGATACTTTCCCCGGCGTCCCAGGCTTTCTACCTTCTGCCCGATTAACCCGCGACGGACTTCTTCGGCGGAACCACCGCACACCAGCTCGGTATCAAGGATGGTAACCTGAGTGAAGCTTTGCCCCACGACCCAGGGCGCAAGCTCGTTCTTAATCGTCTCTACCTCAGGTAGTTCAGGCATCAGGTGCTTCTCCTTCCAGGGATGAGGAAAGGTCCTGCCTGTCTTTTTGGGAGCTGAAGAGTTCCTCCAGCAGCATTATCTGTCCTTCGGACTTGAGTTTAGCTAGTCCTTCGAGGCATGCGGGCCTGGAAAGGCTGGGCGTCCATTCCCGGCAGGCTTTAGGACGTGAGGGATGTATGGTGCAGCGGGCTTTCCCGTCCGTATCCCAGGCCAGAAAGACGCAGCCCTTCTTCGTGTGCTTGAGCAGGTACCCTTCCTTTATCGGCACCTTCAGAGCATATCTGGAGATGCACTTTGAGCGTGATATTCCCAGGGCTGAGGCAATATTGTTTATGTCTTCGGGGGTAAGTGGAGCCTGGTAGCTGGTGCAGCAGATGCCACAGCGAAAACAGGGGATGGGAGTTTGTTCCGTTATGGTAATTTCTTTCCCTCCCAGTGTCCTTATAATTACTTTCTCTGTTGACATAATGCTATCTTCTATCACCGAGAAGAAAGCAGGCTCAATACCTTTTCGTGAAGCTTTTTATTTGAGAATAGAAGGTCGCCTGTCTGGGGCTGCCAGGGTTTGCCCTGAAAATCGCTGACCTTTCCACCGGCTTCCTGGACTAATAAGACGCCGGGGGCGACATCCCAGGGTTCAATCCTGGTGGAGAAGTAGGCATCCCCTTTGCCGGCGGCAACCCAGGCGGTTTCCAGTCCAGCCGAACCAAGCTTGCGTATGTCCGTAACCCGGAGGTAAACCTTTTGCAGAAGCTCGCCCGTTCTTCCTCGATCTTTATCTCCACCTTCACAGTAGAGAATGTAGCTCAGGTCGAGGTCTGATACATCGGATACCTGAATCTTTACCCCGTTTAAGTAAGCCCCTTTGCCCTTTTCGGCAAAGTAAAACTCATCGATCGCCGGGGCATAAATTGCTCCCAGTAGAAGTTCGCTCTGGTGCATCAGGGCTATGCATACGGAAAAGAGGGGGTTGAAATCGGCAAAATTACCTGTGCCATCCAGAGAATCTACAATCCAGAGCCAATCAGGGTCATCCTGGAGAAAACCGCTTTCCTCGGTGAGCAGGCTGTGGTGAGGATAATGTCTCTTAATCTCTTCAACAATTAACCTGTCCACCTCTTTATCATATCTGGTAGCTACTTCCTTGGCTGTGCCTCGCTTCTTGAGCAAAGCCCAGTCCTGGCGGAAATGCTTCATCAGGGTATCGCCAGCTTTTCTGGTCAGGCTCTCAATTAGTTCCTTCATAATTTCTAGTTATTTTATCATTGCTGGTAAAATAGAACTAAACACAGAGGTTCTCCGATGAGTGGGGTGGAAAGACTTCCATTTGGTTGACATAATATATGACACTGAGGGCCTGATAAATCAGGCAACTACAAGAAATCTGGATGTAAGGAGGTGAGAAAATGGCAATAGCCGAGGTAAGCGTTATCCCGTTAGGAACGAAGACTCCTGCAGTCAGCCAGTACGTGGCACGGGCGGTCAATGTCCTGAAGCAGGAAAAGGGCATAAAGTATGAGACGACCGCGATGGGGACTATTATAGAAGGTAACCTGGACGGTATCCTGGCGGTGGTGAAGAAGATGCACGAAGGCACATTCGGGGAAGGGGTTGCCAGGGTGATAACTATGGTCGAAATCGACGACCGCCGAGACAAGGCCCAGGGTATGAAGGAAAAGGTGGACTCGCTCAAGAAGAAGTTATAGTGTTACCTTAACAAGACATTGGTATTTTTCATATGGATCTCTCTCGTTTGCTTTCTTTGCTCCAGGATATGCCCGCCTATAGGCAACTGGTGGGGGAGCTGTCCACAGCGAAAAGTGAGCACAAGGCAACCATACTTGATACTGCCAAACCTTACTTGATTGCCGCTCTTTATGAAGAGCTCAATTTGCCCCTCATGGTGGTGTCCGGCCAGCCTGAGAGTGCCAGGAAGCTTCATGAGCAGCTTCGAGCATGGTGTTCCCCTTTGGCCGAGTTACATCGTCTTCCCGAGCTCGACTTCCTGCCTTATGATAGTTCTCAGCTATCGGCTGTCAGCTATCAGACGATGGAGAGATTGAGGGCGTTGGCAACCTTGGCCCTTTATGAAGAGAGCGGTAAACCTCCCCTGGTAGTGACCTCGGCCCTGGCAATAATGAGTAAAACCATCCCGAAAAGGGGTTTTGCGGCTGCCTGTCATATTCTGAAGCCGGGCACGGCTGCCGAGCCCCTGGAGCTGATGCGCCGATGGCAAGGCATGGGCTACGAAGTGGAGGACGTTGTCGAGGTGCCCGGGCAGATGAGCAGGCGGGGTGGCATTATTGATGTCTTTCCACCCTGCAGCCAGTTGCCGGTTCGAATAGAGTTCTTCGGCAACCAGATAGAGAGCATGAGGTGCTTTGACCCGGAAAGCCAGCGTTCAATCAGCCCCGCATCCTCGTTGATTGTCACCCCGGCCAAGGAGTTTATGCCAGTAGCTGATAGCTGTGGGTTGGTGAATGGAAGCGTATTTGATTACCTCAGCAGTGATGCCTTGCTTGTTCTCGATGACCCTGAGGGAATCGAACTTACCATCACAAGGCTGAACGAGGAAACTCAAGAATTAAGGGCCGCAAAGATGGAAAGAGGCGAGCTGCCTCGGGACTTTCCCTCTCCTTATCTCACCTGGGAGGAATTAGAGTCGCAGATGAAAGAAAGGCATCGCCTGGCGCTGGAAACATGGGATACCGCCCGGGGTTATAGACGGGTTTTGCCCTTCACCAGAGCCCAGAGTTATGGAAGCCAGCTGGAAAGGTTCCTCAAAACAGCCAGACAAATGGTGGAACAAAGACAGCGCGTGTTCGTAGTCAGCCACCAGGCAAATCGTCTGGCTGAGCTTCTCCAGAAAGAGGACATTCATACTTCGCCCTCATCGCAGATAGAGCAGATACCTCCGCCCGGTTCAATCACCGTACTCCAGGGTTCACTGGACGGGGGCTGGCTACTGGATGACAGGTTGACCCTTATCACCGATGTCGAGCTCTTCGGCTTTGTAAAACAGCCGCGAGCAGGCAGGAAGAGGCCAATACCTCACCAATGGTTTCTTCCTCAGTTGGCTCCCGGCGATTATGTCGTCCATGTCGACCATGGCATCGCCAGGTTCCACGGTCTAGCCAGGAGACCATCCGATGGAACGGAGAGGGAATACCTTGTTTTAGAGTATGCCGCCGGTGACAAGCTCTATGTGCCTACCGAACGGATAGACCGCGTCAGCCGCTATATCGGTGCCGGCGACCAGGCACCGCACTTGAGCCGTTTGAGAACCCCGGAATGGCAAAGGATAAAGAAAAGGGTTAAAGAATCGGTGGCGGAAATTGCCAGGGAGCTGCTCGACCTTTATGCTGCCCGGGAGGTCGCTCCGGGCTTCGCTTTCTCTGCAGATTCACTATGGCAACAGGAGCTGGAGGCATCATTTCCTTATATGGAAACGCCGGACCAGATTGAGGCAATCATGACGGTTAAAGAAGACATGGAGAAAGCCAAGCCCATGGACCGGCTCATCTGTGGGGACGTGGGCTATGGCAAAACCGAGATAGCCTTGCGCGCTGCCTTTAAGGCGGTTATGGATAATAAGCAAGTGGCTATTCTGGTACCGACCACCGTGCTGGCTCAGCAGCATTTGATTACCTTTACCGAGAGGTTACAGACCTTTCCCTTAAGAGTGGAAATGCTGAGCCGCTTCTGTCCACCGGAAAAAGAAAGGGAAATTCTGGAAGGCTTGGCCAATGGCACCGTAGATATGTGCATTGGCACTCATCGCCTGTTGCAAAAGGACGTCACATTCAGGGATCTAGGAGTGGTGATAATCGACGAAGAACAGCAGTTCGGCGTGGTACAGAAGGAAAAACTCAAGCAGATAAGGAGGGAAGTGGACACCCTGGCTCTTAGTGCTACTCCTATCCCGCGCACCCTGCACATGTCTTTAACCGGAATCAGGGATATGAGCATTGTGGAAACGCCTCCTGAAGAACGCCTGTCTGTCCAGACATATGTCGGGGTCTACGATGGCACCTTGGTCAGGCAGGTGGTATTGCGCGAACTGGAGAGGAATGGTCAGATCTTCTTTGTCCATAACCGCGTTCAAAGCATTGCTTGGGCTGCCAGCAAATTGCAGGATTTGGTGCCCGAAGCTCGAATAGCCATAGCTCACGGGCGAATGCCTGAAGAGCAATTGGAAAAGGTGATGACGGACTTTATCGCCGGCAAATATGACATCCTGATGACAACCACTATCATCCAGTTAGGTCTGGATATGCCTAATGTCAATACGCTGATTATTGACCAGGCTGACAGGTTCGGCCTGGCTCAGCTTTATCAGTTGAGGGGTAGGGTGGGTCGCGGTATCAACCAGGCTTATGCTTATTTCTTCTTTGACAAGGGGAAGCAGCTGACCCCCCAGGCTTATAAGAGGCTCAGGACTATCTTCGAGGCTACCGAACTGGGTTCGGGATTCGGTATCGCCATGAAGGACCTGGAAATTCGGGGAGCAGGCAATCTCTTAGGTGTCAAGCAAAGCGGGCATATCGCTGCTTTGGGATTTGACCTTTATTGCCAATTGCTAGCTGAGGCAGTGGAGGAGTTAAAAGCAAAGCAAACTGGCGAAGCGAGGAGGGGCATCGTTGCCGGGGAAGCGAAGGAATTGCCCGGCATATCCCTGCCCTTAGACGCCCACATACCGGAAGAGTACGTTCCCAATCTAAATACTCGCTTAAGCCTCTACCACAGGCTGGCCAGGTTTGAGCATATCGAGGAAGTAGAGGACGTGGCGCGAGAGTTCAAAGATAGATTCGGTCCTTTGCCTCAGCCTGTGGAAAATCTTCTCTACATTGTGAAAATCAAGGTTCTGGCTACGAGGGCCGAGGTAAGCTCCGTTTCCACACAGGGAAGGCAAATTGTGATAAAGCCCCAGACCGATGGTCGGCGGCTGGTAGTCTCCAGCCCTGTTGACGGCGCAGTTAAAATAGGTGCTACGCAAATCAAGTTGGACACCAGGCTTCTGGGGGGTGGATGGCCAGGGGTGCTGGAGGAGATACTGAGGTCTAATTGCGCCTGAACCCGCCTGAAAGCTATCTATATTTCTGCTTTCGGCAAGTTGCTGGGCAGAATAGTGGGACTTATCGATTGTAGCTGGGCGTACCATCTTCAACTTCAAGGCTACCTTGTCCGATATCTCGATTAGATTCTATATGATTTAAATCGGAGGCTTGTCAGCGTGCGTTATCAGGTGTAAAATCAATCATTTACGTGGCGTAAGGTAGCTTTGATTTGGTGCAACTTGTAAAGCGGGGATTTTGAATGACGAAAGCAGGCAGCTCTTCCGTCCTGGCAGATGGGACCGTCTACAGTAAGAGAAAGAACTTTCGCCCTTTCTCCACGTCTCCTCCGGAGGCTTATGTACCTATTGTGGGAGAGGAGAGAGTGGAGAGACTGCATAAGATAGCTCGGCGGGTGAAAGGCTTAAAAATGCTAACCCTGAATGCTACCGCCCAGGGTGGTGGTGTCGCTGAGATGCTTTACAGCGCCGTCCCGTTCCTGAATATGCTGGGTGTAGAAACTGAGTGGAAGGTTATTTGTGGCACCAGGGAGTATTTCGAGTCCACGAAGGAGCTACACAACTTACTGCAGGGCAAGGCAGGCTCCTTCAGTCCGGAGCTTCGACAGGCTTACATATGTACCCTTGAGGAGTGTGCCAGGCAGAATTTTGTTGACTACGAACCTGACGTTATAGATGTGCATGACCCACAGCCACTGGGCTTGAGTCACTATCTCAGAAGACCGGGGGTAACCTGGCTCTGGAGATGCCACATAGATATTGATAAAGAGACTATAGAGGCAAACCCTGCTTTGTGGGATTTCCTAACTGAGTGGGCTGGGCATTATAATGCCATCATATTTTCAGCGGCTCAATACATTATCTCATGGTGGCAGGTGCCCAAGTTCATAATCCCCCCCTTTATTGACCCTCTTTCTGATAAGAATAGGGAATTGAGCCAGGGGGAGATAGACAGGGTTCTCACTAAATACCACATAGACCCCAAGGTCCCAATCATTGCCCAGATTGGGAGGTTTGACCCATGGAAGGGAATAGACAGAACTATCGCCACCTACCGCCGGGTGAGGAAGGAAAGAAACTGCCAGCTTGTATTAGCAGGTGGATTGGCCACCGATGACCCGGAAGGAGAGAGAATTTTGTCCCGAGTTTATGAAGACACGAAGGACGACGAGGACATCCACGTGCTAAATCTGTCTCTGGATGACCGCCTGGGGAACTCGGTGGATGTGAATGCCCTCCAGCGGGCCGCCAGGGTGATAATGCAGCCATCTACCAAAGAAGGCTTCGGGTTGGTGATTACTGAGGCATTGTGGAAGGGTAAACCGGTGATAGCTGCTGACGCGGGTGCCATACCCCTTCAGATTCGAGACGGCGATACTGGATACTTTTACCAGACACCACGCAAGGCGGCAAAAAAGGTGATTTATTTCCTGGATAAACCCAAGGCTGCTGAGGCGATGGGCAAAAGGGGTAGAGAGTATGTAAAGCAGCACTTTCTCCTTCCTGAACGGATTGCCGATTATCTCATGGCCATAAACATGGTTATGAATGGGTCTGTGAGCAAGGAAGTCTGTACTGAATGTATAATCAGCTTTCATCCCTGGTTCAACTTGAGTAAGCGGAAGAGGGTCCAATTTTTTTAGTTGCCTGATTTATCAGGCATATCCCTACATTTTATCTGGGCTTTCACAGCCCTCCTGCCATTTTTCTTAAGAGAGAAGTCGTTTTGCTCGGGGAACCAAGGCTGAATCTAGCTGCCGAGGCACCAGCCCCTACCTTTATAGACCACGCCGTAGAAGGGAGAACCTTGAAAGTATCCTCATCGGTCCAATCATCGCCCAGTGCCAGTATAAAGTCCCATTTATTTCTCGCAATCCATCTAAATGCCGCGCGCCCCTTATTTATGCCGGTGTTTTTCACCTCAACTACCTTGTTTCCTTCCAGTACCTGAAGGTCTAAATTGGCAATTGCATTTGAGAGATTGTTTATCAGCTCCCGGGCTCGATGTTCTCCTAGATTGGAGTCAGCTTTTCTATAATGCCAGACAAGGGAGAACTCCTTTTCTTCAATGAAGGAGCCCGGGGTCCTATCCACCCACAAATCGAGTATCGGATACACTTCCTCTTTCCAGTCACTTGTCAGGGTCTCTATTGTCTCCCATACTCCACCCTTTTCTTTAATCCAAACGCCATGTTCAGCCACCAATCCCAAATTGAGACTGCCGAACCATTTCTCCAGGGTATCTTTATCGCGCCCACTTATGAGCACTACTTCGGTTCCGGGATTCCTGGTAAGCTTTTCGAGCAATCTCAGGAGCCTGGCTTCGGGCATTGCTTCCACTGGTCTGGGTGAAAAAGGGACGAGTGTACCATCATAATCCAATATTAGTAAAGCCGTATCGCTTTTCTGGAAATCGCTGGCTAATTTCCTCTGCATCTCATAGTTCAATTCCTTTACTTCCCTCTCCCGTTGAAGTTTCTTGGTGGCAAGTAGTTTATCCATAAAGTCATTTGCCCATCGCACCACGTCGTAACGGCTCAGGCGTTTCTGCATTATGTGGTTGCGCTCTATTCGCTCTTGTTCTGGCATTTCCAGGGCTTTTGTCAATGCCTGGACAATCTCTCCCTGGTTATTGGCATTTATTATGATCGCCTCCCCCAGCTCTTGAGCAGCTCCGGCAGTCTCACTAAGTATTAAAACCCCTTTCCCGTCCGTCTTGGTTGCCGTGTATTCTTTGGCTACAAGATTCATCCCGTCTCTGAGAGGGGTAACAAGGGCAACATCAGCCAGGCTGTAAAGGGCGGTAAGGGGGTGGAAGGGCAAAGAGCGGTATAAATACCAGATTGGTATCCATCCTATAGTCCCATGTTTTCCGTTGATTTCACCCACAAGTCCGTCTACCTGTTTCTTCAACCGCATGTAGTGTTCCAATCTTGTGCGCGAAGGGACTACCAGCAAAACCAGAATCACCTTCCTCTTAAACTTCGGGTTCCTGTCCAGAAACACACTGAAAGCTTCCAATCGCTGGGGGATGCCTTTGGTGTAATCCAGGCGGTCCACTGAAAGGATTACCTGACAATCTCCTAGTTTTTTGTGAAACCTTTTTCTCTCTGCTTGCGTTTTTGGGTCCTGGTCAGCGCTGGAGAATTGTTCATAGTTTATTCCCATGGGAAATGCGTCCGCCCTTACTATCCGATCGGCTGCAGTAATCTGCCCCATAGATACTTCGTAACCCAATAAACGATGCACGCTGTCCAGGAAGTGTCCGGTGTAGTCATGGGTGTGAAAACCTACGAGGTCTGCGCCTAGAAGTCCCTCCAGGATTTGTTTACGCCATGGTAACAAGCGAAATATTTCAAAGGACGGAAAAGGGATGTGGAGGAAGAACCCCACTGTTGCTTTTGGCAACCTTTCTCTCAGGAGCTTGGGTAGGAGCATTAAGTGATAATCGTGTACCCAGATAATATCATTATGCTTGGCAATTCCAGAAACTACGTTGGCGAAAGCTGTGTTGACTTTTTCATAAGCCTGCCAGAAATCTTGGCTGTATTCCGCATAGAGTGGGAAGTAGTGGAAAAGAGGCCAGATAGTTCTGTTGCAGATACCGTGGTAGTAGGCTTCGACATCGCGCGGTGAGAGAGAAACCGGGTAGCAATTTTCAGCTACCAATTTCGCCATGATGTCTTTTTCCTTTTTTATTTGTTTCCGGCCTATTCCTGCCCATCCTATCCAGATGCTGGTGCAGGATTTGTACCATGACCTTAGACCCGTAGCCAGGCCACCAACACTGGGCTCAACGTAAAAATCGCCTTTTCTCTCCTGGATAGTGAGAGGCAGCCTATTCGAAACGATCAACAACCTCTGCATGATTTTCTACTCCAATTCCACTTTGCAATCATCACCTATGAACAACCTTATCTTTTCAGGGTTTTTCCCCTGTCCTGCTAATATCGTATTTCTACCAATGACACTATCAGCCAGGTGCTTGATTCTCAAAATCTGGCAGTTCTCCAGTATCACTGAGTGCTCCAGGGATGAATCCTCGACCACCGTCCCAGCCCGGATATTGGTGAAAGGTTTGATAAGGGAATTTTTTATTCGACAGTTTGCCGCGATGAATGTCGGACCTTGCACATGGCTGCTTTCTAATTTTGTTCCCTCCCCGACTTGGACTCTGTCGACGATTTGGCTTTGTGAATCCACTTCACCTTTGATGTCCCGCTTCAAGAAGGCATCAAGAACAACGCGATTAGCCTCAATGAGCCCATCATTGCTGCCGATGTCGAGCCACCAACCCTGGAGAAGGTGGCTTTTGACTTCCTTTCCCATATCCAGAAGCTTCTGGATAGTGTCAGTTATCTCCAGCTCCCCCCGCCAAGAAGGCTTTGTCTGATCTATAGCTTTGTGAATCTCAGCGTTGAAAAGGTAAACTCCGATTATGGCCAGGTTGCTCTTGGGTTTCTTGGGCTTTTCTACCAGACGTACCACTCTTCCTGAAGAGTCAGGCTCAGCTACGCCAAAAGCCCTGGGGTCGGGCACTTCCTTGAGGAGAATGCTGGCATCGGAGTTGGAAGCTTGGAACTCGTCCAAGAAATCTTTGACGCCTTCCTGGATGAGGTTGTCGCCCAGAAGCATGAGAAAAGGTGAATTGCCGAGGAAGCCCTGGGCTACCTTGACAGCGTGTGCCAGCCCCAGGGGTTCAGGCTGGACAATGAATGTAATCTTCCCTCCCCACTCTGAGCCAGTACCTATGGCCTCCTCTATGTAAGAGCCGGAGTCTGGGGATACAACTATGCCGATATCTTTGATGCCAGTTTCTTTTATATAGTCCAACACGTGAAATAAAATCGGCTTATTGCCCACTGGCAGGAGGTGTTTCGGGATAGTGTTGGTTAGCGGCTTAAGTCTTGTGCCTTTGCCGGCAGCTAAGATTAAAGCTTTCACCCAGCCACCCCATTGCTGTGCCTGTTGATTTGCCAGCACATCTTCCCGACCAAATATGCCCTTTCAGTTCTAGAATAATCACTCGAGATATTGGAACGTGCGAGGTACTGCTTTATAAAGTTTATCGCATCTATACGGGTTGGGTCAACCATATTTAGCATTACCCATAGATAAAAGAGTCGCCGCAGCAGCCCGACAGCGGAGCCCTCGTTGTAAGGCCTGCAATCGGGGATAAGGCCCCTTTTATTTAGTTTTAGGCCCTTTCAGGAAATCTAGATTCCCGGGCATTGATTTCAGGGGCATTTCAGAACGAAGTTCAGGAACCCCTTCGTAATTTTTATTTTTGACCCACCCGGCTTGCGTGTAGTAATACGAAAATCCTCCTTTTTTTCCAATGCTCTCATAATCGGATTTGCATTCTTCTGATATCCAGTTTCCCATTTTCAATATTTTTGAGGCGGGATTGATTGTTACATGTCCATAAGGAGAAGGAACTAAAACACAATCTCCCTTCGTTGCTTTTATATAGCAAACATCCTGGATTTTTCCCTCTCCTTGCTTTTGCATCAAGAAAATTCCCTCTCCTTCCAGCACAATATATAGTTCTTGATATCCCCCGATGTGGTAATGTCCTTTTGTTTTTACAAATTCCTGGCCCAGCATCCTGGGCGGAATTGTCGTAATATCATACCTTAAGCCATCTTTCTCCTCGAGCCCTCGCTCCATATAATAAACCTCGAAGTTTGACGCAGTTTTTGCCCATGCTTTGTCGTAAAGGACCATCTTCATATCATCCAGATACCGAATTTCCGTTTCCATTCCCATATTCCTCCTCGTTTTATGTATTAATTTCCCGGCGGTTCGCTGGTTTAAGGTGATTAAGCATTCCTGACTTGTCGAACTGCCGGTAAACTGAGGCATTATCTAAATCAACCATGGTTAACCCTCGATAGCTTGCTACCTGTGTCCTAATCGGCTGAGCTACGGTTCCTGTTTAGAAGGATACTCTAATTAAGCAATTCAGGCAAGCCGCATAAAGCGCGGTAAATGGTAACCAGTCCTTTAATATTATCATTGACATCTGGATAAACTAGCGTTAACCTTATTAAAACCAACAAAAGTTCTTTTAGTGTGAGATGGCCGTGGGTGGAGACAAGAAGAGAGTGCTTATCTTGGGCGTGGGAGCGGCGGGGA
>Ga0315548_1002306_pt1 | contig 14951 bp, 13 predicted proteins | sample SalMarSW160110MG_2_FD_202540 | JGI IMG/M metagenome (GOLD analysis project Ga0315548, IMG submission 202540) | Salt marsh sediment microbial communities from the Plum Island Ecosystem LTER, Massachusetts, United States - Salt Marsh Sediment SW1601-110 ...
AATATAACCTCAAGTAACCAAGCCGGCTCAGAGCTAACTATCTTCACTGCACAACGAAAGATATTGTCGGATGTTCTACTTGCTTTGCAAAGTAATAATATTGACCCTGTCAGCATAGAACCGGATATTAATTGTCTATCGAGATTTGTTTGTCGAAACGTATCTCTGCCTGAAGGTTCGCATCCTCTGTTCGGGATGCTTTCTCACCGCAGTGGTCATTTGGTCATCCCCCCATCACTTTCAGGGCCAAGCTCGCAAAAAACATCCATAATGCGAACGTTTCTGGTCGGTCCGACGCAAAATAGAAGCGAGCTACTTGCAAGAGAAATAGTCATGACTACTGCTTTGATTCAAACCGGTGAACCGATAAATTGCCTTAAGGTACTCGACTCTGCCGGCTCGATAGACTATCAGTCCCTAAGGGACAAGCTACGCATCGAAGCTACCGGCCTTGACCTGGCCCTCTCCGCTGCAACCGACCCACAAACTATAGCCAACTGTGAAACGAGCGTGGATTTTGCAATCGCCTATGGTGCAGCCTTAGCCCATCTGGAAAAGACACAAACCATGAATTTCCGCAACGATTTTATGCCATATCAGGGCAAAAAACTTCGCATGCAAAAAGCCCTGAAGCTCGCAAGTTATTCTATTACTATTCTTATGCTTGTTATTGGCATATATTTTCAAGCACAATTATTCAAAGTAAACAAGAATCGCAGCAAGCTCCGTAGCAAATTAACTAAAGATTACGCGGCAGTTATGCCGGGCCAACGCCAACTACCACCTAAAATGAGCCCTCTAACAAAGCTCGGAAGTGAATTAAGGCGTATCAGAGATGCTAAAAGCGGCCTGATTGGAATTAAAGGCGGAAAATCCATATCGTCAAAGCTAACTCTCGTGCTTCAGGCCATTAACAGTTGCGCAATGAAAACAAACTTAAATATAGATTCGATTTCAGTCACAGAAATGAACATTAATATTGTTGGCGACACATCCAGCCGGTCAAGCACGTTAAAATTTTTCGAAGCAATCAAGAATAACGGATTGGAGACATCGTCACAGCGTCTCTATACAAAAGACAGGCGTGACCATTTCAGCATAACAGCTGTGCCTAAAAGCGATGCGGAAAACTAATTTATGAAAGACATATATAAAAATCCGATTTTGTATTATATAGCCATTCCAGTTATTGCTGCCCTCTGGCCGCTACTGGTCTGGGCCGTATATGTACCTGCCTCAGAACGCAGCTTAATGAACGAGATAAATCAATATAAAAAAGCCGAACAAGTAATGCTGGAGATTCTTAGACTTGACCCCGCTCGGCTGGAGCTTGCCAATTCAAATACGCCATCTGAAGAATTTGATTATGCCCGCGCCGTCCAGCGTGTTGCCTCCTTATATGAAATCTCCTCAGCCAATTACAAGCTCAACTCCGGCATAATTATAAAATCAGGCGGGCAAAAAAGCCAAAGTGCCAGTGTATCTCTAAAGAATATTGGCATAGACAAGTTTGCCAATTTTCTCTCCACCATTCAGATTCACTGGGCAAACTTACAATGCAACCGCCTCAAACTAACTAAAAAGAAAAGCCCGCCACCTAACATCTGGGATGCGGACCTCGAATTCAAGTATTATTATTAAAATCACCTTTTATCCCACGGCTATGCGTTCTTCTTTCGATACCTATCCTTGTAAACCCCCGTTAGAATTGGCCTGTGTAAGTAGCGGTTGTTGCCGATTAGGCTCATTTCTAATGGGGTAAAACTTGTGCTCGCATAGCCAAGCTGCCCCTTCCGCCTGTATAGCCCTGCTGGCGACTAAAAACCATCCATACTGCCCCTGTCTTTGTATTTTCAAAATTGTGCCGAGCACTATATATAGTATATTGCCCAACTTTCCCATATACACCTCTGCGTTCAGCCCAGTACCAATTTGGGATGCCGGTTTTTGACGCTAATAAGCTGGATTTTAGCACAATTTGGCGTAATTTTGGGCTGTTCCAGCAATCAGTTATGGGTTGAACTTTTCTAAAGTTTTCTTGCCGCTACTGTCGATATCTATATTGACAAGTGGTTCTTGCCTCAGAAAGGATTCAGGGGGCATACAAGATATAGTGGCTCTCGGCTTTCGGGCGAATTTAGGGACATTCACACCTGGAAGACCATCATATAGGTAAATTTAATGCCAGATTTTGACTACAACAGCCCTTTTGAAAGCCGGAATCAACCCGTCAATGGCGGACCGAGCCGGGTTAATGGGAACTTGGCTGACAATGAGGATTTGCTTATGGAGCAGATACTTGAAAATATCAACACTACGCCTATTGGCCAGGTTTTAAAAAAGATTGCTTCCCTGCCGGAAGTCCGCAAGAAGAAAATTATGGACGTCCGTCAGCAGCTTACCGAAGGCAAATATGACCTCAAAAAACGCCTTGATACTGCCCTTGATAAGGCCCTTGAGGACCTAACCACAAAAGGGAATTAGGACATTACCCTGTAAGTTGCCGTAAATTGAAGGAGGTTTAGATCCATCACCCCCATTCTTGCTTTCGCAATCGCCTGGATGGCTTCCGCCAGAAAGCATGGGGGCACGTTGTTTACGTTTTGTCCCACATTAAAATCGGCTGTAACAAACTATCGCTGGGGTAAAAGGTTGCGAAATCAAAAAATGATGAACCCCATTAAAATTGCCCTGTGTAAACAGCGGTTGTTGCCGATGATGCTTACTTCTAACGGGGTGAACCCTACCCTGTAGGCGAGACAGAAACTCTAACGTCCGCGGGTAACCAAAGTATGTGTACCGATGCCGACCAACTATAGAACCGGTAAAGCGCTAAGATTCTTTCGTACCTGGCACCCCGTTTTCCCACAACTCAGGCAGGAAGCAAAATGGTGTTCTTTATCCGCCTTACGGACTGGCGGATTAAACTACTAAACTATTTCAGGAATGTCCTCGTCGTCCAGTGGTTCATCCATATTGACGGGCTTATAGTCCGGCTGCTTCGATTTTTCCACCTCTTCTTTGAAGGCGACTATGACTTTTTCCTGAATGCTTTTCCTGCATTCCACATTAATCGGATGAGCGATATCGGCGTGAAGCTTCATTCTGCCCTTGAAATCCTTCTTTGCCCGGTTGTCCGAAAGTGATGCTCCACAATTGTTACAGAATCTGGCTCTGAGATGGTTTTTACCACCGCATTTGTCACAATGGTCGCTCATCTTCCTTGAAGGCATAGCGACGAAAAGACCGCCTGTTCCTTCGATAATCTTGATGTCGCGAACGACAAACTCGTTGTCCATTGTGATGGAGCAAAAAGCCTTTAATCTGTCATCCTTGTTTTCCACTAATTTGACTCTAACCTCGCTGATTTCCATTTTTTCTTGCCTCACTAACTTAGTATCTTGTATCTTGTACTGCGTATATCGTTTTATTCGTCTTATGAACCGAAAATTTATGAAAATTTTTATTGTTTTTTAGATTTTTGTCTTTTTACCCCTCAACTCCGGCTTTTTACCAGCCATTGCTCCTGACAATCAAGATTCTGCAGCCAGTTTCCTTCTCAAGCTTAAGTCTGTTTTGCCTGGCTTTGCCTTCGTCAATATCCATAATATAAAACATAGCTGAGCCGCTACCGCTTAGACAGCAAGGAGCAAAACCTGATGATTCAATCTTGTCTTTCAACTCAGCTAATTCATTATGTAAACCAAAACAGCTATTCTGCAGCATATTTGCGCACAATTTCAACACTAAATCAATCCTGTTTTTTTGCAAGTAGCTTGTTATTCGGACGTTAAGGTCATTATAGGACTTTGAGTCATGCTCGTATTTTTCATAAACCATTTTTGTGGAAACACTTACATTAGGCAGTGCCAACAGGGCCAGGAAGTCAAATTTTTTACATATTTTCTTAATTTTTTCTCCTTTTCCCCTACAATGTGCCAGTGGTCCATCCAAAAAGAAGGTGGCGTCACTTCCGAGCTGTGATGCGAGCTTGGCAAGCCGGCTATCGGGAAGCTGTAAATTTAAGTATTTGTTTAGCCCGATAAGAGTCGCCGCCGCATCGCTGCTGGCTGAGCCAAGACCTGAGCCGGCTGGGATATTTTTGGTCAGGGTGATTTTGATGTCGGCCTTTCTGCCAATATTTTCCAACAACAGTTTGGCAGCTTTATAGATAAGATTATCCTCTCCTTCTGGCGCCCACTGGGGCCCTTTGCAAATAAGCTCGATGCCGGCGCCTTTGCTATTCTCGATGAGAAGCTCATCGTAGAAATTTATCCTGGCCATTATGGTGTCAATTTCGTGATAGCCATCTGGTCGCTTGCCGGCTATTAAAAGAGATAAATTGATTTTAGCAGGAGCCCGGACTAATAAGCTGTCATTGATAACTTCAAATTGTTCTTTGCAAACCAACATTTCGTGTCTCGTCCGAGATACAAAATTTGCTCGTTGACCCTGTTAGAAATACCATGACGAGCTAATAATGTAATACAAATAAGATTTCTAACAGGGTTGACATTATAGCAGCTTGCCCTTATTTTTAGTATAAAAATTAGCCACGAAGTCAGAAATCAGAAGACAGAATACAGAGGTAAGGCGGATGGTCGAATCGGAATCAAAAGATGAAAAGCCGGAAAAGCAACGGCGACTTGACCCTGAGCTTCTAAAGAAAGGCCTGCGGTGCGACCTGGGCCAATACAAGATGCTCAAACGCTGTTCAGATGCTCAAGATATGACCGAGTGGAATAAATGGCGCAGGGAAAACCGCAGCATGGAAATTTTTTTAGAAGGCGCACGCTTTTCTCATGCTCACTTTGAAAAGGCTGATCTTCGTCACGCAGTTCTAAAAGGTGCATATTTGCAATTGGCTAATTTGGAAGGGGCCGATTTTTCCTACTCAGATTTAAGAGGAGCACACTTGCCCTTTTGCCCTGTGGATGGCTCTACTATATTTTTCCAGTGTGAGATAAACCAACACACATGGTTTTATGGTGTTGGTTTGGATAATGTTAGAATAGAGCCAGCGATTAAGCAGCTTTTGGAATATAATATTCGCCGGAGGAACTGGCAAAAGTGGTATTGGGGTAATGGGGGTGGATGGTGGCTTGAGACAACGAAGGAAAAACGGATTCGTATAATTCGTGCTGTCCCTCGGTTGATATTTACGTTTCCAGTTCGGATTTTCTGGTCATTCAGCAAGTATGGACTCAGCACTTGGCGACTAATAGAGTGGTTTTTCGGATTGGCGATTGCATTTGCTTTGGTATATAGGTTGCTTCCGAACTGTGTTATAGTTAATGACAAGGTCGGTGATATTCGAGGATTTTGGCATATGTTTTATTTTTCTGTTGTTACAATGACAACATTAGGTTTTGGCGATATTGCTGCAAACCCAGATAGCTGGTGTGGACAGACTTTATTGATGGTGCAGGTGATTTTAGGTTATGTTCTTTTAGGTGCGTTGGTAACGCGGTTTGCGGTATTATTTACGGCTGGTGGGCCGGCAGGAAAATTCGCAGATGATAAAAAGAAAGCCACAGAGGAATGAGATTGCTTCGTCGTTTCGTTCCTCGCAATGACAGGATGATGGATTCCTGCTTTCGCAGGAATGACAAAAAGAAGCAAGAATAACAAGCAGGAATAATGAATGACGAATGATAAAACAATAAATTCTGAATCGAGCCACCAGTCACCAATCACCAGTCACCAGACGGTTGCTTGGTGGCATTGGCACAGGCGGCTGTATAACTGGGTTGTGCACTGGGCTGATACGCGTTTCGGTATGCTGGCGCTTATTCTGCTCGCAATCACTGAGCCGATTTGTGTTCCCATTCCCGCTGATGTATTGGTTATCGGAATGTGCCTGGGTAAACCAAAACGCTCGATAAGATACGGCCTGACCTGCGCATTCTTTTCCGTTCTCGGGGGGACAATCGCTTTTTCCCTCGGTCTGGCTATCGGCGGCGAGAATGTCATAGCACTTTTCGAAAAAGTTCATCTTGGCACAAAGGCACAGCTGGCGCTCGAGCTTTACCAGAAGTACGATTTTTGGGCGATTGCTATCTCAGCGCTGACACCGGTGCCTTATATGCTCTTTAGCTGGCTGGGCGGAATGGCCGATGTTTCAATAAAAAAATTCATAATCATTAGCGTAGTGTTCCGCACGATGCGATTTGGTGGCGAGGCGATGCTTTTTTACTTCCTCGGTCAACGAGCCCGCCAGCTGATAGAAAAGTATTTCAATACCGCCACAGTTGTTGTTATTATATTACTCGCGTTGCTTGTCTTTATAATGAAAAAACTGAGCCATCTATTTACAGGCTGAAAAGTGAACGACGCACAAAAACAAACACTTCTAAAGGCCGCCATGGATACGGTTGAGGTAGTTATAAAAAACGAGCCGACCTCCAATCCTGAATCAGACGATTCTGAACTAAATGCGCATTGCGGCTGTTTTGTAACATTGAAAAATCATGGCCGATTGCGCGGATGCATCGGGCAATTCACCTCTGAAAGTCCTTTGATTGAGCTAATAGCCGAGATGGCCAAGGCCTCAGCTACCAGTGACCCGCGATTCCTTGACGACCCGATAACCGCCGATGAATTAGAGCAGCTGGATGTCGAGATATCAGTTCTTTCGCCGTTGCAGCGAACAGACGACCCATTAAGTTTGCGTCTCGGGATTGACGGCATTTATATAAAAAAGGGTCATGCTTCCGGCTGTTTTCTGCCTCAGGTTGCCACTGAGACCGGCTGGCGCGAAGAGGAATTTCTTTCATACTGCTGCTCACACAAAGCCGGCCTTGACGCAAATGCCTGGAAAGACCGGAGCACAGAAGTTTACCTGTTCACCGCTGATGTATTCGGCGCAACTTTCAAAGAAATCAAAGAAGATTAACAGCAGAGAGCTTAAAACGCCGAAAAAACCTAAAAAGACAAACCGTGCTAAGTCCTATGGACTCCTTACGGAGAAATTCAGCAATAATTTGGATAATAACGATTGTCTGTCTATCGAGTTGTCATAAGACTGACAAAATCGAAACCCCTATTCTTGCCTCTGGTAAGAGGCAAGGGGGGCTCGATACACCCGCCGGCATGGTCGAGTATCTGCAGAAGCAAAATCTGCCGGAGCTGCATTCTGCTGATGTCTGGGAAAATGAGTATGGTCCGGGGCTCAAACTTACCACCCCCCACTATGAGATTTTCACAACACTATTAGAGCCGCTGATGCTTCGGTCAGTGCCCGCATTCGTGGAAGCCGCATATCGCAGCTATAACAGCCAATTGGCTGAACCGATTGAAACGAAAACCAAATTTACCACATACCTTTTTGCCAACCGCCGGCAGTGGGAAGATTTCACAAAGCCCTTCGCAGGCGAACAAGCGGAGCTTTTTTGCAAAATTCAATCCGGCGCATATTATCTAAACGGCGCCTGCGTGACATATAATATCGGCATAGAGCGAACTTTTACGGCTCTCGGGCACGAAGGATGGCATCAGTTTAACAGCAGACTATTCAAGTTTCGGCTGCCAAGCTGGCTTGACGAGGGAGTGGCGATGCTCTTTGAGGCACACAGAAGCGAACAGGAAACATTCTATTTTAAGCCGGATGAAAATACATACCGATTAGAGGCGCTGAAAAAAACGCTGTTAAAAAAGAAAATGATACCACTGTGGCAATTAATAACAATCAATCCGAGCGAAGTCCTTGCCATGGACGAGTGTGAGGTGGTGGCGGCCTTTTACAGCCAATCTTACGCACTTGTGCGTTTTTTAAGAGAAGCCGATTATAATAAACGGCTGGGCCGTTACCGTAAGCTGCTTCTGGACGGCCTAATGGGAAACTGGCCGCTCAATAAAACGAACAAAAGGGTCGCAATAGACAGGAACATCCCGCGAACCGTGGGCTGGAACCGGGCCGTTGGACAGCTTTTGTTTGAGCGATATATCGGCGAGGATATCGACCGAATAGAAAAAGAATATTTGATTTTCTGCTGGGCAATCGTTAAAGATTAACTGCTGAGAATACCGAGTTTATTTTATTAAATCCTAAATTATAATATCTAAATCCTAAACAAATTCAAATTACCAAAATCCAAAATTTGTACCTGTGAAAGCGGGTATTCAAAACGTTTCGGTCATTTGAACATTTAAATTTCGATATTGTTTAGGATTTAGGGTTTCGTGCTTCGTGCTTTATGTCCTAGACCGAGCAAAGTTGGCGATAAAAGTAATAATTATGTCTAAAAAATGTCCGACACATATCATCTTGGCTTCAGCTTCGCCGAGACGAAGGCAGTTATTGGCTGAGGCCGGTTATAAATTCACATCAGTCAGCCCCAATATTGATGAATCAGCGCTCCGTCGCCATAGCTTTGAAGCGTCGGCGACTTTTTTGGCTGAGGCAATCAGCCCCGCCTGCCCAGAGTCCGGCCTTCGTAGCCACTTCGGCGGAGAAGGCTCTTGTACGGCGGGCAGGCCTTGCGAATATGCCAAACGCCTGGCTCTGGCCAAGGCAAAAAACGTTGCGAGAAAACACCCGGCCAGCCGTGCCAGAGACGGCACGTCTCGGCAGGATTGCCTAATAATTGGTGCCGACACCATCGTAGATTTCTGCGGGCAAATCATTGGAAAACCCAACGATGCCGAAGAGGCGGAGCAAATTACAAGGAAGCTCTTTAGTAGGCCTCACAAGGTCATAACCGCTATTGCAATTATCAGATTAAGTGACGGCACCGAGATTGTTGAAAGTGACAGCACTACTATCTATCCGAAGAAAATAACTGATAAGCAAATTGCCGAACATATTAAAAGCGGCTCCTGGCGGGATAAGGCAGGCGCTTATGCAATAAAAGAAAAAGATGATGAATTTATTGAAAGAATCGAAGGCAGTTTGACAAACGTAATGGGCCTGCCAATGGAGCTTCTGCAGCGGCTGCTGGGAAGCTTCATTAAATAAAATACCAATATAACAGGAGGGCCTTTTACTTTGCTATTCTCTTTTTAGACCTGAATTGCCACAATACTACCAAAGAAGATGGCAGTAATAATGCCTATAGAAAAGGCCGATCGAACGCATAGCAATTATGCCAACAACCTGAACAGCGAGATTTAACGCCAAATCCTTCGCCGTTGTGGCTAAGTCAGCACCAGAAAATTGAACTGTGTGCATTTCAAGAATGGCAAATGCCGTCAGCAGAAATACCACAACAAGATATTGGATAAATGCCTTGAATATGGGGATTAAGAAATAATCAGGCCTTAATAGAGTGATGTCCTTGCCCACGGCCATCGTAAGGGCTGCCATCGGAAACAAAAACAGCCCAAATACAAAAAGTCCCTGCAGAAGCAGATAATAGCCGGTATGCTCGGCCCACATATTTTCGTATGTTATGCCTTTATCCTGAAGCAGACTCAGCGTAATAATTAAGGGAAACTGCACAACCATTATCGTGAAGAAGAAAGTTAGAAACGGCTTAATAACATACCATAAAAAGGTGATGCTTGTTCCAAGGTATATTTCCGGCAATTTGTCTATCTCAAAGGCCGTCTCGTAAATAATGTTGAGGTAAAATCCCAGCAGCCAGCCCCAGACAATAATAAAGGAGATATAATTCACGCAACAGATTCCTCCGGCGAGAAAAAACTTGAAGCACACCGCTGCAATGACAAAGGCCAGCGAAGCTGCATTTTCCGGGTCAACAAACAGCTTCCAGCTATCAATAAACACCGCACGGTAAAAGCCGGCAAGCGGCTCACCCTTTTCGATTTTTGGTTCGATTTTTTGCGGTGTTTCGTCGTCCCTGGAAGGAATTATAAGAAGTTGCCCGCAATTCAAGCATCTAGCACGTTTACCACTGTGTTTATCGTGAAAAGCAATCAGCGAATCGCAGTTGGGGCAGTTGAACCGGATTGTCATACTTTAGACCCGCTAAAGTCGCTTCATAGCGTCAGTGAAGCTGGTAAGACTGTTCGCCCATTTCTTGGCTTCGAGCAAGTCAACTTTGTCTTCCTTTACCAGCTTTGCCAGGTGACTTTCCATCGTTATCATTTTTTCATCAGGCTTATTTTTGGTTTTTGTTTGAAGTTGAGAATACAGTTGCTCAATTTTGCCGGTGCGTATCTGGTTAGCGCAGGCAAAGTTATTATTAAGTATTTCCATCGCCACAATCCTGCCTTTGCCGTCTTTTTTGGGTATAAGTTTCTGACAGATGATATAGGCCAGCCCAAGTGAGAGCTGGTTTTGCACTTCCTCCTGCCGGCCGGATGGGAAATAATCCAGCACCCGTGTGATTGTGCCGGTGGTATCCCTGGTGTGCAACGTGGAGAAGACCAGATGGCCGGTCTCGGCAGCCATAAGCGTCATCGCTATCGTCTCGGCATCCCGCATCTCTCCGACGAATATTATGTCCGGGTCCTCCCGCAGCATCGCCCTTAACCCTTCCTGAAAAGACTTGACATCCCTTCCGACCTCACGCTGCGAAATCATCGAATGTCCATGGCCGTAGAGGTACTCTATTGGGTCTTCGATGGTTATAATCCGACAGGCTCGTTTCTCGTTTATTCGGTCAATTAGCGAGGCAATCGTTGTAGATTTTCCGGCACCTGTTACCCCAGTTAAAAGGACAAGTCCCTGATTGAGATTGACAATATCTTTCCAGGCATCATTTGGAAAGCCGACTTCCTCAATTTTTGGAATTTTTAACGATAACGCTCGAATTGCGGCACAAATACCATCGTTTTCCTGAAATATATTTATCCGAAACTGCAACTGGCCGAGTCGATAAGACAAATCAGCATTTTGCCTGGCTTGGAATTTCTGCAGATGTTCATCGCTTAAAAGCGGATAGATAAGCTGCTTCGCCAGCTCCGAAGTTACAGCAGGGCCTTTAAGTCTTACCAAATCGCCATCAATACGATATGCCGGAGACTCACCGATTTTGATATGCAGGTCTGATACGCGCATCGCACCGTATTTCTCGAAATACGCCAACATATCCAGTATGCTAAACTTTGCGCCTTCCTTGGTCGGATATACCTTTGCTGAAGGGTGGTATTGTTCAGCCATATTTGCCTCTACTTATGCTGCTCTGCCCCCGCTCTCCCGTCAGTCCCGTAAGGGATGCCTTACGGCAGGATGGCCAAGTCCATTGCCTCGCAAGAAGCTGCGGGGGCTACGAAGCACGAGCTATAAGGACGGGATTTGGCTATTTATTTTGACCTTTTTATACCAACAAGTATATAAGCAAAATCGCCGCAAAGCAAAGACAAAGTTTAGCCAAAAAGACACAAGTCAGAGAGAAGTGAGCTAAAGTGAAAAAAATAATCCACAACGCTCCGTCGCCATAGCTTCCGCCTTCGCGTGAGGGGCGAAGCCGCTTCGGCGGAGTCCCTTGGAGCGTCGGCGACTTCAGACACTTTACACTATTTAGATACCTCACTCATCGCGTCAAGGAAAGTTTTCATGTTGTTGGTCCATTTTTTAGCCTCCTGCAGCTCAATCTTGTCCTGCTTTACCAACATTGCGAGGTGCTTTTCCAGGGTTATCATTTTTTCCTCGGGCATATCTCTGGTCTTTGTTTGCAGCTCTGAATACATTTGCTCTATTTTACCGGTGCGTATCAGGTTGGCGGTGGCGTAATTATTATTAAGTATTTCCATTGCTGTAACCCGTCCTATCCCGTCTTTTCTGGGTATGAGCTTCTGGCTGATGATATAGGCCATTCCAAGGGAAAGCTGATTTCGCACTTCCTGCTGCCTGCCCGCCGGAAAATAGTCCAGTATTCGCGTTATCGTTCCTGCAACATTCCTTGTGTGCAGCGTGGAGAAAACTAAATGTCCGGTCTCGGCGGCCATAAGCGTCATAGCTATTGTCTCAGGGTCCCGCATTTCTCCAACAAATACTATATCAGGGTCCTCCCGCATCATCGCTCTTAGTCCGTGAAGAAAAGATTTAACATCCCTACCGACTTCGCGTTGTGAAATAAGAGAGTATTTCTGCTGGAAAAGGTACTCTATGGGGTCTTCAATGGTTATGATTCGACAGGCCCTTTTTTCACTGATTCTATCAATTAGTGAGGCAATTGTTGTAGATTTTCCAGCGCCTGTGACTCCGGTTAATAGTACAAGTCCCTGATTGAGGTTAATAATGTCCTGCCAGACAGTGTTTGGAAAGCCGACTTCCTCTACCTCCGGAATATCCATCGCAAGAGCCCTGATAGCGGCACATACACCGTCATTTTCATGGAAGATATTTATTCGAAACTGCAGAGAGCCAAATTGATACGAGAAATCAACACTATGCTGGGTCTTGAGTTCATACAGATTTTGTTCTGAAAGCAGCGGATATATAAGCTGCTGTGCTATCTCTGGTGTTATAGTTAGCCCTTTAAGTCTAACGAGGTCGCCGTCGATTCGATATGCCGGAGTAGCGCCGACCTTGATATGCAGGTCAGAAATCCTCATTGCACCGTGCTCTTCGAAGTAGGCCAACATATCAAGAATGCTGAATTTTCCAAGCTCTGCAGTCGAATAGACTTTTGCTGAAGCAGGATATTGGTCACTCATATTTACCTCTAAGCAAGTGATCAAGAATTAACGATTATTGGCTAATTCTTTCGATTATCACTTATCACTAATAACTTTATATCGGCACAATATCGGCACAACTTAGACCAAGCAAAAGCTAAATCTTAACTATCATCAGACAAGTTTAGGCCGCTCTTGATTGCAATATTTGGCAGTTTTTGCCGGTTTTCTCGTTTTTTATAGGCTGCTTTGAATATTCTATTCAGCGAATGACAACCTGTGGGTTGATGGTGGCTCGTCCCCTGCTTTCTTGCCTGCACCCGTCGGGTAGCCGCAGGCACGGGTGCGAAAGCAAGAAGGGGCTCGCCTGACAAGGTACGACAAACTAACCGTTAAATACTTACAACTAAATGCGGTTTTTGCTGGATTTACCAAGACAATGGGCTATAATTCGTAGTGCCCCGTCGTAAGACAAGGAATTGGGGCTGGTCGGGACTATGTCTGAGTCTATGCCCAGACAAGTTAGTAAGGATGCTAAATAAAACACTATTTATTCTGTTTATTCTGATTTTGCTGCCGTGCTACGGCGAAGCTGGGGCGTCAGCTATCGACAACCCCGCACCACAATTGGTGCGAGGCGAGGCATTCGTTGGCCAGGACCTGCACCTGGCAGCAAAAGAGCTTATAAACTATCAATTAAGCACCGGCGAACATACCCTTGTTTTTCGGGACAAATTTTCAATGTCAATCGGGGCCAATAAATTTTCCAGTGATAGTGCAGTCGTGTGGTTGGAAAGTGTAGCAATCAAATATCGCGACCGCGTCCGTATTGATTACAAAACAACAGCATATTTACATGGTAATCTTCAGTTTCAAAAAGCCAAAGGTGCCAGGACCACTGATTTAAGCCAAACGGTCCTTGAGGAAGGCCAGACAATGATAATTCGGTTTGAGGTCGGCGGTGAGATATTCGTGACCGCGGACAAAAGAGATGTTGCTGACCCTCGCGAATTAGTCCCAGGGACTCCTTACGGAGAGCTTTACACAAAGGCCGTCGAAGCATGTCGAGCAATCGGAATTAAGGCGAAGTTTGTCCCGCCCGGACAAGCTGAAGACAAGATAGTGGCGCCTGAACTTCCGCCTGTGATAGAGAAAAAAATAGAGGAGAAAGCAATAGCAATAGTAAGGCCGGTTAAACCGGAAGAGAAGAAAATTCGCATCGGGTATCCGGTTAATATAGCCCCTTTGGGTGAAGTTTCGCCGCAGGTAGAGTGGGACGAGGAAAAAGGAATTGGGACTGTGATAGGCAGGTTCTATCTGTGGCAAAAAAGGGATGAAAGTGGCGGCTTATTAGAATTACAATCTGATAACGCGGTTATATTTTATTCCGGCCAGGGACCTGGGGCAAGTGCACAAGATATTTTGGCTAAAGGTGCTGTAAGCGCGATTTATCTATCCGGCAACGTTGTGATGACGGAAGGGCAGCGCACGATACGGGCTGATGAGCTATATTACGATTTTGATAGACAAAAGGCGCTTGCAATAAAAGCGGTGATGAGGAATTTCGATGCGTCAAGATGTATTCCGATTTATGTCAAGGCAGCAAAGTTGAGGCAATTGGCAGAAAATAAGTTTGCTGCCGATAATATCACCTTGACAACCAGCGAATTTTATCTGCCACAGATTTCGCTTAACGCCTCAGAGGTAACTATCACTGATATGACCAGTGCTGACAAGCAACAAGGCGGCCCGCCGTGGCAAGCCGACAATCTTTACGACGTTGAAATGCGCAAAGTGCGTTTGAAGATGCACGATAAAACGATTTTCTATTGGCCGTATATGCGTGCTAATTTGCAGAGGCCTGACATTCCACTCAAAAGCATACAAACAAGTTATGACAATACCTGGGGTTCTTCGGTGGAAACACGGTGGTTTTTAGCGAGACTATTGGGATTGCGAGAGCCGCAGGGTACAGAAAGTACTTACGCGCTGGACTATTACGGCAAACGCGGTGTCGGTACAGGCGTTGAAATTGATTATGCAAAAGAGAATTACTTCGGCAAGCTGATGGGGTATGTTATAAACGATACCGGCGATGATGACCTTGGCAGGTACTATACGAGGAGAAACCTTGAACCGCCACAAGAGCTTCGCGGCCGGCTGCTATGGCGACACAGGCATTTTCTGCCTTACAACTGGCAGCTTACTACCGAGATTAGCTATGCGTCCGATGAGAACTTTATAGAACAGTATTATCGCAGCGAGTTTAATGTCGGCAAGGAGCAGGAGACGATAGTTCATTTGAAACGCATAGAGGATAATTGGGGCCTTTCCTTCCTGGGCAAGGTCCGAATGAATGATTTTGTCAATATGCTGGAAGAGCTGCCCAGCGCAGAGTTTCACTGGACAGGCCAGTCATTTCTTGA
>Ga0315548_1002308_pt1 | contig 14938 bp, 14 predicted proteins | sample SalMarSW160110MG_2_FD_202540 | JGI IMG/M metagenome (GOLD analysis project Ga0315548, IMG submission 202540) | Salt marsh sediment microbial communities from the Plum Island Ecosystem LTER, Massachusetts, United States - Salt Marsh Sediment SW1601-110 ...
CACGGTTTTGCTTGATCTCATCAAGCCTGGCTTTGACCTTGGGAGTTCTTATCCATTTCCAGACTTTTTTGAGTCTCTCACAAGAGTAGTCGTCGCAAAGCCCGCAATTGTCGACTCCTTTCTCCACAGCGCAAATACGTACCTGACATTCTGAACAGAAACTGGCCAATCTCTTGTCGATAAAAGTACAGCCATCGCAGATGATATCATCTGGTTCCAGCTTGTGCTTGGAGGTTGACCATCGTTTTGCTGTTTTCTCGATAAGATCTTTGTCTCCTTTCTGAGTGCCAATATAAGCCGGGCATTCTGAGCAGTCCAATCCACAGAAAGAAATGATCCTTTCTTCCATAGAAAGATTCCTCCTTTTTATCAGTCTTTTTTTTCTTATCTCAATTTTGACTCTTTTGCAACCTTTTATGAATTTGGGGCTGATTATAAATCACGTCTTGCGCAGCGCTGAAGACAAAGAGCGGCCTGAGTTGAAATATACTTGGAAGATAAGCAGAAGGGAGGCCAATAAAAGAAAAAAATATTCAGAGTTAAAGGCCAGATCACAATTTGCAGCGCAGGATCACTTTTCGCACGCCCTTCACCTGCCGAAAATTTGCTCCCTGGCTTATGCAATTGAGCACTTGATTTCGATCAGCTACAATGGAACCAGATATTGCGTCAAATCCATACTCAAACAACAGCGGCGATAAAGGAGTACTCGGGCCAAGCATCATCTTGTAGGCATCTGGCGCAAGAAGATCCAGGATGCCTCCCAATGTGTGGTTAATCAATGTGGTGCTGGTTATGGCGATTACTTCTGCCTGCGGGAGAAGTGACTCGGCCTTATTGTCTATAATGTCCCCGGGACGCTCACGTCCTGGGAGTTCAAAAACCCACAATTCTCGAGCTTCTGCGCTTAGGCTTTTGACAAATGGGAAATGCCCGATAATCGCTATCCGTTTTCCCTTTCCTTGTGAGCGAATTTCATCTTCAGCATTCAAGTCAACACATAAAGACTCATCAATAGGCAGTATGGAATTTATTGCAGCGATACCAATCGAAGCTTCAAGGATGCGGTCTGATAGGGATAGTTCTGCCAATGCTCTTGCTTGTATGGGAAGAAGATTCCCAGCGGATTCCACTTGGTGCCCTTCAGAGGGAAGGATGGAGGCCGCCATGGAAGAGGCAAGGCCGCAGCGAGATGAAGTGACCGCTGTCCAGTACACACACGTACGAATATCAGATACTTTGTCATCTAAATGTAAAGAGGAGAGAATATCTCTAAGTATAGCTTTGGTCTTCTTCATTACTTCTGTCTGATTCCCAGAAAAAGCTTATAGCACAGAAAAAAATTGCAGTCAATCGCAGAACCAATGCAGAACCAATAAACAATAAAACAGAACCAGGGGACACTATTCGCTTGCCCATAATACAAATACCTTTTGGATAGAATTTAGCTTGATTTTTTTCATTCTCAGATATAGGTTAGATTCTATCATTCATAAAAATACAAGAAGGAGGATTTAACAATGAAACAAAAAATCATCTTTCCTGCCATTCTTCTATTCTTGAGTCTATTGGTGGTCAATCAATGGGCCGAGGACGACTGCTCGAGCTTTCTTGTGACAAAAGGAGCCTCAAAAGACGGATCTGTGATGATCACCTATTCCTGTGACGGGGAATTTCTCCCTCATCTCGAATACATTCCTGCTCAAGACCACAAACCAGACTCAACCATCGAAATCAGAGGAAGAGACGGCAAGATCAGGGGCGAAGCCAGGCAAGTTTCCCATACTTATGCTGTTGTCGGCTTGATGAATGAGCACCAGTTGGCCATCGGCGAAACCACATTCGGAGGCCGCAAGGAACTGAGAAATCCGGACGGACTTCTTCATTATTTCTTTCTGATGAGACTTGCCCTCCAGAGGGCCAAAACTGCCAGGGAGGCCATTAAAGTCATGGCTGAACTGGTCGAAGAATACGGGTATGCCAGTACAGGAGAATCCTTTTCCATCGCCGATCCCGATGAAGCCTGGATCATGGAGATGATCGGTCCGGGTCCGGGCGGAAAAGGAGCCCACTGGGTAGCGCTGCAGATTCCGGATGGATACATTTCCGCCCATGCCAATATGTCCCGTATCGGGGAGTTCCCCTTAAACGACCCCGAGAATTGTATGTACTCCGAAAATGTTATCTCCTTTGCTGAACAAAAGGGTTATTATGATAAGAAATCCGGAAAGCCTTTCAGTTTCCGTTACGCGTACGACCCTCCAAAGCCCTCATCACTCAGGACTTGTGCTGCACGCGTCTGGAGTATGTTTTGCCGAAGCGCGCCATCCCTAAATTTGTCCCCTGATTTTCAGCGCGGCGTAGAAGACGCAAAGCCTTACCCTTTATGGATCAAACCAGACCAGAAACTTTCCCTGCATGACGTGATGAATATCATGCGCGACCATTATGAGGGAACAGAGTTTGACATGACCAAAGGCATAGATGCCGGACCGTTCGGGTGCCCTGTGCGCTACCGAGGGCTCACCTGGGAAGTGGATGGTGTCGAATACAGCTGGGAGCGTCCAATATCAACACAGCAGACAGGATTTTCTTTCATATCCCAGTCCAGGAGATGGCTCCCCAACTCCATAGGCGGTGTCTATTGGTACGGCGTGGACGACACCTATACGACATGCTATATTCCTCTTTACTGCTGTATTCAAGACCTGCCCAAACCATTCACTGTTGGGGATCTCCAAAAATTTTCATGGGATTCTGCTTGGTGGGTGTTTAATTTTGTGGCAAACTACGCCGACCTGAAATATTCCTCTATGGTTATAGACATTCAAAATGTCCAGAAAGCCCTGGAAGGCCAATTTCTTTCTCTTCAACCGGCGATTGAGAAAATAGCGCTCGAGTTAGACAAAACAGATCCGAAGCTCCTGGTTCAATTTTTGACAAATTACTCGGTCAGTCAGGGAGAGCTGGTGGTCAAACGCTGGATAGAGCTGGGTGAGTACCTTTTGACAAAATACAACGACGGCTATGTGAAAGATGAGCGAGGACGTCCCCGCGAAATGGGCTATCCTTCTGAATGGCTCAAAGAAGTCTTAAAAAGCAAGCCCGAACAATTCAAGCTGCCAGACTGGGGCGAGGACAAGAAAGACTAACGGCTGCACTGAACATAAGAGGATGAAGGAGGGAAATTGGTGGCAGGATTGTCAGCCTGGCACTTAGGACACTTCATTCCTTGGATTTCCCACCCTGAGGTGGCTGTAAGATAATAATTTATGAGAAAAAATGCAAAACGAATGAGTCCTCTTAAAAAGAGGAAGAAAAAATTGATTGTAAGGCATTAATATTCATAAACGGCTTGACATATATGCATAAATCATGCATATATATGCATATGAGAACAACAATAAATATCGATAGTAAACTTATAGAAAAAGCTTCAGAATTGACAGGAATCAAGGAAAAAACAGCCCTAGTCCAGCGAGGACTCGAGGCTCTAATTTCTATTGAAAGCAGCAAAAGGCTTGCCCAGTTGGGAGGAACAGAAAAATCGCTTCGCCCTGTCTCGAGAAGAAGGTTAAAGTAAAAACAGCTATGGTCCTCGTCGATACATCCGTTTGGATTTGCCATTTTCGGTACGGGAATCCACAGCTCAAGGATCTTTTATTGAATGGACGAGTTGTCTGCCATCCCTTTATCGTCGGGGAATTGGCCTGCGGCAATCTCCGGAACAGGGATGAAATCTTAACGCTCCTTCGATCACTCCCCATGGCCGTAACGGCAGATCATGAAGAGATATTAAGTTTTATCGAGATGCATAGGTTGATGGGGGAAGGGCTTGGCTATGTAGATGTTCATCTTTTAGCCTCAGCTCTTCTTTCAAGAATAGAAATATGGACAGAGGATAGGAATCTGAAAAAAGCGGCTCAAAATGTGATATCTTATTGATGCCTTTGTCGCCTTACCTGAGCATACGCAATGTAATAAGTAGACGAGTTTCCTGTATTGACTCGCTATTTTGCCTGTGATAGCTTTATTTAAGCAAGTCAATAGATGATAATCTGGAAGAATTGACGGTGAATGAATTCTTTTCAAAAAAGTAAATCTTCGTTTTTAAGAAAAATTATAAAAGCCAGTTGAAATAAAGGTGGAAGAGCAATAAAGGAAGATTTTAAAATGAAAAAATTTAAAGTCATACTGTTATTTTTTCCCTTCATGGCAGTTTTTTCTTATTTCCTCATATCTCAGGAAGGAAGAGGCGAGGCAAGACTGAAGGGAGTGGTAGTAGATAAAGATGGAAATCCTGTTAAAGGGGCAAAGGTTGAGCTCGAGTCATTGGTCCATAAGCTTATCATGACAACAACAACCGATGAAGAGGGAAGATGGTCTTTTATTGGCCTGGGAAAAACAATTGTACAAATTAAGGTATCAAAGGAAGGATATGATCCCACTGTTATTCCAGAACTTGATATCAGTGCATTTACACTTAAAAATTTAGAACAGGAGATAGTTTTAAAGAAAACTGCAGATATTGAAAGCCTGGAAGAAGAAGATCCAAAAACGCTGTACCTTAAAGGAGAGAACTTATACAACCGAGGCGAATATGAAAGTGCCCTCGCTGTTTTTAAAGAATTTGCTGAAAAACAACCGGAATTATATGAAGCAAGAATCAATATTGGTAACTGTTATATAAAATTAAAGCAGTATGATAAAGCGATAGAAGAATTTGAATTTGTTTTAGAAAAACTGAAGGAAGAAAAAGATGATATCAAAGGAAATGAAACTGCCGCATCGATATATTCCAGTCTTGGTGAATTATATATGGATAAAAATGACTTTGAAAAAGCAAAAGAATATTTTGAGAAATCAATCACTATCGATCCTTCAAACCATGCTTTATCATATAATGTCGCGGAGATTCTTTTTAACTCAAATAAAATTGATGAAGCAATTTATTATTATAAATTAACTGCCGAGATAAAACCCGAATGGCCGAAGTCTTATTTAAAATTGGGATATTGTTATTTGAACAAAGGAGAGATGAAGACAGCAATCGATTATTTAAATAAATTTGTTGAATTAAGTCCCGAAGATGATCCCCAGATAAGCGCTGTTAAAGATATAATAAAACAGTTGGAAAAGAAGCAAAATTTTTAATTATCTTCAAAGATGACTTTTGGCTGGGTTGTGGTAATCTTTTCCCCCCCTGTTATATCCACTATTTTGGTCATGGCGCTGTAAAAATCTCCGGAGTTATCAACCAACTGGTACCTTCTTGTAGAAATCTCTTTGGGACTGATATAAATAAAGTTAAATATAACTTCAGCTTCTTTAAATTCTTCACCTATCTCTTCTGAAGCAAAATCTGTTCTGGATCGTTCCTCCAGGAATACTTCCATCACTTTAAAAGCTATCTGTTGATTTTCTCTCAACCTGTTCATTATATCCTTGTTAGGTATAGGCCTCTGTTCTTTCTGGAAAAAGAGATATATATAATTTTCAGTATCACCGGTCACTTTTTTTGATCTTTTAAAAATCTCTGAGAACTCTAAGAGCATTTTCTCGTTAATCCTTCTGGTCATCCTTAATTCTCTTCGATTGTTTTCATAGGCAGCTATAAGATTTTTTACATCTTGTGAACCCACATCTCCCCTTATCTCATTCACTAAGCTGAGCATTTGAGTGTAAATATTCCTGTAATCAGCGCCTGAAATTGAAGTGTGTTTTCTAAGTGTATCTTTTACTTCTTCGTTGATCTTCTTCCTGGATTGTGAAATGACTTTATTCGAGTAGCTGTACAATTTACTTGCAGGTGTCATAATTATAAGCTGGTCCTTTGGGCCAAGGCCTTTTTTGAAGAGCGAATCTATTGTGTTATCTATTTCTTTGCTATAGTCCTTAATATCAAAGAGAAGCATGATATTTTTTGGCTTGTCTCCTGCAAAGACAGTAAAATTCATCAGAATGAATATCAAAAAGATGCCAGAAACATAAATCATTCTTTTCATGTTTCCTCCGCGATATTTATGGGAAGGTTAAACAGTTTTTTTGATAAAAAGGGGAAGACACTCTTTGTGTCTCCCCCTTTTCTTGTTTTTCGGCCTCTACTATCTAGAATTCAAATCTTGCACCAATCTGGAAAATTCTTGGGTCCTGAATCGCTTCAATCTTATCAAATTCGATACTTGAGTTACTGGAAATAGTATACACATCGGTTGCTTTGTTTTGGTTAAAAACACTGTACACATCGCCAAAAACTGCAAAGGTAGTTCTTCCAATTCTGAACTCTTTTTCAAGTCTTAAATCCAATATAGTAAGTGCTGGATATGCTCTTGAGCCTCTTCCTTCTGCATAGATAGTTTCATTGCCCTGGTAAAGACTCAATCCAAGATCGGTACTTCTAATCTGTCTTGTATACCTCTGTCCGGATAAGTATCTGAAGTAACCTCCTAAGTTGATTCCGAGAGGCCCTCTTACCATTCCCTGTAGCTTCACCTGATGTTTTCTTTCAAGGGGGAATCTTCCGATTGCATTTATATGGGCATTGGGGTCATCATAGTAACCGGTTCCGCTCCAGCTATCATTAAAGTCAGTTCCAACTAAGCCTCTTGAGTGTCCCCACACATATGAGGCTTTAAGCTGCCATCCGTGTGAATATCTTTTATCAAGAGTTATTTCCACGCCATCATAATCTCTTTTTGCATCTGGAGGATTGATCATGTATTCTTCTGATGGGTAAACTGCGAGCTGTTCCCAGAAGGTTACAGTGGAGTTATCGGAAGGATCTGTTGTGTTAACCTGGGTATAATTTATCCAATCATACTCACCGGTACTAAGAAGCTTGTCAATGTCAATGTTGTTTGCGTTAGCATCTTCTATAAGGTTTCTATCCCATTTCTTGATATATCTAATCCCTATAGAGGCATCTTCAAATATCTCTCTCTCAAAACCTATTATGAATTCATCTGTGTAAGGTGTCTTAAAACCATAATCTCCATACCCGTACTTAGGAGCATATTCAGGGCCTGATATATCTAGAGCAAAGACTCTTCCTGTTGTCCAGTCTGGATTTATATATGCACCATAATCAACCCAGCCATTGGGGTTTCCCCGGGAAACCCACTGAGTGAGATTTGCCACGTAATATCTTGAGAAACTTGCCTTAAGCATAGTTTTGCCATCTCCCACAAGGTCATAGATGAGTCCCAATCGCGGGGCAAGGACATTCCATGTGTAGGCGGTTATTGATTTTGTAATACTTCTGTTGTATGTGTAGCCGAAAAGCTCCTGTTCACCTTCATCTTCCAGTTGTGGAGGATATATCCCCTGCATACGGTCAAACCTTATTCCGAGATTGGCTGTCAGTCTGCTGGAGATATTCCAGGTATCCTGGAGGTACAAAGCGATATTCAGGCTCTTCTCTTTCACGTCATACGGGGCATAATAATAACCATAATAGGGACTTCCATTATATGTATAAACAAAAGTCATACCGTTTACGGGATGTCTGGCAAATTCCAATGTCCTGCCTGTAGAGCCCAGCATGTATTCAAATCCAGTCTTTATTTCATGGGATCCCATGAAATCTTCGATGAATATTGTTCCATCAGCCTCTATTGAATACCGATCACGAGGATTAAGGTCATTGTATCCATAACTTCCGGAATTCAGGCCGGTAGTATATTCATAGAAATTAGCTTGATCATTTTTTCTGTACAGGCTGAAGTCTGTAAGATAGGCAAAGGCTTTAAGATTCATAAAAAAGTTAGTTCCAAAGAATCTTGTGTAATGCAGATTTATAACATGTGTTGGCGTTTCCTGTCTCCAGGTTGTGTCTTCGGTCTGGTATCTGCTGGCGCCTCTGTGATTTCTGCTTATATCTGAGTATCTGTAGTTAAAGATGAATCTATTATCCTGGTTCGGCTGAAAGGTTAATTTTATGTAAGGATATGGTCTGTACTGATCAACTCCTGTTTCTTCTTCTTTGTCATAAGGGTACCCAGAAACAATTTGTTCTTGTTTCCAAAAACTGGCATTGATAAAAAACCAGAGCTTGTCTTTGATGACAGGACCACCAAGGTTGATTCCTGGTTCCATTTCATACTTGAAACCGCTTTCTTCACCTTCTAAAGGAGTACCTTTTGTGTTGTTTGACTGGAATTTCTCACCTTTGTAATACATATTTGCAGAACCGTGGAATTCATTTCCACCTGATTTACTGACTGCGTTTGCAATAGCTCCACGAACCTGTCCGTGTTCAGCGGAAAGCCCACCGGTCTGTACGGATATTTCCTCTATTGTATCCATACTGAAGAAAATTGCTTCTGTGCCAACAGCGGCATCAGCAGTATTAACTCCGTCAATACTGAAAATATTATCCCTTACTGATCCTCCATGAGAGGTGCCTCCAGTCATACCAGGTGTCATAGCAATATAAGTACCGAATGTTCTGGTTGCGGGAATACTTGTAATAAAGTCCCTGTCTATTGTGGCCGTCTTCGTGGTAGTCTGTCTGTCAACTGTGGGAGATACACCTTCGACAACTATTTCTTCCTCGATTGTTGCAACAGTCAAGGTTACTTCTATAGAAGTGGTTTTACCCGCACTGACGATAATGCCTTTTCTTATGTTTGTGTTAAATCCTTCAATTTGGCATGTTACTTCATAAGTACCGGGAGGAAGAGAAGGAAAGCGGAAGAAACCGTTGACGTTGGTGATTCTGGAAATCTCTGGAACAATAAGAGAGGGCGAAGAAATTATAACTGTTACCCCGGGGAGTAGAACTCCTTCTTCATCGAGGACTGTACCTTGAATTTTTCCTTCTTGCCCTGTTTGCGAAAAACCAAACGCAAACACCAAAAGAAACATGAGACTGAAAAGTGAAAATTTTTTCATAAATCCCTCCTAACAGTTTTTTATATTTTCAATCTTATCAAATTCATAATCCCTAAACCCAAGGAGTGAGATCTTTCTTGGATCTGAAGCAAAAGCTTCATTTGCACTCCTAACATTAATCCCAAAGCGATATCCTACTGCTTGATTATCACCCCCTTTTCTAACGTTTAGGTTTTCTAACTTTATGAGTCTAGAATCTCCCTTCTTTGAGAGCTCAAGGGAATAATCATCCTTCTTCCTCTGAAGCATTTTTGCGTAGAAAGAGGTAGCTAACGATATAAAATCTATTTCTTCTTTATTTTCATTTCTTTTTGTAGAAATAATACAACAAAAATGAGATATATTAAACATGCAAAAATCATGCCAGTTCCAAGTCCTGGGCTAAATGAATTTAAATCAGTAAATTAGATGAGGAATAGTGGAATAGTATTTTTCGGGATGATCCAAAAAAATGGATTAAATACAAATTATTGAATTTCAGACAGTTCCTGACACCCTTATTTTGTTCTCTGATTGACAATAGGTATTTTTCCTTATATAAATAGGATAATGGCGTTAAGAAGGTGTCCCTATTGTAAAGCTATCATCGACGAGAGCTCCGAATACTGCTCAAACTGCGGCACACAGCTTCTCTTTCCCGAGGATGAATTCATCGAGGAAGAAATTCCCGGTGAAAAGATCGTTGACGATGAGCTAGAGGAGGAGCCAGAGGAGGAAGAAGTAGAGGAGAATCCCGAGAAGAAAAGAAGAAAAAGAGCAAAAAAAGCACCCACTCCGGAAGAAGAGAGTGAGGAAGATTTAGAAGAAGAAAAAGAAGAAGCGGAAAGTCTTGAAATGGCCAAAAAAAGGCCGGAGGAAGAAGCAGAAGAAGAGTCAGAATTCGTTGAAGAAGAAAGCTCAGATGATGAGGAGCCTTCGGTCGAAGAAGCACTGGAGAAAGGAAAACTGGAGCCCCCGCATATGGCTCCCACCGATACAGATGAATATGAGAGGGTAGAGCCCACAGACAGAATCTTTGAGGAAGAAGAGGAGAAAGAAAAGGAAGAGGGAGGTAAAGAACTTCCAGTCGAGCAGGAAATAGAAGAAATAAAGGAAGGAAAAGCAGAGGCAGAAGAGAAAAGCCAGAAGGAACTCACCTTCAAAACAGAAGAGCTGGAAAAAGCAATCGACACAACAGAGATGGAAAAAAGGGAAATAGAGAGATTCCTGAATTCCATAAAAAAAGATAGAGAAGAAAGAAAAGCGGAAGAGGGAAGGCCGGAAATCGATGAGGAATTGCCTCCCTGGGCAGCAAGGATGAGGGAAACGCCTCCCGAGGATACTCCTTCTATAGAGGAAGAAAGCCCAGAGGAAGTCCTCGAGGGAGAAGAATTAGATTCCATTTCTGAGCAGATGCCCCCCGAAGGGGATACTCCCTCTTTTGATTCAGGAATCGGCATTCCAGAGGAGGAGCCTCAGAAGTCTATCCCTTTTGACCAGGTTACCAGGGAAGAAAAGCAAGGGATGAGGATAAAACCGCCCTCAGGCATGGCGTTATGGTTAAAGTCGAGAGCTTTTGACATTTTCTTTATCGGGATTTTCTGGCTTATCGCCATCTGGGTGGCTTCCCGGGTTATGGGAGTTTCCCTCTTTCGGTTGATCTCAGCCGCCACTCTCACCGTCATCATTTTTTATGGGGTTCTTCTTGTTTGTTATTATTTTCTTTTTCTTCTCTTCCTGGGGGAGACCCTGGGCGATCATCTTTTCTCCGAGTAAAGGCGGGCCGCACTTCGCCTCCCATCCTGAAATCCTTCCCCAGAAAGCGCTCTCTTGCCAAGTCGTTAGAGGCTATCTCCTTCGGATTTCCTTGGGTTAATATCTTCCCCTCATCTATGATATAAGCGCGGTCTGTAATCTTAAAGGTGTCCCGGACATTGTGGTCGGAAAGGATGATCCCGATGCCCTTCTTTTTTTGATTGAGGATGATTCTTTGCAGCTCGATAATGGTCAGAGGATCGATTCCTGTGAAGGGTTCATCCAGGAGAAGAAGCTTGGGCTTGAGGATGAGGGAGCGGCAGATCTCAAGCCGCCGTCGCTCACCTCCCGACAATTTATAGGCATGCTGTTTGCTTAATTCCAGAAGCCCCAGTTCATCCAGGAGCTGGGTGGCAATCTCTTTCTGCTCTTTTTTGCTGTAAGGCTGAAGCTCAAGCACTAGCTTCATATTCTCTTCCACCGTGGCCTTGAGAAAAACAGAATCTTCCTGGGGGAGATAGGTGATACCCTCACTCGCCCTCTGATAAGTAGGATGCTTGGATATATCCTCCTTATCGAGATAAATCTCCCCTCTGTCTGGCTTGACCAGGCCCACAATCATCTGGAAGGTGGTGGTCTTTCCGGCTCCGTTTCTTCCCAGAAAGGCGATTATCTCTCCTGAGTGAATGTTGATATCCACCTCATTCACCACCACCCGCTGATTGTAACTCTTGGTCAGCCGCTCTGCATGCAGAATAGTCATTGCTCCCTCTTTTTTTGTCAGCTAAAATACTAAGGTTAAACTTACAGGCTGTCAAGGCGGCTCAATGAGGAAAGTCATCAGCGCATCAAGACGCACGGATCTTGTGGCTTTCTTTCCTGAATGGTTCTCTTCGGCCCTGAAGGAAGAAAGTGCCAGGATCCTCGGCCCTTCTGGCCGCACCTACACGGCTGATCTGAACCCGGCCAATGTCCACACGGTAGTCCTCTGGTCGAAGAATTTCTCAAACCTTATTAACAATGCTTTCAGCCTGAAAGACATACTCCAAAAATATGACCAGCTTTATCTCCATTTCACCATCACAGGACTGGGTGGAACATTCATAGAAAAGGAAGTGCCTCCGTTCTCGCAGGCTCTTTTACAGCTTGAGCCCCTGACAAAGATTGTGGGAAAACCGGAGAGAATTTCTCTGCGTTTTGACCCGATCGTCTATTGGAAAGAAGAAGGAAGACTTAAAACAAACCTTCGCTTTTTTGAGAAGCTCGCGCCCCATCTCCAGAGCCGGGGAATAAAGGATGTGCGGTTTAGCTTCGCGCAGTGGTACAGAAAAGCCAAGAGGCGGGCAGCAAAATACGACTTCTCTTATGTTGACCCTTCTCTCCAGGAGAAAAAAGAAACGACCGAGCTCCTCGTTCAGAGCGCCAGGCAGTACGGTTTGCGTCTTTATTCCTGCAGCCAAAATTTTTTGGCCGAAGTACCGGGCGTATCACCCTCGGCCTGTATAGACGGACATCTCCTCCAGCTCCTTCACCCGCACAAGGAACCCGTTTCGCTCAAGAAGGATAAAAGCCAGCGCCAGGAGTGCCGCTGCACGGAATCAGTGGATATAGGAAGCTACACTCAGTTTTGTCCCCACTCCTGTCTTTACTGCTATGCCAACCCCAGAGTTTGACCGGGAATTAAACTATGCTTTTCCTCTCTCCAGATCCAGCAGATATTTCTTGAGCTCCAATCCTGCTGAGAAGCCACCCAGGCCTCCGTCAGAGCTTAAAACCCTGTGGCAGGGAATCACGATGAGCAGAGGATTTCTGGAGAGAGCCTGGCCGATGCTACGGTATCCCCTGTGATGCAGTCTCCTGGCCAGGGATTTGTAGGTTTCTGTTTTCCCATAAGGGATCTTTCTTGTCTCCAGCCAGACTTTTCTCTGGAATGCCGTCCCTGTGAGGCGATCAAGAGAGAGAGCCTTGAAATCCACCTCTCTTCCTTCAAAGTACTGCCGGAATAGCCTCTCCTCAAGCTGGAATTTAACCCTGTCCTCTACAAGAGGAATATCCCTCTCTCTAAAGAATTTGGTCACTCTCCCCAGATCCCGGCGGGATTTCATGAATTCGGCAGAGCTTAATCCCTTGCCGCTTTTAGCAAGGAAAATGCTTCCCTTTGGGAAATCCAGGATTGTATAAAACATGGGCAGCTAAATCCCCAGCCAGAGCCTTTCGCCCAGAGCGCGAGGCAGTCCGGCTCTCAGAATTTTCTCCTGGGCTTCTTTTATGTTGTATTCCATCCTGAAGAATTTTACTTTTTTTGCTGTTGAGTCGTAGATGGCGCAGGCAGCCTTGCTGTCTCTGTCTCGCGGCTGACCCACAGAGCCGGGGTTGATCAGGTAGCGCGCCCCTTTTTCAAGCTTGATTTCATTGAAGTCGCCGATGAGGAAGGTTCCCTCCACCAGGTGGTCTTTTTCCGTGTAGACGAAGGGAAAGTGGGTGTGTCCAAAAAAGCAGATGGATGTATTAAAGTGAAGGAAGGCTTCGCCGGCGTCGAATTCGCCGAAGATATAATGATCTTCGTCGAAAGGAGCCCCGTGACAGATGGTGATGTCCTTGTGGACAATCACGGGCCCTTGTTTGAGTTTGAAAAGGTATTCGATGCTTCTCTTGTTGAGGTGGCTGGCGGTCCAGTGGATGGCCGAGGCTGCTATGGGATTAAATGTCTGGATTGAATCCAGACCGCAGACAGCCTTGTCGTGGTTTCCTCTGATCATAGACATGGGTTTGAGCGTGCGGATCTTCTGGATGATTTCGTTGGGAGAAGCCCCATAACCCACCAGGTCTCCGAGAAAGAGATAATAGTCGATCTTATGTCTCTTGGAAAATTTCAGAAGAGCGAGGAAAGCCTCCAGGTTACCGTGGATATCTGTAAACACAAGATAGCGCATTTTCTAGTGAGTCTTACCTTTCATGGACATATACATCTTATGGGCCATATAAGAACTTCTGACCAGGGGGCCTGATTCCACGGCCCTGAAACCCGAATTCAATGCTTTCTGCTTCAGCCGGAGGAATTCCTGAGGAGTGTAGTATCTGTGGACTGCAGCATGTGTCCGGGAAGGCTGAAGGTATTGGCCGACGGTCAAAAGGTCACAGCCTGCTTCTCTCAAATCGATGAATGTCTGTAGGATATCTTCCTCCTTTTCCCCCAGCCCTACCATCAGACCGGATTTGGTGATGGCGCCCATTTGAGCGGCCCGCTCCAGCACTTTGAGTGAGCGGCTGTAATTGTCTTTAGGCCTGTTGATTCGAGGGTAGAGAGCCTCTGGCACTTCCAGATTATGATTGAGGATATCCGGCCTGGCATCGATCACTTTTCTCAGGGCTTTATCATCTCCTTTAAAATCGGGAATCAATACTTCCACTTTCACTCCGGGAACTCTATTTTTTACGGCCTCTATGGTCTCTGCAAAGGCAGAGGCGCCGCCGTCGGGCAAGTCATCACGGGTGACCGAAGTCACAATCGCATAGCGAAGGCCCATAGAGGCCACAACTTCGGCCACTCGATGTGGCTCACTGGAAGAAAGGGGCAGGGGAACTCCCTTGTCCACGGCACAGAAAGCGCAGTTGCGGGTGCAGGTTTTGCCGAGGATGAGAAAAGTGGCTGTTCTCTGGGACCAGCATTCCCCGATATTGGGACATTTTGCACTCTGGCATATTGTATGCAGATTTTTCTCTTTAATGAGATGGGAGACCCGGAAGAAATTTTGGTCGGTAGGAAACTTTACCTTTAACCAGGAGGGCTTCTTTTTTGTCTGGACTTCGGGATGGGGCAACTATCTTCCTGTATAGTGGCTATTTCGTTATGATCAATAATATTCTGTGTCTCTTTCTCTTTTGATTCGCCTGCGCATGCGCTTTCGAGCCTGGGCTTCCTTCATCCTGCGTTTTTCGCCTGGTTTGTAATAGACGGAATGTTTTTTAATCTCCTTGATTATTGCTTCCTGCTGGACTCTTCTTTTAAATCTCTTGAGAGCGCTTTCTAAAGATTCGCCTTCTTCAACGATGACAAACGCCAAAAAAGCTCACCTCCTTTTGGCTAAGTATCAGATTATATATCCGATCCCGCCTGTCTTGTCAAGTCAAAAACTCTATCCAAAAACTCCGTCAAAAAGTACGGAGAATAGCATTCTGGAAGCAGTTCTGATGGGATGAATTTAAGAACATATGCATCCCTCATCAGAGGAAAGAAATTCTCGTTCTCAGCAAGTCCGATGCAAAGAAAGAACGGGATTTTGAATAAGAAAACAAAGAATCTTCATGAAAA
>Ga0315548_1002315_pt1 | contig 14923 bp, 16 predicted proteins | sample SalMarSW160110MG_2_FD_202540 | JGI IMG/M metagenome (GOLD analysis project Ga0315548, IMG submission 202540) | Salt marsh sediment microbial communities from the Plum Island Ecosystem LTER, Massachusetts, United States - Salt Marsh Sediment SW1601-110 ...
CAACGATTTGACCATTCAACTAATTAACGATTTAACCAATTAACCATTTAACGATTCAACTATTCAACCAATTAACAAATCAACCAGTAAACCAATCAACCAATTAACAAATCAACCAGTAAACGAATAAACGAATCAACCATTTAACAAATCAACCAATAAACGAATTAACGAATAACCAATCTGTCAATCATGAAAGGCCCCGATGTTTTTTTGCCCTATATAATTCCCTTGCATCTTCTGGAGCATGGCGTCATAATAAAAAGTAGATATTTTTACTAAGGTCTAAAATCAAGCATTCTCTTTAAACAGGGGGAGCCCATGGCAACCTACAATACAATAGAAGCAATTGTTAAAGAAGGAGTAATCTATCCGGCAGATCCTGAGAAAATACCTAAAGAAGGCAAGCTTCTCTTAATTGTCCTTGATGATAAAAATATTAAACCGGATGTTGAAAAAATAAGCAGTCTTCTTGGATGGCTTAAAAATGACAGGGACTCGGTTGAGTGGCAACGAAAGATCAGATCCGAATGGGATAACCGTTTATGAGACATTTGATCGACACTAATGTATGGATAGATGCTCTATCAGGTAAAAAATTTCAGCTTCCTCTTTTTTAAAACTTACTGTTCAAGCAAATTGGGCCGGATACTCATCTGTTACAAGACTTGAGCTGTTCGGTTATCCCGATATTAAGGATGAAGAAGAAGTTAAAATTGCCGAACTCCTTAGAGCTTTCATAGAAATTCCTGTTGATTCTAATATTATTGACAGAGCAATTATTATCAGAAAGAATTTACGGATCAAAGTGCCGGATGCAATAATTGCCGCATCCGCAATAGAGAATGAATGTTTACTGATCACACATAACATCGAGGATTTTAAAAACATTACAGGTTTAACTGTTATCGATCCATATGCAATTTGATACCCTCACATTATATCAAAGCTATAATTCAACAACGTAAAATATAGAGATGTCTAGAAAAAGGATAAGAAAGTCATTCCGCCAGGGATCTGTAATATGCCGTTTCGAGATTCCGACTTCTGAGTCTCTGTATTTCCACGGCTCTATGGTTCCAGGGTTCTGCTCTCTGACCTCTGATCTCTGTAGTATCTGGTCTTCCCATAACCGATAACCAATCTGTCAAGATTAAAGATTTGACCCCGGTGTTATATGAGCTAATCTAAGAAACTTATAATTTCATGGACGTCCCCTTATCCCGTATTCACATAGGAGCAATGCCGGTTTCGCATAGAGATTTGGTCAGAAAGCTTAAAAGGCTTGGGTTTAGAGGTCCTTACTCTGGTGGGCAACATCAATTTGCTGAATTCGACAGTTGCTGAGGCTCTGTCTCCTGAGGCTCTCCGACTTCTGGCTTTCAGCCTTGAGCTTTCACCTTTGAGCCTTCAGCCTATAGCCTACAGCCTATCACCTATAACCTATTACCCATTACCTAAACAAATTAAACTTAAAAACTTAAGGGCGTCCCCCCTTGACATGTTCAACGATTTGACCATTCAACTAATTAACGATTTAACCAATTAACCATTTAACTATTCAACGATTTAACTAATACAACCAAACAGACCAAACAGACTAAATAAACCTCTTACCCGGCGTAAGCTACCCATCACCCATTGTTCCCCACACAAATGTGCTTTGACTTTGTGCATATTTTTGTTTAAGATAGGGACATGAACCTGAAGGAGGCATCCATGCAACGGTTAATTATTCACGTTAAAGATGACGCAAAATTAAAAGCGCTGATGAGCGTATTGAACGAAATTAATTTTATTGAAGTTGAAAAAGAAGAAAAAGAAAATTCAGGATTATCGATACATGGCGATTTAAGGAAGTTGTTTGGTATATGGGAAAATCGAGACATCTCGCTTGCGGATATCAGGCAAAAGGCATGGCGGTAAACGCTGAATTTCAAGAGCTGACTTCCGACTCACTTTATCATTTTCTTCCGGAAAATGATAAAATTAAAATCCCAAAAGTCCTGTTCACCCTGTCCAAATAGACCAGACAGACTAAATAAACCTCTTACCCGGCGTAAGCTACCCATCACCCATTACCTATTCCCCATTTAACGATTCAACGATTTAACAAGTTAACCATTTGACTATTCAACAACTCAACCAATAATCAACCATGCGCCATGAGAAAAGGTAATTTCAACTTTTTATGAATAATTCAAAGGTCTCACTATTTAACCAGTTATCAGTCCTCAACCATTGACCCTTATCACATAAAATGTTATATGATAGGATAATTATATAGGAACCTCTTGAAATTCAGGGAGAGACAGTAGTGGAACAACATTTATCAAATAAAGATATCCTTAATTTTTTAAAAACTGAAAAAGCCTTCTTGAGAAATGAATTCGGCGTGATTAATATCGGGATTTTCGGTTCCTACGCCAAGGGAACACCAAGATCTGACAGTGATATTGACATGGTTGTTGAGATCGAGAAAAGCAAAAAAAATATTCATAGTTTTATGAAATTAAATAGATTTCTGGAGAAGGAACTTTCAAGCAAAGTGGACCTGGGATTTGAGAACACTTTAAAACCAATAATAAAAGAGCAAATCAAAGGGGAAATCATTTATGCCTGAGAGGGATATGCGTCTTTATTATATGGACATATTGGATTCCGGTAGCGCTATCTTGGAATTTGAGAAGTATTAGTAACATATCCCCATTTTCTTCTGACTCTATTCTCTATGCCCTCTGCTAAACCCCATAACCTAAATGAATTAAACTTAAAAACTTAAGGACGTCCCCCCTTGACATGTTCAACGATTTGACCATTCAACTAATTAACGATTTAACCAATTAACCAATTAACCATTTAACGATTCAACGATTTAACCATTTATTGACAGGATTAATAGATTAGATCATAATTATTTATATATTAAATCTTGGTTTCAATGGAGGAAGGATGCGAAAAATTAAAATAGAACATGACTCCCGTATTGATGCTCTGATAGCTGTATCCAAACGTCTTAGTATCTATGAAGGAAGAAATAAGATGGAATCGGAGGAGTTTTTCGATAGATTTTCCAAGGGGCAGACGGGTGACTCTGAAGAATTTGTCGAATGGGCCAATGATTATCAGCATTATTTGGCTCTAAGACAAGAGGTTGATACACGACTTCGTCATGCCGGTTAAGTCTATTTTAAAATATCTGAGGGACATTGAATCAGCTTTCAACAAGTTGGAATCCTGCTATATTGAAAGATATGAGGAAGAAACTCTAACACCTGATCGGGTAAATATTCGTATTCGGGCACGTTTTTCTAATGGTTACATATTGGAGTGGAATGAATCGGTTATCACAGAGGGGGAAAACATTAATCATTTAGGATACAGGTATCATTTCCAGGATAAGGATAACAAAATTATTTTTCGATATGATAATACACCCCATTTTCCACAACTCGATACTTTCCCAAATCACAAACATCTACCAGGAAATGTAGTTACTGCAAATAGGCCCGCAATTTCTGAAGTTTTAAAGGAATTGAAGAAATATGTTGATTGAAGCATATTCCATTTGAATAGAATATGACTCAGTCCTCTATAGCGCGCCGTCTTGTCGCGCCGTAGCTTAAGCGAAGGCGGTCAGCGAAGTAGGATGCTTTCAGTCTTCAGCCTTCAGTCTTTAGCCTATAATCAATAACCTATCACCCATAGCCTATTACGTTCAGTTTTTACTTTCACCTTTCACCTTTGAGCCTTCAGCCTATCACCTATAACCTATTACCCATGACCTATAACCTAAACCAATTAAACTTAAAAACTTAAGGGCGTCCCCCCTTGATTTTCACAAAACCTGGAGAAAAAAATAGGTCGTAACATGTAGTCGTCTCTGTAGTTTTAACCCCTCCCCTTTTAGGGGAGGATAGAGGAGGGGTCTCCTGAATCATGTGTTTCATGAGGCTCCGAAGCTCTGTGGCTCTGATTTTTGAACTCTGGCTTTTTTGCCTTTCGCTTTGCGTTTTGCTCTATGCCCCATAACCTATAACCTATTACCGATCGCCTGAAGTTTATACTTTCAGCTTTCACCTTTGAGCTTTTAACTTAAATTACCCATTACCTAATTCCTTAATCTTTTGACTTTTGCTCCCTGCACCATGCTCCCTGCGCCATGCTCATCGCTCATTGCTGTGTACTCATCGCTTGATTTTTATTCGCCCTGCGTTTTGCTCTATCCCCCATAACCTATAACCTATTACCGATCGCCTGAAGTTTATACTTTCAGCTTTCAGCCTTGAGCATTCAAATTTTTTTCTTCAGCCTTCAGTCTTCAGCCTACAGCCTATTACCCATAACCCATAACCTACAGCCTACATCCTATAACCAATGACCTATGAGCTGATCTCTATAATCTATTCTCTCAGCAAATGAAAATCGAAATAATTAAAATTGAAGAACATGATAGAGGCAAAATATTCACTTTTTCCATTGGAGACCAACAAAGAAAGATACTCTATCTTTTTCATGCATTAGATCGGATGCCAAAATGGAACTTGACACCTGAAATTGTTGCTGAAACAATGCTTTTACCTGAAGAAATTATCAGCGGCCACAGAAGGCGGTACATTGCCCACAAGAGATATGGCAATCACTTGGTCAGGGCCGTTTATGAATATGAAGAGGAAATGCCGGTTTTGGTGACCGTTTATTTCCCTTATGTTGATCGCTATTTTATGGGAGGTGGAATTTATGAAGATAAAATATTCTGAAGAAGCGGATATCCTTTTAATTACTCTTAGGGACGGGATCCCTGAAGATTCCATAGATTTGAAAGAAGGCGTTATCTTACACCTTGATCGTGAAGGATTGCCCCTTGAGATTGAACTCCTTGATGCCGCAAAACTGTCAATGCTGAAAGAAATCAGTGTGGCAACATCATTCGGAGAAGGCAAGGCTGCGCCCAGTAAAGCGCTTTAAGCCCATACAAATCATGTTATCACTGGCCATGGTTGTTTCAAAGTCTCCGGGTTGTTTTGCTGATAACCGAACTCTGATAACTGATAACCCATTACCCATTACCTAAATCAATTAAACTTAAAAACTTAACAGCGTCCCCCTTTACGGGAATGAAATTGACTTGGTATTTGAAATGGATAACACAATCTATGCGGTTGAAATCAAGGAGACAAAAAAACCGAGACCAAAAGATTTCCGGAGCTTAAGGCAATTTAAAGACCGTTTAAATCGCCCAATCAAACGTATTCTTTTCTATTCAGGTGAGGAATATAGCACTGTCGATGACATACAATTATTGCCCATAGGGGCGCTCTTTCGTGGACAATGATCACTGAACTTTATACTTCTAAGATCTTTTTGCCCTCCCTGGCGCGCCGTAGCCCTGAGTCCTTCGACACTGAGCAAAGCCGAGGTGCTCAGGACCGTGAGTCCCTCGGTGTGACTCGGGATCATGAGCCTGCCGAATGACCTGTCGAATGGCTTGTCGAAGGGGCGAAGGCGGCTGTTATCCGTCATGTGTTTCGCTTTTAGCTTTGAGCTATCAGCCAACTTACATAACCTGAGACAAATGCAAGTCAATATTTCCGATTTAACGTGGGATCAGACTGTCTACCCGAGAGGAAGAAAAAGCGAGGAGACGATCAACTCGTATGTGGAAGCCCTCGCAATCGGCGCTCAATTTCCGCCGATCAAGATTCAAAGGGTCTTTAACTATGCGGATGGAGATAAAATAACGGAAGCTACCATAATCCTGGACGGCATCCACCGCTGGTTCGCGTTTAAGGAAAGCGGGAAAAAGAAGATCGCGGTAGTGGAATGGAATGACAAGCCCCTTGATTACGGGAAAAACAGGGTAGCGCTTCTCCTTGAATCCGCGGAATGCAACATCAGCCATGGAGATCGATTAAGCTCAAGCGACAAGAAGCGGATTGCCCGTGACATCGCGTCAACGGACCCGGAATGCAGGTGGACCGAATCGGCCCTGGCGGAAAAGCTTGGCATCGCGCAACAGACCTTAAACTGCTGGGTCTCGGATATCCGTGCGCGGCAGAAATCAAGCCGGAACACGGTTATCCTCCGGTTGAGCCGCTTGGGCTGGACACAGGAGCGTATCGCGGAGGCAGTTAAACTGAGCCGAAATCGGGTATCTGAAATTGTCGGAAATACCGAATTCGGTAAAATCGACACCTTGCTATCCCAGGGCCGTGACATGGAGTACATTGCCGGGCATTATAACATGGATCTCGCGCTTGCCTGGGCCTTGCGACTGGAAGGAAAGACGGATCAGGAAAAGTTCAAGGAGCTTGGCTGGGGCCTTCGTACCTGGGATCAGTGGAATTTTAACGAATGCGATGAAAGATTCGGAGACGACTGGCCCGGAAGGATACCCGCCCAATTGGTTGCCCACACACTGTTCTACTTTTCGAAACGAGGGGATCTGGTGTTTGATCCAATGGCTGGAGGCGGCGTTGTCCCTGATGTGTGCATGCTTTTTGAGCGGAAGTGTCAGGCCTTTGACCTTGCACCCGCCAATGACCGTCCCGAGATCAGATATCATTACTGGGACCCGGAAAACCTGGTCTGGCCCATAACAAAGAAACCGGACCTAATCTTTTTTGATCCGCCCTATTTCAGCAAAAAGGCAAATGAATACGAGAGAAAGGCAGATGAAAAGACTCCTTCCATATCATCCTGTACAAAGGAGGAATATGTGAGGTTTCTTAAATGCTTCTTCCTGCTTGCCCATAAAAAATCAGAGGAAACGACCAGGATGGCCTTCCTGAACGCCGACTGGCGGGATTTTGAATCCACCCCAGCGATAAAAGAAAAGCACGATAATTCAATCACAATATTTGATTACCACAGGCTCCTTTCCAGAACGGGATGGGAAGTTACCCATCGAATAGAGTGCCCCCTGTCTTCAGAACGCCTGACCGGGAACGAGGTGCAGAAAATGCAGGACAAACGTATTTTGGGAACCATTGGAAGAACATTGCTGATCGCGAAAAGATCATAATATGGCAGTGCTTGCCATGCACTTTGCGCCATGCTCATTACTCATTGCTGTGTACTCATTGCTTTATCCTCATGCGCCTTGAGCTTTAGACTTTCAGCTTTAGCCTTCAGCCTATAGCCTACAGCCTATTACCCATAACCCATGACCCGAACCAATTAAACTTAAAAACTTAAGGGCGTCCCCCTTTATTACCTATTCCCATGCAATACAGATTGTGCTATAAAGAAAACATAATAAATGAATCCTGAGGATAAATATGTATATTGAAGAAGTTAAAAATCGACTCTTTGATAAAAAAGCGGAAATACGGAAAAGATATCATGTCAAGAAAATTGGTGTCTTTGGATCCATTGTTCGAAATAAGCAGACGAAAAAAAGTGATATAGATATTCTTGTTGAATTTGAAAAGGGCCATAAGGACTTCTTCAATTATATGAGATTAAAGTATTATCTTGAAGAACTACTGGATAGAAAAGTAGACCTTGTAATAAAAGAAGCGGTAAAACCACAACTCAGAGAAAGGATCTTCAATGAGGTAGTATATGCCTAAAAAGGCACGAGATTATACCCTTTTTCTTGACGATATCTTAGCTGCTATTCAGAAAATCGAACGTTATGTGAAAAATCTCCCGTTTGAAAAGCTATGTAAAAAAGATATGGCAATTGATGCTATTGTACGAAATCTGGAGATTATCGGTGAAGCATCTAAAAATGTTCCTGAAAAGGTAAAACGCAAATACCCTTTTGTAGAGTGGAAAGAAGCAATTGGATTCAGAAATGTCTTAGTCCATGATTATTTTGGAATCGACCTTGAAGCTGTATGGGATACAATAAAAAATAATCTTCCATCACTAAAAGAGAATATAAAGAAGGTATTAGAAGCTGAGAAAATAGATTTAGAGACCTAACATCCTCGCCTCAACCCTTTCTCGCATTAAACTTTTTCTCGCTCTTGTCCCAAACAGATTTACCCCGCTTGCCCCGTTAAATCTTCCATATTTAACTGGGGTGAAATACGTTTTAGTAGTTATTTAACCGGGGTCAGATAAACGTTCCTAACGCTCATAACGCTCATAACGATCCCAACGAAACCAACGAAACAGACCAAACAAATTTACCCCGTGAAACAGCCCGCCGGGCTCCCTGCCGCAGACAGGGATTCAACCGGGGCCAAACAAACCAGATAGACCCATTTAACCAAAACCAACCATTCAACTGTAATAGAAGTTATTGAATTATTAAAGAGCGTCCCTATTTACGATTTACGATTTTTTTCTATGTAGCTCTTTTCGGGGCTGAAAAGGTTGATATAGGCATTGAAAACACCTATTCCCTGGACATTAATACAGAATAATCAAATACATGGCGTGGCCCGACCCCAACCCGCATAGACGAAACAAACCAGACAGACTAGTTCATACTTTGCCCAATAACCAATAATCAATAACTAATAACTATTTAACAATTCCAAAGGTCTCGGATCAATAACATGTTGAATCTACCCTCTGACACCGATCCAAAAACAGAAAAGATGCAGATCTTATTGATTCGTAAATCAAAAATATCCGATCGGATATCTCAATTGCGTTCTTTGTCACAAACCGTGATCAGGCTTTCACGAAGGGCGATTGCGCGTGCGAATCCCGGGACTAGTGAAAAGGAATTGGACTGTAAGTTTGTAGCCTACCATTATGGTAATGAAATAGCAGAACAACTCAAAAAGTATCTGACCGGTCGGGCATTATGAAGAATCTAGATATTATAGATGCGATACGACCTATAATAAAAGCCTTCGAAAAATTGGGGATACTCTATTATATCGGTGGTTCAATAGCCAGTTCTGCTTATGGGGTAGCACGGGCTACTTTAGATGTTGACATGATATCTGACTTAAAGAATGAGCATGTACATCCTTTTGCAGAAATGCTTAAGTCAGAGTATTACATCGATGAGGAGATGATATTAGATGCCATTAAAAAGAAATCCTCATTCAATATCATCCATCTTGAAAGCATGTTCAAAGTCGATATCTTTCTGAAAAAGGATAGACCCTATAGCAGAGAAGTATTTGAACGGAAAAGAAAAGAGAATTTGGATGAAGAAAAAGGAGATGCTGAGTTTTTTATCACGTCAAGTGAAGATGTTATACTCAATAAACTTGAATGGTTTCGAATGGGGGGAGAAATATCTGAAAGACAATGGAATGATATTCTCGGAGTAATAAAGGTACAGGGTGATTTGTTAGATAAGGAATATCTTTACCATTGGGCAATAGAGTTGGGAGTTGCTGAATTATTAAAGAAGGCATTTAGGGAAGCTGAAATGAATTTTCTTCGATAGCCGTGAGCTTTAGCCCATATCCCTTATTCCTTTCCGCCGTGCGCTATGCGCTATGCTCTTTGCGCCATGCTCATTACTCATTGCTGTGTACTCATTGCTTTATCCTCATGCGCCTTGAGCTTTAGACTTTCAGCTTTAGCCTTCAGCCTATAGCCTACAGCCTATCACCTATAACCTATTACCCATGACCTATAACCTAAATCAATTAAACTTAAAAACTTAACAGCGTCCCCCTTTACTTTACTTCCGTCGTTCTGATGTTCAACGATTTGACCATTCAACTAATTAACGATTTAACCAGTTAACCAATTAACCATTTAACGATTCAACTATTTAACTATTTAACGAACAAGTACGTTCCTAACGCTCCCAACGTTCCCAGCACTCCTAAGGCTCCAAACGATATTAAAAGTTATTGAATTATTAAAGAGCGTCCCCATTTATTGAATTAGAATTCACCATTCACCCCATTCAACTAATTAACGATTTAACCAATTAACCATTTAGCCATTCAACCATTTAACTATTTAACCAATAGGTACGTTCCCAACGCTCCTAACGCACTCAACGAAACCCACGAAATAGGCCAGACAGACGAAATAGACAAGATAAACCAGACCAACCGGATAGGCCAATGAAGTCTTTAGCTGAAAAAACCATCGAAGATGTATTGCTCCATTTTGGTGATACAATCAAGGTTAGTCGTCGAAGATACCGGGAGTTCGTTGAGAAAGGTATATCCCAGGGCATGCGCCCTGAACTGCAGGGCGGTGGTCTGGTAAGGAGTGCAGGCGGAGATAAGAGAGGTCTGCTGGGTAGGAAGAAAGAGGAGAGGGAAAAAGGAGATGAGCGGATTCTTGGTAGTGGGGATTTTGTAAATGAAGCCCTGATGAGAGCGGGAGTGGATTGGGAAAAAGGTAGACGAAAAAGAATGCCATTGTCAGATTTGATAGGAACCGTTGCATCTCATTTTGATTTGAAAAAAGTATCAATTATTTCCGCCAGTCGAAAAAGGGAAATTAGTGAGGCTAGAGGCATAATCTGCTATTTGGCTGTAAACGATTTGGGATACAGTACCTCGGAAGTCGCATATGCTTTGGACTTGAGGCGGGTGAGTGCTGGCCAGTGTGTAATAAGGGGAGAAAAAATATTTGACAAAAATAGTGACTTGCGGGGTAAGCTTATAAACTAACTAAACTACCAGCGTCCCGCATTAAGCACGTTCCCAACGCAGTGCTCCATGGCGCGCCGTGATCCTTTAACTTTCAGCTTTGAGCTTTAGGCTTTCAGCCTTTCACCATTTGACGATTCAACGATTTGACTATTTGACCAGTTATCAGCTTTGAGCCTTTAGCCTTCAGCCTTCAACTATTCAACCAATCAACAATTTAAATACTTAAAGACTTGAATAGTCCTCAGCCTGCCATATGAAAAAACATTTCAATTTTTCTATATCGAATTCAAACATCTCGAAAAATGAATATCAAAATTTCCGAAAAATCGCTTTTTCAAAAGATTAAAGAAGCGGCAAGCCATACACTTATTTATGGTTTGGGGTCAGTGTTGCAGACAGCTCTCGGATTCATCTTAATTCCGCTGTATACACGATATTATTCGACAGATATGTATGGAACTCTGGCGTTGATAACTCTTTGCGGCACTCTGGCTGGTGCGGTTTTTTATCTTGGGGCGTCATCGGCGTTATCGAGGTCATATTTTGACTATGAAGCGGGCCATGAAAGAAAAAAAGTGATCAGCACATCCCTGTATCTCTCCCTTCTTGGCGCCTGCGCGCAGGTTCTGCTAGGATTCATGTTTAAGAATAAACTTTCATTCCTTATTTTCAATACAGAAGATTATGCCCCACATATATTTATTATACTGATATCGTCGGCATTGACTTTTTTGAATAACCTTTTCTATATCCTCCTGCGTTTTGAAAGGAAGTCCAGGCAGGTTGTGATCATAAACATAATATCCCTGATCATGTCTGCAAGCCTGATTACATCCTTCCTCATTGTCCTAAAATTAGGTGTAATGGCGCCGATTTTAGGACAATGCATAAATCAGGTATTGATATTTGGCATTTTGTTCTATTTGACAAAGGAGTCTTTTGTCATTGCTTATTCAAAACCAGAGCTCAAAATACAGTTGCAATTCGGCATCCCAACAATCTTTGTCGGGCTGGCTACTTATCTTCTTTCAGCAATGGATCGCTTCTTAATGAATAGTTTTTGCACATTAAATGATGTTGGGGTGTATTCGCTTGGGTATCTTTTAGGGACATCAATAAACATCCTTTTTATTTTGCCCTTCGGGCAGATATGGGCACCCATGCGAATGGAATACAGAAATGATAACAACGCGAGGGATTTATACAAAATAATGCTGACTTATTATTTTATCGTTGGCTTATTTATCACTATCGGCGTTTCTATCTTCTCCAAAGAAATCCTGTTGCTTCTATCAGGCCGTCCGGACTACATAATAGCCTATAAAGTGGTGCCTATTGTCATGATGGCTTATTTGATATATGGAATCGTTGGAATCATTGATAATGGAATATATTTTTCGCGGAAGATTTCCTATCATGCTTACATTTTTTGGTCCTGCGTTGTTATTAACTGGGCTCTGAATTACACATTAATTCCGATCTTTGGTTATATGGCGGCAGCATATAATATCCTTATAACTTTTTCTGTAACTATCGGCATGGTTTTTATAGTATCCAACAGACTATTTAAAATACAACTGGAACCAGTCAGGCTGGTCAAAATATTCATTTCAAGTGGAATAGTTTTGTTGATGGGGCTAACCTTGACGAAAGGACAATTGATCAATACGATCCTTGTAAAAGCAACACTTATGGTTGTGCTAGTTGTTTTCTGGTACGCTTTTGTTCTTGACAGTATTGAAAAGGAAAAGATACTTAACCTGTTAGCATGGCGTGAGTGCTGAGCATGGAAAATTTAAAAGACAAACTGAAAAATAACCAATTATCGATCGGATCCTGGATTACCCTCGCACATCCTGCTATTGCAGAAATTATGGCGGACGCAGGATTTGAGTGGCTTGTTGTTGACATGGAACACAGCGTTATCACAATCCGAGAGGCTGAAGAACTGATACGTATCATCGCCTTGAAAGGCTTAACGCCATTGGTGCGATTGACAGCTCTTGATCCAAATCAGATAAAGCGGGTTATGGATTCAGGGGCTGAGGGTGTTATTGTTCCCATGGTAAAAACTGCAGAAGAGGCAAGATTGGCAGTTAAAGCCGTAAAATATCCTCCATTTGGGAGTCGTAGTGTTGGTTTGGCGCGAGCGCAGGGATATGGAATGTGTTTTGAGGAATATGCCCGATCAATCAATGAAAAATCCATTGTCATCGTACAAATCGAGCACATCGAGGCCATAAATAATCTTGAGCCCATATTGAGAGTCGATGGAGTGGATGGCACCATCATCGGCCCCTATGACCTGTCAGCTTCAATGGGAAAGCCGGGAAGATTTAAAGATAAGGATGTGTTGGAGAAATTAAAGACATACGAAAATATTTCAAAGAACCTTCGTAAACCTCTTGGATATCATGTTGTGCAACCGGATACCGAATCCGTTATGAACAAGATAAACGCGGGGTACACTTTTATCGCATTCAGCGTGGATCATCTGTTTCTGGGGCATACGGTAAGGAACGGCTTAACAGAGATAAGAAAAAACTTGCATGGGAAAACGGTTGATTAAAAATATCCTGATCAAGTTAAGGCCGTTAATCAGGCCATTGGTCAGGTTTCTTGCTGAGATATCAGATGTGCGCGTCAATCATCACTGCGTGGCGCAGGGACAAAACAAACTCATCATAGAAGATTTCGAATATGCTAAAAATCATAACATCCCTAAGTCAGTCTATTTTAATACTCGTTCCGGGATTATAAGGGCAGAGAAGAGTAAAGTATTTGGCGTAAATGTTATTAACTGGAAAACATTATAATATTGAAGAAGCAAAAGGTTTTCATATAGGAAATAGGGCAATCATTATTCGTATAATTGAGAAGGAAGAAGATATAAATGGGAATCAGAAGAAACTTTGTAAATTTATTTAAACGGCTTTTCAAATTTGTTATTTATACTTCCTTGTTTCCCATTGGAAAAATGAAGCGTGACATGCTGTTCTTAGAACTCTCACAGGATATGATCCCCATCAAAAGGATTTCTCTGACAGGGGATAGAAAATTACTCTTTTTTTGTCCGAGTTATGACGCCCTTTTTCGAGCAGAAGAGTTTTTTGTTAAAGAGCCAGAAACGCTACGATGGATTGATTCGTTTCAAGATGAAGATGTCCTGTGGGATATCGGTGCAAATGTAGGGGTGTATTCCATGTATGCTGCTAGCAAAGGCATTAAAGTATGCGCATTTGAACCCTCTTTTTCGAACTATTGGGTTTTGAATAAAAATATTGAACTTAATCGGCTTGCTAATCGCGTTTCAGCTTACTGTATAGCAATAGCTGAGAGCTTGCAAATTGGATCTTTCAATATGGGAGATACGAATGCTGGCGGTGCATGTTATCAGTTTAATAAAAATCAATTGGGAGAGTTCAATTACCCTGGATTAGGCCGGACTAATGTTGTATTTCATCAGGCAATGGTTGGATTTTCTATAGATGAATTCATTAAAATTTTCAATCCTCTTTTTCCATCTCATATTAAAATTGATATAGACGGTAATGAGAGAAATTTAGTCAAAGGTGCGGTGGAAACACTTTGTGATAAACGTTTAAAATCCGTCTCTATCGAGTTGGATGATAGTGTAATAGCTGATGTTAATTATATTGCCGAAATTTTCAATAAAAATGATTTTATTTTATCAAATAAAGAGCATGGACCTCAATTTGATGAAGGAGCAAGTAAAGATATTTTTAATTATCTTTATGTTAGGGAGAAGGTGGCATGATTACAATTATTGGTATTATTCCTGCAAGGTTGGCTGCCAGCAGGTTTCCCAATAAGCCAATGACCCCCATCCTTGGAATGCCCATGATCGGTCATGTTTATCATCGAGCTAAAATGTGCCCTTACCTCAATGATGTGTGGGTTGCAACCTGTGATGAAGAGATATTCAACTACATCAAATCCATAGGAGGCAAAGCCGTCATGACCGCTGACACACACCAGCGTGCCTCGGATCGGGCAGCGGAGGCAGTTGTGAAAATTGAACGAATTGAGGGCTTGAATGTTGACTATGTCGCAATGATTCAGGGCGATGAGCCCATGCTGATGCCGGGTATGATTAACGATCTTATTGATCCGGTGATTAAAGATCCGAACTTGAAAATAACCAACCTGATCAATGAAATTTCAACGAAAGAGGAATTCAACAGCGCCAATGTCGTCAAGGTGGTTTTGGACTTAAATGATTTTGTCTTGTATTTTTCCAGGGAGCCTATACCGTCGAAACGAAAGTATAAGGGCGTTTTACCTATGTGGAAACAGCTTGGAATCATCCTTTTTGATAAAAACCTTCTGTTGGAATATATCAATTTACCGCCGACGCCATTGGA
>Ga0315548_1002317_pt1 | contig 14917 bp, 9 predicted proteins | sample SalMarSW160110MG_2_FD_202540 | JGI IMG/M metagenome (GOLD analysis project Ga0315548, IMG submission 202540) | Salt marsh sediment microbial communities from the Plum Island Ecosystem LTER, Massachusetts, United States - Salt Marsh Sediment SW1601-110 ...
GGCCTGGAAGCCAGAGAGATATATTTAATCCTGATATAGCGGCTATAACTCCGCCGATGATTACCTGGGCAGCCCCCACGGTAATGCTTAAGATTCCCCCAGCGCTGAGTAGTCCGCCTCTTTCCCCAGCCACTTGCCTCCTTTCCACGCAGGATTGTAATGGCGTAAAGCCCTGGTGTCAACCAGCATTAAGGGTTGTCTTTGGGGTGATTTATGCTTAAAATAAATCAAAGTAAAATTCCCAAAAACCAAAAAATTAGGAGGGCGCGCAATGAAAATCGTTGTTATGGGGGGTGCCGGCGATATGGGCAGCCGTGCAGTTGAGGAGCTGGCACAGGCCGAAGAGGTTGAGCAAGTTACCATCGCGGATCGCAATCTGGAAGCAGCCCGCCAGATTGCAGGCAGGCTCCAGAAGGGGAAAGCCAAAGTAGATATCAAGTCCGTAGATGCCAATGACCACAATGCTCTGGTGGAGACGATGCGCGGTTATGATGTGGCCGCATCTGCCCTGGGCCCTTTCTATCTCTTTGAAACTAAACTGGTGCGGGCAGCGATTGACGCAGGGGTTAATTACACCAGCATCTGTGACGATTGGCTCGCCGCAGACGAAGTAATCAAGCAGTTCTCTGAAAAGGCTCGCGAAAAAGGAATCATGGTCATCAGTGGCCTGGGTGCCAGCCCGGGACTTTCCAATGTTGGAGTTCGCTATCTTGCCCGACAAATGGACAAGGTTCGCCGAGCGGATATCAATGTCTATATGCCTTTGGATGCGGGTGGAGGTGAGGCGGTGGTCAAGCATACCTTATTCATTATGGGGGGAAGAATTCCAATCTGGCGGGATGGAAAGCGGATGATGGTGCCTGCCTGCAGCGAGGAGCGAGTGGTTGAATTTCCCAAATTCGGCTCTATCAAGGTCTGGAACGTGGGACATGGCGAGCCGGTGACTGTCCCTCTCTTTATCCCCGGGATAGAGGAAGTCAATTTGTTTATGGGCTTTGGGCGTGGCTCCAACTGGTTAGTGCTGCCCGCCAAGCTGGGATTTTTCGGGGGTAAGCGGCGTCAGCGAGTAGCAGCTAAGCTGCTGAATAGCCTCGAACACCTGGGTAAGCCTCAAGAGCCAGGATGGGGGGCGATTCGGATTGATGTCTGGGGTGAGCAAGGCGGTAAAGAAGTGCATGAAGTGGGCTGCGGAATTGCCCAGATGCGTGAATCCACCGGGCTTTGTCTAGCTGTGGGCACTTTGATGCTTGGCCGGAAAGAGATTCTCACCACAGAGGGAGGAGTCTATGGCCCCGAAGCTTGCCTTGATCCAGTCAAGTTCTTTACCTATATGAAAGAGCGAGGAATTACCTCATATTCTGACCTCGAGATGAGTAAGCCAATTATTTGAATTGGCAGGGTTTGAGGCCTGTAGAATGTGGAGGTGAAGATGGGTAAAAGCACGTTGGTTGGACTTGGAAGGAAGAATTCTGAAAAGGTCGACTTTACAGGAAGCGGAGGAAACAAAAAATGATATCGGATGCTGTTAAAAAACAATTGGGACTTCCAGAAATGGTGGGGCAAGTTGGTTATGTGGTAACCGATGTACCTAAAACAATTGCCTACTACAGGGATACTTTTGGCATAAGCCCCTGGGTGTTACTGGATGAGAGGCCTGAGCCCTGCGTTGAGAGAGGGGAGGAAATACACCCATTGTTGAGAATAGCGCTGGCATATGAAGGTCCAACCCAGCTGGAGCTTATTCAGGTGGTAGAGGGTGAGACTTTCCATCTCAATCATGTTAAGGAAGGCAAGGAAGAAGCGCATCATCTAGGCTTTTTGGTTCACAATATAAACAAGAGACTCGATGATTATCGCAGGAGGGGCATAGAGGTAGTGCAAAGAGGGACTATAAGGGATAGTGGCCTTATAGTGGATTATGCTTATTTGGATACAATTGACCAGGCAGGCATCATCATTGAGCTTCTGCAGTGGCGGTTAGGTCCGTTGCCTTTGCCCGTAAACAGGATGGTATTCAACTTGCTGTGTTTGGTGGGGGCCAGGACTTTTCTCAAAGGACGTGTAATCAAGTAATGCGGATATGTGAAGCTTTGCTTGATTGGGATAAATTTTTTGACCGGGTAAGAATTGTTAACGGGAAAAATCACTGAGGGAGGTGAGTTATGAGTAAAATTTCCGGAGGCCATTTAGTTGCCAGGTATTTGAGCGAGGTTGAGGGAGTATCGACAGTCTTTTCTATTCCTGGAGGTCATATTGACAGGATATACGACGGCTTTCTGGAATACGGGACAAGGCTCATTGTGGTAAGGCATGAGCAGGCTGCAGCAATGATGGCTCATGCCTGGTCCATATTCGCGGGGCAACCAGGCGTGTGTCTGGTGACGGCTGGCCCCGGGTTTACAAATACGCTGACCGGTGTGGTGAACGCCTATCTTGATAATGTCCCGATAGTTGTGCTTAGTGGCACTGCTCCCGTGAGGGACTGGGAAAAGGGAGCCCTTCAGGATATGAACCAATTGGACATGATTAAGCCCGTGGTGAAGTGGTGTGACACCTGCTATGACGTAAAGCGGATACCGGAGTATCTTTCCAAAGCCTTCCGGCATGCGGTATCAGGCCGCCCTGGTCCGGTGTTTCTGGAATTGCCGCCGGATGTTCTTAATGTAAGCGTTGATGAAGAAGAGGTAGTTTATCCCAGAAAGGGTAGCACGGTATATAAAACTCCGGCAGATGCTGATTCAATCAAGGAAGCTGCTGGGTTAATTAACGAGGCGGAAAGGCCGTTGATAATCGGGGGAAGCGGTGTAGGATTCAGCAAGTGTGACGAAGAGCTTTCTGAGTTTGTGGACAGAACGGGTATCCCTTTTGTCCTGCTTGGCAATGGGAGGGGGACTATTCCCGACGACCATCCATTATCACTATTGGATGGGGGGTTCACAAGCGTGACAATCGCCTTATCTCAGGCGGACCTTATTATCGTCCTCGGAATTCGATTTAACTGGCTCTTGACCTTTGGGCAGGGTTTTCCCCAGGCAAAGGTTATTCGGGTGGATATTGAACCAACAGAGATAGATAGAAATAGAGCTTCGGATATCGGCCTTGTTGGTGATATCGGGCTTACGTTAAAGCAGCTAAATGCTGAGGTGGGTAAAAAAGACCATAGCGGCTGGGTGAAAGGCATAAGAGATATGTATTCTCCTTTGATTGCGGATGAGGTCAAGACAAGGGAAACGGCATCAGAGCCGATACATCCTGGCCGACTTGTAGAGCAGGTGAGGAAGACTATAAAAGACGACGCTGTCTATGTAGTTGATGGTGGTGATGCCAGTTACTTTGGATTAGTGGGGCTTAAAGCTAAAGGAAAATCCTCGGTGATAGGAGCGGCCAGCGGTCTTATGGGATGCCTTGGGACCGGCGTTCCCTTTGGTATAGCTGCTAAGCTAGCCAGGCCGGAAAAGACTGTGGTGGTGCTAAACGGGGACGGTGCCTTTGGTTTGAATGCCATGGAATTTGATACTGCGGTTCGTTACAATATTCCCTTTGTTTGTGTGATAGTGAATGACCAGGCATGGGGGATGATCAAGCATGGCCAGGAAATGGTTTATGGTAATGAAAGAGTGGTGGGTTCGGAACTTGGGGTTGTTCACTACGAAAAGGTAGTTGAGGCATTAGGGGGATATGGCGAATTTGTTACCAGGGATGAAGAGATCATTCCAGCGCTCGAGAGGGCGATTGCCTGTGGCAAGCCAGCCTGCGTAAATGTGCTTACCGATCCTGCGGTGACAAGCATGGCGACCCTGTTATTTGTCGACTCACTGAAGATGGAGGAATAGTATGAAAGCGTTGCAGTTCTTTGTTTCAGTTCCAAGATTTGTCGTATTGAAATCTTTGGGGGCCATAAGTAAGAGACTGTTCTATGATGGCCCCCTGGCAACGATAAAGCTCGTTGATGCACCAGAGCCAAACTTGCCTTCCCCGGATTGGGTTAAGATCAAGACCCTTCTTTGTGGCTTTTGTGGAAGTGACCTTAACCTGGTCTTCCTGAAGGAGTCGCCAACGTCTACTCCGTTTACATCGTTTCCATGCATAATCGGCCACGAGCTCTGCGGAGAGATTGTTGAGGTTGGCGAGGATGTAAAGGGGTTGAGTACTGGTGACATTATCACTATCGCTCCTCATCTGGGTTGTGCTACCAGGGGGATAAGTCCTGAGTGTAGAAGTTGTAGTATGGGAAGGCCTGGGAATTGTGAAAACTTCGCCAGAGGTAACCTTTCACCGGGCATGTTTACCGGGATATGTCATGACATCAATGGTGGTTTTGCCCCATACCTTGTGGCACACAAGACTCAGGTTTTTAAGTTACCGGAAGGGATATCATATGAATCGGGCGCTATGATAGAACCTCTCGCCGTAGCCTTGCAGGCAGTGCTTGATAACAAGCCGGATAAGGACGATAAAGTCCTGGTAATAGGTGGAGGGGTTATAGGCTCTCTTATTGTTCAGTCAATAAGGGCGTTGGGTATAGATTGCAATATCACTGTTAGTGAACCTTCACCGTTTCAAGCCGAGTTTGTGGCAAAAGTGGGGGCGAATACTGTCATCACTGATGGAGACATTTTTGACCATACCCGAAGGATAACCGGGGCGGAATCTTATCAACCGATGCTGGGGGAAAAGATATCAATGGGTGGGTTCACAAAGATTTTTGATACTGTAGGAAATTCTGAAACGCTGAATAACAGCATGAGGATAATGGCGGCAGGCGGGGTCTTGAGTGTTGTCGGTATTACCAGTGAGGTGAAGCTCGATCCAACGCCTTTATGGCTTAAATTACAGACTTTAAAGGGAGTCTTTTGTTATGGCTATAACACCTTTAACGGGAAAAAGAGGCACACCTTTGAAATAGCTATTGACCTTGTTAAGGAAGGGAAGATTAAACTTGATGATATGGTGACCCATGAATTGCCGCTACAGAGATATAAAAGGATGATCCAAATAAACGCGAACAAAGGAAAGAACAAGGCGATAAAGACGATGATTTCCTTTGTTTAATAAGACGCCAATCTTCTAAGTGGCTAGACTATCTGGTAAATCACCTGAATCTGGACAGTTATTTCCAGTTCTCCAGGGCTAATCGGAGTGGTACCACCAGCTTCAGGGTAGACATTATAGGAATCCGCACGCACCGGCAAATAGACAGCACCTTCAGAAATATAAGTTGCTTTGCCCAGTCCAACGTCGGCTAGCTCGGCCAGTTGCGTTGCCTTGTTGTTCGCATCTTCCACCGCTTTCGCTCGTGCCTGTTCATAGTACGGAGTCCTATCATCTACATCGAAGCTTATGGCCTGAATTCGGGTAGAATCACCACCGGCCTCCGCTACAGCATCAATAATAGCACCGGCCTCGTCAACGTCCCTTATCTTGGCAACCACTATATTAGTCACCCGATAGCCAACAATCTCCTGCTCATCTCTGTCGCTAATCCATTTCGTCACGGGATAGATGCTGTATTGCTGTGTCTGGATGTCTTTCTCAGCTACACCGTTGTCTTCCAATGCCTGCTGCACTTTATCCATTGCATCGCTTGCCTGTGTTTGAGCCTCAGCCACGGTATCCGCCTGAACCTCAACACCAAGGCGCAGCGCAGCTATGTCAGGGACCGCCATCGCTTCACCCTGGCCAGTAACCCATATTCCAGTTTGTTGCTGTGGCGTAACAGAAACGTTACCTCCCTGGGCGCAGCCAGCAGCACCGAATGCCAGCACCACTACCAGGAACAAAATCAACCACCGGGTGTTCTTCATCTGGACCTCCTTTCCTCATATTCTATTTAGTCTTTGCCAGGTAAATCAAACTGTCATCGTATTTTAGCTTTCCTTGGCATAATTTACCATGACAGTTCCGCCCCCATTTATTCATTATAGATGCTTCAATCCAGCCTCTTGTTGTCAACAATTCGCTATCCGTACATACACACATTGTATTCCAGCGGCAAGGTCAGCGCGTGCGGAGAGAACGCTTCAGGTTTCGCCTGGTTTTTAGTTAGCCGGGAGCGCCTAGAACATTAATGTTACTCATTCTGGAATGAACTCCACTTTAACTGACGGGTTTGTTGACAGAGCACAAAGTATGGTATAGTATACTCAAGGCAAACACACACGAATAGCTAACACGAAATTTATAGCAGCTTTCCCACAACTACATAAGCTTGGGAGTTCGGGGTGAAGTAAGTACTTATCCTGGAGGTAAAAACGATTAAGCTTTGGAGATTCCTCTCAGTTCCAATTGTACTTGCGGTCTGTTTAGGGTTTTTATTGATGCCGGGAGCACCGCCGCAGGTAGCTCTGGCACAGGGGAATGCAGGTGTGGAGGTAGTGCCCAATATGACCGTAGTGGGTTTCACAGGGGACTTTGACCTGGAGATATGGGCAAGGGTACCTTCTAACCAGAGTTGGGATACCGCGGATGTTCACCTGGACTTCAGTCCCACTTATATGCAGGTGAATAGCATCACGAATAGTGGTGTCCTGCCGACCGTTCTTGGCTCAAAGTTCAACAACACTCTTGGAACCATTGACCATACCTGTGGAATTCTCGGGGGGAGCGTTACTGGCAACCAGTTGATATGTACTGTCAACTGTACCAGCACGAGTGCCGACGGGATTTCAACGATAGACTTCGTGAACATCTGGCCGTTTAGGGTAACCGACATCATAGATGGAGGAATCTCCCTCATTAACTGGACCCTGGTGGTAAACGGCACGCTGATAGTGCCTGGTGTTCCCATCCTGTGGGTAGATGTAATCCCTAATGGCTCGGGAAATGTAATGATAAATGGAACGCTCCCACCCGCCTATCCCAACACCACCAACTGGATCTGGGGTGCTGTTGTTGAGCTGGAAGCGTTTCCAGCGGCAGACTGGGAGTTCGACCACTGGGGTGGCAACCTCACTGGCAGCACCAATCCCGACAACATAACCATGAATGACAATAAGACAGTAACCGCTAACTTTGCCATGAATTGCACCTGTGGCGATATTTGTGTCAATACCATTGGCTGGTGGAGAGATGGAGGTAATTTTAATGCCAGCAGTACGCCCATTCAGGATGCGGTCAATAATGCCACCAGTGGGGAGACAATTTGCGTTAAGGACGGCTTATATCACGAGAACGTGGATGTGAACACGGCTGGTTTAACCATTCAATCTGAAAATGGCACTGCGAACTGTGTGGTGAACGCAACGAATCCAGATGCCCATGTGTTCAATGTAGCCGCAGATTGGGTGAACATCACCGGTTTCACGGTGGAAAATGCCACTGGAACCGATAAGGCTGGAATATACCTTGGAAGCACGGACCACTGCAACGTTTCCAGCAACAATGCAACAAACAACTACTACGGCATCTCCCTGTATTCTTCGAACAACAACACGCTCACAAATAACACAATGTCGGGAAACAACTACAACTTTGTTGTTCAGGGCTCCGGCCTTTCCCACTACATCCAGAAGATAGACACGAGCAACAAAGTGGATGGAAAGCCAATCTATTACTGGGTCAATCACCAGGATGAGCAAGTTCCCGGGGATGCAGGCTTTGTGGCAGTTGTGAACTCCACGAACATAACGGTGAAAGACTTGACGTTAACCAAGAACGGCGCAGGGGTGCTATTGGCATATACTGAGAATTCAAGGGTAGAAGATGTCACCGCCTCGAACAACGAACGCGGGATTTATCTGACTTGTTCGAGCAACAACACGCTCACGAACAACACTGCTTTAAACAACTACAGCCCCAGCAGCTTGTGCTATGGCATCCTCCTGTCTTCTTCGAGCAACAACAAGCTCACCAACAACACCGCCTTGAACAACGGCCGGGGCATTTACCTGTCTTCTTCGAGCAACAACACACTGATGAGCAACACCGTAAAATACTCGTACCACCACTACAACATCTGCCTGGGGTCTTCGAGCAACAACAACACGCTCACCAACAACACTGTCTCAAACTGCCAGTATGGCATCAACCTGGATTCTTCGAGCAATAACACCCTGACCAATAACACCGCCTCAAACAACTGGGTAGGTATCAACCTGTGGCCTTCGAGCAGCAACAACACGCTCAGGGACAATACCGCTAACTCAAACAGCGCCGCCGGCATCTACCTGTGTTCTTCGAACAACAACACGCTTAGGGACAATACTGCGTCAAACAATACTCAGTACGGCATCTACCTGGATTCTTTGAGCAACAACACCATTACCAACAACACCGCAAACTCGAACAACGACTGCGGCATCAGCCTGTATTCTTCGAGTAACAACACACTCAGGGACAACACCGCGTCAAATAATACCAACTACGGCATCTTGCTGTATTCTTCGAGCAACAACACGCTCACCAACAACACCGCTAATTTGAACGACTACTTCGGCATCTACCTGTATTCTTCGTGCAACAGCAACATGCTCACCAACAACACGGCGTCAAACAATACCAACTATGGCATCTACCTGGCTTCTTCGAGCAACAACACCATTTACAACAACTACTTCAACAACACCAATAACGCCTATGATGATGGAAACAACACCTGGAACACCACCAAGACATTTGTAACCAATATCGTCGGCGGGCCATATCTTGGCGGCAATTACTGGTCGGATTATGCCGGGAACGATACCAATTGGGATGGACTTGGAGACACGCTGCTTCCATATAACTGCACCGGGAATATAACGAACGGCGGGGATTATCTGCCATTAATGGTTCCGAGCGGTGCAACTCTAGAAGTGCATGTTAGCTTCACAGGAAGGGGTAGTGCTCCTTGTGGTACATGGATGGAGCCGTTTGTAGTGAGGTTTTTCCAGAGCGGCAATGAGACGGCATGGTCACCGATAAATACCACCACCGACAATAACGGGGTTTTCATCATGATCGGTCTTAGTCCGGGGACCTATGATATCGGGATTAAGAACTGGACCTGCTTGAGCGAGCTGGTGACTAATGTGCCGTTGACTGTCGGTAATACTACTGTGGTCGATTTTGACACAACACGTGAGGGGGATTCCGATGGCAACGATGCTGTTACCGGCATGGACTTCTCACTGCTTAGCGGTGTCTTCAATACAGCACCTGCTGGTAATCCCAATTGCGACTTCAATCGCGATAATGCAGTGACTGGCACGGACTTCTCACTGCTTGCTGGCAACTTTAACGAGGTAGGAGACCTGCAACCATATTAAGAGGTACCACATCCTGAGTGGCAGCTTTCTAACTGGAAAGCTATGGAGTCGGTTCACTCCTGGCAATTTCCTTGCGGCTGCTAAAGCGCAGTAGTCAGGGAATATAACTAACCTCCTTCCACAGGAAGGGGGTTAGTCTTATAACCAACAAAATGGGACCATCTAGATTACTTGTCGCTATATTTGGTATTAGCGGCAATCGTTGTCCTCCCTCTGCATATAGCTCTGGCGCAGGAAGCCAATCCAGAGTCGCTTTGACTGATGGATTCCTCCACCCTTGAACAGAGAAACGAAAACCTATCTTCGGAGATATTTCAGGTTAATGACCTCGGCTAGCACTGGTGCCATACTGAGTGCACCCGAGGACCAGTAAGCAGGAAGAAATGCCACGGGGGATGCCTCTGCCCGCCTCGGATGCGGACTCTAATGGCCAAATATGGACCCTAATTACACTAAATGACGAATTGTGCAGTTTTCTAGTTAGCTAAGTCCGAGAAATCCCTGGCAGCGCGCTCTTTATGGCTTTATTCCCGCTCTAAATCTGCCTCAAGCGTGGAGGTAAAATCCTGATATTTGCCCTCCCTTGGCGCTGTCACAAGTGCATTGATGAAGTTTATGAAAATAAAATCAATGGATGTTGTACCGATGAATCCTATTTCTACGTTTCTGGTGTTCCTAAATGCCAAAATGCACGGTACGACTGCACAAACACCCCCCATCCTATAGAATGAAGCTTGTAGAAGGTTAACATTGCTCGCGGTAGAACAAAGCTGGCGGATAATTGTTTTCTGAAAAATGTAGGAAAAGTTAAGTAAATGCTATGGATATAACATAGATGTTAGTGGTAAAATAAATCTATACGAAGGCCTGGGAAACGATGAAACGGGCCCGTAATTGGTCGCCTTTGGGTTCCGTGGAGTAAATGGCGAAACCGACCCAGTAAGTTGGTTTCGCTTTTTTGTTTGAGGATGACATGGAAACTCTGAGAGTGGGCCTGCTGTTTCACGCCCGTGAGAAAATACGGGGGGAAATGGTGATGCGTATTGAAATAAAAGACACTCAGGAAAGGCTGGGAAGGAAATTTAAAAGGGAGGACACAAATGACTAAAACAAAATGGTATGCCAAGCCGCTGTATATAGTGATGGCATTGGTGCTGGTGCTGAGCTTCAGCCTGGTGACGGCAGTGCCAGCAATGGCTACGGGCAGCGCCGCCATCGACCCAATAGCCGCTAACTACGACCTGTATACTCCCGCTGATGTAAATACGACCATCACCTGGAACAATGCCACATCGGTTGTATCGGTCGATGATGATGTTGGTGCTTTAGCTACCCCTGCTGACTACGAGGTAGTCAGTGACAACTTGACCATCCGGAATGCGTATCTTGCAGCCAAGCTGCCAGTGGTGGGTGATAATGTAACGCTGACCATCAACTTCGATGTCGGTGACCCTGCCACCTTTAATATCACGGCAATCTGGACGGGCCCTGCAACGTATCCGGTAACGCTGCTGCAGACAACAGACATCCATTCCCATGTCTCAGGAGTCGTCCCGTTTGAATCATACACACCAATGACACCCGGTAATGGTAGTGTCATCACAGGTGGCTTCCCCAGGTTAGCGACCGTGATTAATGAGACCAGAGACGCAAAAACCGCCAACGGATCAGCAGTACTGCTTGTTGATTCCGCGGATTGGAGCATGGGTACGGTTTATGACTTCCTCTGGAATACAGACCCTCCTTACTTAAAATTTCTCCAGGCGATGAAATACGATGTGACAACACTGGGCAACCATGAGTGGGATTACGGTCCTGATAAACTTGCCACTATTATCACTGCAGCTCAAAATGCTTCAGGATTTAATGTTCCTATTGTTGCATCCAATACGTTTTTTGACAATGTAACCGGTCTTCTAGCTCTCCAGGCAAATGGTTCAATTGTCACAACCTATGTAAAAACTCTCCCTAACGGCCTCAAAATCGGATTTATTGGCCTGATTGGTGAAGGTGCTGTTGTCGATGCACCTAATGCGCCTCCCGTAACATTTAAACCCGATTGGGCCGGAGAAGATAAGGCATATATTCAGGGAATAGTTGATGATCTTCGCAATAATCAGTCGGTCAATGTGGTTATAGCCCTTTCGCATTCAGGTATAGATCCGACAACGGTTCCGGTTTCCGGGGATGATATAGAGCTGGCTAAAAACATAAACGGGATTGATATCATCGCTTCGGGCCATTTACATTTTATGACACATGTAATCATAGACCAAGCCAACATAAACACACCAAATCCGACAAACATAACCCATATAATCTGCTCCGGATCATACACTACAAATCTGGCTCAGCTTGACTTTACAGCAACAGCAAATGGAGTAACGGATCTTGTTCTGACAAACCATCCCATAAATGACTCAATTCCTGGTGACAGTGCAATTAATGCCATGGTACTTGACATGGACACAGAGATAGATACCTTAATTGCCCCCCTTGGAATAGGGATTGCTGATGTTGAAGCAACGATGGGTAATTTCTCACTTGAAGGAGCATACTCTGGCTCATCTTCCGTGGGTGAAGATGGACTGGGAAACCTGATCGCCGACTCCGTGCGTTGGGCAGGTACTGAACCGTCTAATTTCACCATCGGCACCTACGCGCAAGGTATGATCAGAGATCCCCTTATTGCGAATCAGAATGTAACCTTTGCTGACCTCTTTAAAGTGGTTCCGCTGGGAATTACTCGAGCAACAGATCAAAACAATTCTTATCCGGGATACCCGCTACTTAAACTATATATTAACGGCACTGAAATATGGGGTGTGTGCAGACTCAATGGTCTATTAGCGGCAACTCATATGTACGATGAGGCCTTTATACACCTGTCCGGGATTCAGTATTCTTATCACTACGCCGCTTTCCCCTACATAGCAGTAGTAGACAGTGTTAAGGCCTATGCCTGGAATGATTATAACTGTACAGGAACACCTACAGAAGATGTAGCTCAGGATGCCGCATTATACCCGGTTATAATTGACTCTTATGTCATTGATATGCTGCTCTCTCCAAGCATACAGGACTTATTATCATATTTCGGACTTTCAATCCAGCCAAAGTTCGCTAATGGTACACCTGTAAATGCGAGTAACATGCTGACGGCCCGTCTGGATAAAGATGCTGGAACCGGAGGGGTACAGGAGGAATATGCCTGGTCAGCACTTCTTGATTATCTCACTGATCCTATTGCTGATGGTGGATTATTCGGAGCTATACCTGCCGATCCGTACGACTTACTGACTACATCGCACAAAAGGGTTATTGTCCATGGTGAAGCTGTTAGCTTCGTCTTTGACACGATAGATGACCAGGAAGCCGGGGTGCCGTTTGAAATTACCATCACCGCCCATGATGCCGAGGGCATCGTGGATGCCAGCTACACCGCGAAGGCAAACCTCACCGACCTAACGGGTACCATCAGCCCTACTACTACTGATAACTTTACCACAGGTGTCTGGACGGGTGAGGTCACCATCACTGAGGCCTATGTGAATAATACCATCACTGCTAGTCATGGTAACATAACCGGCTCCAGCAATGACTTTGATGTCGATTACACCCTGACCATGGCAGTGAATGGCATTGGGACGATAACACCAGCGGTGGGAAGTCATAATTACGCCGCGGGAACCGTGGTAAACATAACCGCCACGCCGGGTAACATGTGGCAGTTCGTGAACTGGACCACCGCGAATATGAGTGAGATAGCCAATGCTACTGCGGCATCGACCACAGTAACCGTGGATGAGAGCAAGACGGTAACGGCGAACTTCGCTCTGCTTCCAGGGTGGTACTGCAAGCCGGGTAACTGGACTGACTATGCTCTGAGCGGCATGCCTGACTTCGACCAGAAGCAGGATAACTGGACCGATGATGGGACTGCGACGGGGAACTGGACGTATTGCGGACCGGTGGCAGTGGCTAATTCCCTGTGGTGGTTCGATTCTAAGAATGAGCCTTCCCCTGTCCCGCCACCTACCATCAATGACCACTACGGTCTGGTGACAAACTTCAGTCAACCGTGGGACGACCACTGCGCACAGAATGTGATGCCGCTGGTTAACAACCTGTCAGCGCTTATGAACACATCTTCGAGCGGCACCAACGTCACCGACATGCAATGGGGAATAGAGAAATACCTCAACAATACCGGCTACGCTGCCAATTACAATGAGACGACAGTGCTATGGCCGGAGTTCGACTGGATTGAGGAGGAGGTGGAGAGGTGTGAGGATGTGGTGCTGCTTCTCGGCTTCTGGCAGTGGAACGGCACCTGGTGGCGCGTCGGCGGGCACTATGTCACTGTCGCCGGGGTGAACTCTAATACCTCTCAGCTCAGCATCAGCGACCCCTATTTTGATAGTGTCGGGAACGCAACACCAGGTATGCATAACGATACTCAGTATGTTTCCCACGATATCTACAATGTTACTTGGGATCCATGCCCCGTCGGCAACTGGTCCCTGGCAAACTATACCGACGGGAAGGAGGGTTACCTTTACAACTTCCAGGGTCAGAACTCGGGTCCCGGCCTGATACCTCCGGGAGCGTACAATCAGTCGCTGCCGGTGGTGACCATTATCGACTACGCCGTTGCCGTGTCACCGATCACCGCTACCCTTGAAGGGCACGTTAGTTACCTTTCAAGGGGTATTCCTCCTGATGCCAGATGGATAGAGACGTTTCTGGTGAGGGCGTTCGAGTCTAGTAATCTGACCAACGAGCTATGGACAACCAACGCCACCACCAACAATACCGGAGTGTTCACCATCACCGGTCTTACTCCGGGCACCTACGATATCGGGATTAAGAACTGGACCTGCTTGAGCGTGCTCGTGACTAATGTGACGCTTAGCGCCGGCGTGACCACTGTGGTTGATTTTGGTTATACGAGTGAGGGAGATTCCAATGGCAACGATGCTGTTACCGGCATGGACTTCTCACTGCTTAGCGGTGTCTTCAATACAGCACCTGCTGGTAATCCGAATTGTGACTTCGACCGCAATAATGCAGTGACTGGCATGGACTTCTCCCTGCTTGCTGGCAGCTTTAACGAGGTAGGGCCCCTGCAACCATATTAAGAGGTACCACATCCTGAGTGGCAGCTTTCTAACTGGAAAGCTATGGAGTCGGTTCACTCCTGGCAATTTCCTTGCGGCTGCTAAAGCGCAGTAGTCAGGGAATATAACTAACCTCCTTCCACAGGAAGGGGGTTAGTCTTATAACCAACAAAATGGGACCATCTAGATTACTTGTCGCTATATTTGGTATTAGCGGCAATTGTTGTCCTCCCTCTGCATATAGCTCTGGCGCAGGAAGCCAATCCAGAGGAGGTCTAGCCCGCATTAAGCCCACGACAAAGCCTCAGACTATCCCCAAACTTAGCGGGTCTTCTATTTGAGGTTGGTTGGGGGTATGATTAAACGAGGGGGTAATTCACCCATGGATGGAAGGCACGAAGAGGTAGCACAGCTTTTTCTTGAGCAATACAATCATACAAAAGGGACACACTACGAATTTGAATTTCTGAGAAGGAGTATGTTCAGCATTCCAGAGTATAAATTTCCAGCTTTTAAGGTTTATCGGATGGCATTTACGGAGGGAAAGAAACG
>Ga0315548_1002318_pt1 | contig 14917 bp, 12 predicted proteins | sample SalMarSW160110MG_2_FD_202540 | JGI IMG/M metagenome (GOLD analysis project Ga0315548, IMG submission 202540) | Salt marsh sediment microbial communities from the Plum Island Ecosystem LTER, Massachusetts, United States - Salt Marsh Sediment SW1601-110 ...
CACCGGTCTTTTTGAAGCGAAACGGCATTTCCACCGAAGGGGGTAGTAATTGCTACTTCCTCATTCATAAACCGCTCACCGAGCAAGTTTACCATAAGATGGGGGTGACCGAATGATCCGGTGACAGGGCTGGTCAGATTTGCGGCTGAAGCTTTGTGTTCACCACCGAATGGTGGCGGCATGGTGCCTTCGGTCGTTTCTGCCCCGACCTCCTTCGCCATCCTGATTCCTTCGCCAAGCAAACCTGGAATACCAAACGGAGCCCGGTGATGTCCTCCAAACCCGCCGGTAGCCAGGATCGTTGCTTTGCAGCTAACCCGAACCGTTTCTCCTTCTCTGGTTTCAGCTTCAACTCCGGTAATTCGACCATCTTCCTTAATTAGTTTTTTTGCCGGTGTCTTGAGCAGTATCTGGACTCCGAGTTCTTTGGCTTTTTCTTCGAGCTTACGCATCAAAGTTGCAGCACCTCCCAGACCCGGTTGCGGAGGATCCGGTTTGATGATATGTGCCGTGTAGTAACCGCCCGGACCATGAGATGTCAGGTCGGTAAATTCAACTCCCATATTCTCAAACCATTCCATGGTTTCCGTAGACATGTCTATCAGGATTTTAACAAGCCGGGCATCCACCGACCACTGGGTGAAATCCATATATATTCGAAAAGCTTCCTCTTTGGTCAATGAATATTGCCTTATTCGCTGGAGTCTGCTTTCGACGCAGAAAAGCTGGTTTGCCCTGAGAGCGGTACCTCCGGTATGATTTGTTTTTTCAAGGGCGATGACACTCGCTCCGCCTTCAGCAGCCGTGACCGCCGCTGCCAGTCCGGCTGTCCCGGCGGAAAGAACAACAATGTCGGATTGAAGCTGTCTCATCTCACTTCTCCTCTTTTTTAGTTTCCTGTAGAGAAAGAACCTATTTTTTTGCTTTTTTCTCAGGTTTCAGGTATTTTCCCCAGGCATTATACCGTTTTATCTTTTCCTGAGTTTCCGGCATCTCAAGTTGAGGTCCTTCTTCGGTACGATGCCTCGCAATCCACTCCGAATGGTGCTTCTGTTTGGAAGCGGAGAACCTGGGGTTTTGAATATCGTCCGCATTCCATTCAACAATATATTTTCCATCTTTGTAAGATACGATACCGTGTACCTGGCAGGTGGGGCACATAATATCAGGCAGACCTTTATCGAGATAAAAAACATTACAGTGGCACACCGGGCAGGATATAGGCGAGTCATCCCCAAGATATTTTACCTCTTCGAACGGCAGTTTCATCGATTTCGCCAGGTTATGCCCGAGCAGCCGGCTTCTATCAATTGCCCACTGGTTATCAGGCGTTAATGCTGCGCCTTTATCAGCACAATGATTTATCTGAACCTGGTCAACAACGGTTGAAAAGTGCTGTATTAATAGATGAATCGTAGGTAAACCGAGACTGGTCCATCCATCGTAGCCCGAACCGCCGACAGATATGGCAGCAGACAGTTTTTTCCGTTCATGAACAATGGGGTTTTGCATGAAAAAGTGATTGATTTTCTCGCTAAGGCAAATCAATGAACCTGGTGCCCTGAGATGGTATACAGGAGCAGCTATAATCAAAGCTGTATCTCCTAACATAGTGTTTTCAAGAATCCAGTCGGTATCGTCGTGAGGACATCTTGCGTTCTTAAAACAGGCGCCGCAACTGATACACGGCAGGATTTTCAGGTCCATAGACCGTATAATTTCCGACTCCACCCCGTCCTCTTCGGCAGCCATCAATGCCGCTTTTAAAAATGCCTCGCAATTCCCCCTTTTTCTCCCGAAAGACAGTCCGATAATCTTATCCATTACATTCCTCCTTAAGTGGCTAATTATATAGTCGCGAGTTCACAGGAAAACCTCCAAGAAGTAGGTTAAGTACTTGATAACTTCATTAGCTTAGTCTAATACACCATTGACTACAAGGTCGACCACTTCCTCTTCCGACAGGCCGAGTATCTCTTTGAGGACGTACTCGTTGTGTTCTCCTAGTAGAGGCGCCCGTTCTAGTTCGCAGGGTGCTTTTGAAAGCTGGAAAGGAGATGCTGCGGCATGGTGTTTCCCCAGTCTAGGATGATCGAGTTCCTGAAAAAAATCCCTGTGCCTGGTCTGGAGGTCATGTTCAAGTTGGTCTTCGCCGGTCTCCACCACTCCGGCAGGAACACCATCCTCCTGCATCTGGTTCATAACATCGAAAGCAAGGTTTTGAGTCGTCCATTCTTCGACCAGCCTGTCCAGTTCGTCTTCGTTTTCCTTCCTACCGGCGAGTGTGCCGAATTTCCGCTCCTTTGTCCATTCAGGATTACCGATAACCTTACAGAAATTATTCCATTCTTCATCGGTGGTCACGGCAATAGCGCACCACCTGTCCTCATTCTTGCAGCGGTAAGCGTTATTCACCTTCTGCTGGTCGTTATGGTCCAGGAGCCTTTCCGCAGTTAGCTCAGCACCACTCAGCTTATTCATTACATCCTCCACCGTAAGGGGTGCCGTCCATTGTTCTACCAATCTTCGGAGTTCTGCTTTATTCTCCTCCCTTGATTCCTGCGTGGAGAACCAACGATTTTTCGTCCATTCTGGATTTTCAATTACTTTGCAGAACTTCTCCCACTCTTCATCGTTAGAGATGTTTATTACACAATACCTGGCTTCATCTTTGCATCGATAAGCATTATGAGGAGAAGCAGTATCGGAACGGTTGCCCATCCGTTCTGCAACACGATTGTTCACGAAGTAATCGAGTATAAGCGGGCTTATGAAGTGCAGGCCTGTCTCGAATTGTGCTGCATCAATATACATACCCTTGCCGGTCCTCTTGCGGTATAACAGCGCCCCGATAAGAAGGCAGACATTATACTGGGGCGTAATGAAATCGGTATAGACACCGATATCAGGCGGTGGACGGTCTTCCCACCCGGTTATATGGCTGAACCCGGAAAGCGCCGAAAGCTGGAACCCCCAGCCGGGATGCCGGGAAAAAGGCCCTGTCTGACCCTGCATGCAGGAACTGAGCATAATAACGTCCGGGTTTACTTTTTTTATTTCTTCATATCCCAGACCCAGTTTCTCAATCACCCCGCCGGCGAAATTCTCCACCACGATATCAGCCCAGGCGGCTATTTTCAGCGCTATCTCTTTCCCCCTGGGATCACGGAGGTTGAGGGTTACTCCCAGTTTGCCGGTATTCCACTGTGTAAACTGTGTAGAAAGATCGGGTTCAGGAGCCTGTATTCTGAAAATCGCCAGATTGGTCTTGCCCTCTATCCTGACTACCGTTGCACCATAGTCGGATAATGGCTTGGTTGTCAGCGGCCCGACGATAACGCGGGTAAAGTCACATACCTTTACTCCATCAAGCAGTTTTTTCGGCATATCTTATCTCCTGCGTTTGCCATGATTAAATAATCCCGTCCCGTTTCAGTTCACTGAGTTTATGTTGTGAATATCCCATTTCACTAATATATATTTCTTCATTATGCTCGCCAATAAGCGGAGCGCGGCGTGTTATCCTGGGCGGGGCTTCCGTGGTCTTGGCCCAGGGCCCGGGGTACGTTATTGAGACACCCAACTCCGGGTGTTCCAGCTTTACCCAGTAATCCCTTGCGGCAAGTTGAGGATTACTAGCTATCTCAGCGGTGCTGTTCAGGGGATAGACCTGGGCATTATGCTTAAGGGCTCCTTCCAGCAGTTCTTCCTTCGTATGCTTTAGAAATAGTGCTCTGGTCGGCTCCGCGATTTTCTCCAGTATTTCCGGCGAAGTCTGAATCAGGTTCAACTTTTCCCAGTTATACCCTTTAATAAAGTCGTTGGCTACTCCTTCGCTTTCCATCCAGTTAATCAGCGGGGAATTCCATCGTGGGCCCGCGGTCCCTCCCCAGTACATTGCGTATACATACCCGTCTTTACATTCCCATATCCGCCCCAGAATAGCTTTACCTCCTCCACGGTGCTGGACCCTCTTGTTGAAGTCCCAGAACGCCGTCACACGTTCAGGTGTAATTCTAGTTATCGAGTCTTGGATCGAAACATCGATGTGCTGTCCTTCACCGGTCATTTCACGATGGTAAAGCGATAGCACCACGCCCTGGGCAGCCTGTCCTCCGCCATGGAGGTATGTCTGGAAATGATGGCTGATTCGGACAGGAGAACGGTCTTCATAACCTATGGAGGACATATATCCCCCCATAGCATAAAGAGTAATATCGGAATACCTGAAATCTTTATAGGGACCTGTTTGGCCGAAGGGAGTAATGGACGCAACAATGATTCCCGAATTTATCTTCTCTAGTTCCTTGTAATCGAGTCCGAATTTCTTCATATAACCCGTAGGAAATGATACGATAACTATGTCGGTTTTCTTTACCAGCTCCCTGAATATTTCCTGCCCTTCACGTTCTTCTATATCCAGGGTGATACCACGCTTATTGGTGTTATATGAGAACCAATAAAGACTCTTTTCCGGATCAACTTCGTCATGGTAATACGGCCCTATATTACGGGCGGAATCACCACCCGGTTTTTCTATTTTGATTACATCGACCCCGAGGTCTCCCAGTATCTTTCCGCAGAGAAATCCTTTCTCGTCGGTCAGATCCAGAGCCCGGTAAGGACTCAGCATACCTGTGTAATTTTCTTTCTCTGCCATAGAGCAGACTCCTTCCGAATCGTTCCTGATTTGAACGAATAAAAAAGGTATCACCTGTTAGTGTAAAAAGCCAGACATGACTGTACTGCCAGGAAACCCGTACTATGATATAACTGCGGAACAAGATACCCCGCAGGTATTATCTAGAAATCGTATAGGGATTCAATCGTGTCTGATTTATATCACATACTACTTAACTCAACTTGGATATATTCCGAGTGACAACTTGGACTACACGTCACAACAAAGCCCTTTCCTCGATAGAACGTTTTTTTCAGCTTATGGATTGTCTACCTCTGCGTCACTAAGAGATGTTTCTCTGGTTCTTTTATTTAACCAGTCAAGATAGTTAGCGTATGTATTGGTGATTTTACGCTTCTTTCCGCCTACGGTAAATTCAGCTATTTCGTCCAAGTACATATAATCCGCGTATTTAGGGTCTTCGCTGAAAGCCAGATGGGCATATTTGGGTGTATTGCCGGTTGTGATGAACATGAACGGTCGGTCTACTTTGCGGATATAGAATGGACAATGGTAAATCCCTCTGGGAACAAATATGGCACAGGTCCTGGTGATGATATGTTTCTCTTTCTCTATCCAGAACTCAACTTCTCCGCCCAGTTCAAACGGCTCCTCCGGGTCCATCCCAAGAAACAGGAGGTATTCATCGAAGGGATGACAGTGAGGTTTACTCCCTTCCTCCTCTCCCCCGGCGATAGGTCGCAGTACAATATTTGTTTCAAGATACAGGACACCCTTGATTTTCTGGAGTTCTTCGTTGATATACAAGGTGTTCTGCCACGGGAAATTGCTGACTCGGTTGCGCGTCTGTGGATGGAGTGGATTCGGTGATGTATCGGTGATAAAAAATTTGTCGTATTTGGATTTTGCCATGTATAAAATGAGCCTCCTTATTCTGATTTTTTTCTTACCAGTCCTCCATATGAAAATGGCATAATAATGCTAAGTATAACCCACCTATAGCCCGGCTGTTAAAACTACGTAAACGAACCTATTCACCTGTATAATACGGCTTTCTCTTCTCTAGGAATGCTTTTCGTCCTTCAGCAAAGTCCCTGGATGCCATGGTTTTGCCCGAGAGTTCGCTTTCAAGCCTCAAACCATCGACAAGAGTCATATCAAGGCCTCGATACAAGGCTTCTTTTGCTGCCCGTTCTGCCAGAGGGGCTGAATCACATAACTGAACGGCCCACTCTCTGGCGGTCGTCATAAGGTTCTTTAGCGGAACAACCTTACTTACTAAACTCATACTATAAGCTTCATGTGCATCTATGCGTTTTCCCGTCAGTATCATTTCTACAGCTTTGCTAAAAGGTATCAGCCTTGCTAATCTTTGTGTGCCGCCCCAGCCGGGAATTAACCCCAGGGTGACTTCGGGGAAACCGAAAACTGCGTTTTCGGAAGCGATTCTGATGTCACAGGCAAGGGCTACTTCAAGACCTCCACCGAAAGCGTATCCATTGATGGCAGCTATAAGCGGTTTCTGTATCTCAAGTCCTCGTACAAGGGTACCTTCCGGGCGTGCATCCGCATTTCCTTGACCGTCCGGTCGGGTTTCTTTCAAATCCATTCCCGTACAAAAAGTTTTTTCACCTGCGCCGGTAATAATACACGCTCGGAGCTCAGGATCATCACGGAACTTTATCAGGAATTTACTCATTTCGATAAGATCCCCGCCACTGAGCGCATTTAGGACTTCCGGACGATTAATAGTAACAATGGCTATTCTGCCTTCTGTATGATACTCAATAGGCATTGTAAGATTCCTTTTGAAGATGTGCCAGGATTACCTTTTTCCCGGGCACAACTTATCAATCCTGGAGTTCCCTGATATCTTTATACAACTCTAGCGCGTCAGGATTTGCTAATGCATCTCTGTTCTGTACCGGTCTTCCATGTATGATGTTTCTGACAGCCAGTTCAACTTTTTTACCATTTACGGTATATGGGATATCATCGACGGGGATTATCTTTGCCGGAATGTGGCGCGGAGAAGCGTTATTCCTGATAACATTTCTGAGTTTCTGAATCAGGGCTTCATTAAACACCTCTCCCTTAACCAGCTTGACAAACAGGATGATGCGGACATCATTTTCCCATTCCTGCCCTACCACGAGACTGTCCTGTATTTCCTCTACGGTCTCAACCTGACGGTATATTTCGGCAGTGCCGATTCTCACCCCACCCGGCTTAAGGGTAGCATCAGAGCGACCGCTGATTACAAGACCGCCTTTATCAGTGATTCTGGCATTGTCTCCGTGACGCCATACATTGGGGTACATTTCAAAATAGGTACTCCTGTATTTTTGATTGCTCTTATCATTCCAGAAGCGGAGAGGCATGGAGGGAAAAGGAGCGGTGCATACCAGCTCACCCTCCTGACCTATGACAGATACACCTTTGTCGTCGAAAACTTGTACATTCATACCTAACCCGAGCCCCTGCATCTCTCCAGCGTAGATGGGACCGACAGGGTTTCCAATCCCGAAACAGGCGATCGCTTCCGTACCGCCGGAAATATTGTTTAGGAAAACATCCGGCTTGATGTGCTGATAGACGAATTGGTAGTTTTCGACTGAAAGCGGGGAGCCGGTTGATATAATTGTCTTGAGACTTTCCAGATTATAATTAGCAGCGGGATTCAAACCAGCCTTTTCAATCGTAGAGAGGTACCTCGGGCTGGTACCCCAGATATCTACTCTTTCATCCCGGATGAGTTCGAAAAGCGCAGCTTCATCCGGAAAAAAAGGCGAACCGTCGTAGAGAACTATTGAAGCTCCTTGAGAAAGCGAACTTACCAGCCAGTTCCACATTACCCATCCACAGGTCGTGAAATAGAAGATTATGTCCTCCCGCTTCATATCGGTATTAAGCATTAGTTCTTTCAGGTGCTGTAAGAGAATACCGCCGGCTCTGTGCACAACACACTTTGGTTTGTCTGTAGTGCCGGAGGAAAAAACGATGTAAATGGGGTGGTCAAAAGGTAATTGCTCGAACTGTATTTCTGACTTCGTCTTAACCGAGATATAGTCATCAAAGAGAATAGACTTCGGGACTTTGCTGATATCGGGCGATTTCTCAGTATATGGTACGACAATAACTTTCTCAATCGAAAGGATTTCACTAACAACAGAAGAAATACGTTCCAGGGAGTCATACAATTTGCCGTTATATGAATAAGCATTGGCTGTGAAGAGTATCTTTGGTTCTATCTGCTGAAAACGGTCAAGTATTCCCTTAACACCGAAATCAGGTGAACAGGATGACCAGATAGCGCCCAGACTCGTAGTTGCCAGCATCGCAACCACTGTCTCAATCATATTAGGCATGAAGCCTGCCACCCTGTCTCCGACTTTCACTCCCGATTGTTTCAGCGCTTCTGCGAGATGAGCAACCTGGTCGTATAGTTGAGCGTAGGTAAGTCTTACTGTTTCCCGTCCTTCGCCTTTGAACGTAAGTGCCGTGCGGTCGTCACGATACCTGAGCAGATTCTCAGCAAAATTAAGCCTGGCGCCGGGAAACCATTTAACACCAAGCATATCGTTTATGTTGGTAACTACGCTTTTATAAGACTCCGAAGACAGCACTCCGCCGAATTCCCACATCAACGCCCAGAAATTAGGAATATTATTGACCGACCATTTATGCAGCTCTCCGTAAGTGTTCAAATGAATGCTATACCGCTCATTAACCAGATTTATAAACCCGGTTAGATTGGCTTCTTTTATTCGCTCCTCCGAAGGTATCCAGATAGGTTGTTCCACGAAAATAACCCTTCACTCACTGATATATATTGTTCTGACGCTGGAAAACGAGAAGCCACATTTTTCTCACAAAATGCTCTGTACTCACGTTTATACAGTGGCTATTAAATGCAACTCTGCCGCAGCCTAGTAACTGACGACGACAAGCATTGTAACCGGCTTGTTGGTATTGTTTATTATCTCCCTGCCTTCGTACGGGGCGAGATAGATGGAGTCCAACGGACCAAGTGTTATCTCTTCATTCTTTGACTTAACGGTCAACTCTCCTTCCAGAACGAGGTAGACTTTTTCCGTGGGAGAATCCTCATACGCCCAGGCAGCACCCCCGCCAGGGAGAAAATACGATAAGCCCATCCAGAATTTCTGAATCCCGGTCTCCTCTTTACCCTGAAGTCGCATAGCTGTCATATTAAAATGCATGTCTGCGGCGTAAGGTTTGACCTGTGACAGACTAACCTTCTTCATATCTTTCAGTTCCTCCGCCGAATCTCAGGATTATTGGGTACCATACTTATAAACCCGGTCAGGGACATCGTTAAGTTCATCTTCATCGATAAAAGCGACCATACGGACTATCGAGCCGTCCCCCATGTACCAGCGTATCGGGAATCCGGCAATCCTGCACCTCTTTCCGACTACCTTGGCAATATCGCCGCCGACATTTTCCCAGCCCAATATCCCGTTGCGCAGAATAATGTTATGGCAGGGTTCCCATTCCGGGAAATCCTGTGTCACTTCGTGTCCTGTAAGTTGTTTGTACTCATCACAGATATCCGTTCTTAAAGGTCCCGGTCCGTGAGGACCGATAGCGGTATGCAGCGGATGATCCAATGCCTGCTGGTCGACACCGACTGCTTTCGCCTTGTGCGCGACGAACCACTCACCGGATTCTTTCCCTAAACCTGGTGAGTAGCAGAAGTACTGGGTGTTATCACCCCAGTATTTGTTCCAGCCGGTATGAATGATTATGATATCGCCTTCTTTCATCGGAAGTGTTTTGTTGGCTGCATCCAGGTCTTTCGCAGTGATAAGTTCCCATTTCTCTTTCGGGATATCCCAGATAACGGCATCCCCGTAATAAGAGGTTAGAGGAATTTCGTGAGTAAAACGTCCGCCTTCGAAAACGTGAGCCGGTGAATCGGCATGAGTGGTACAGTGCATGACGGTAGTGACCGTCTGTGAGAGTACCCCCGACTTGGCGTGATAATGCATGCGTTCGATTTTGACATCGGCAAAATAGGGCCACAACGGCGAGCCACTGCCGAATGGATGACTTAGGTCTATCAGAACTTCTTTACCCATTTTTCTCCTTTCTGTTTGGACATTGATTTATACCTTGATTACCAGGTGGTAACGCCACCATCGATGTACAGGATCTGGCCGGTCACGAAGTTAGAAGCGTCCGAGGCAAAAAATATACAGGGGCCTACGAGGTCTTCAGTAAAAGCCCAGCGGCCCATCGGAATACGGGCTTTCATGGTCTTGGCATATTCCACATCTGCCAGCAATTCCTTGGTTAGTTCAGTCTCTACAACCGTTGGAGCTATGGCATTGACAAGTACATTGTGTTTAGCCCACTCGCAAGCCAGAGTTCGCGTTAAGGTATCAACCGCTCCCTTGCTGGCACAATAAGCTGCATAATTTGCCGGTAAACCGTACCTGCCTCTCACCGAAGAGATATTGACGATCTTGCCACTTTCTTGTTTAATCATCACCCTTCCCACTGTCTGGCAGCACAGGAACGTTCCCCGGGCATTGACGTCCATCACCATCTGCCACTCGTCAATCGGGAAAGTATCAGCCGGCTTCCTTATGGCTACACCCGCTCCATTTACCAAGATGTTGATTCGTGAAAATACCTTCAGGACGTTTTCCACCATATCTTCTACTGATTTCGCGTCAGTCACATCAGTGGAAATTGCCAGCGACTTTCTCCCTTTAGCTTTTATCTGTTCTGCTACTTCTTCGAGTTTAGCCAGCCCCCGGCTGGTTACTACCACATCGGCTCCAGCGTCAGCAAGTCCCAAAGCTAACGCCTTACCGATTCCGCCGGCTCCTCCGGTTACTAAGGCTACTTTTCCACTCAAGTCGAAGGAATTATACATGTAACATCCCCCCTATTATGATTCTCGTGTTGCACCCGGTGAAGATTCGCCCCTGAAGCCTTCACCGGGTGCTATAGATGAGGAGGTTATTTTCTTGTCATAGTCAGGTTTTATTTCAGATCCTGGTCAATCCAGACATAGTGAATCCAACTTGGCTTGTAGCCAATCAATCCCTCACCATGATAGTTCTTCAGCCATGGTTGCCAGAAAGTATATAAATACTGGCCCACACCGGGTATATACCAGGCTTGCTCCAGCACATACGGCATTATCTCCCGGTGTAACTGGTCAACCTTTGCCTGGTCGATAAGGTTATATTCCAGAATCTCTTGATAAGTCTCGTTAACGCGAGCATCATTAACCCAGCTACGGTTAAAGGTGTTGTAACCCTGGAAGGGAAGTAACTGGGCGTATGGTCCTGGCTGAACGAAGAAACCATAGAGCATCTCATCGTACTCTCTGCTCATGTTGATATTAAAGAAAGCTCCAGTCTCCACGAGTTCAAGACTAACATCTACGCCAATCAAACCCCACATATTCTCGATTATAGACAGATAATCAACCCAGGCGGGCACACTGGCGCAGATGATTTTTGCCGTGAAGCCGCCGGGATAACCGGCATCTGTCAACAACTTCTTTGCCTTTTCCGGATTATATGAATATAATTCCTGCACGGACTCAGGCATTTCTTCCAGCGGCATATAAGCCTTGTCGTAACCTTTAACATATGCCAGCGGCCAGGCAATTATCTCTGCATCACCCTCATAATACTCGTCGACAAGCATCTGAAAATCGATTCCCATCATAAGCGCATGACGGACGTTTTTATCACTGAACGGCATGGCAGGATTGTCCTGTCTCATTGAAATAGCCCAGGGTCCGGAAATGTGTTTCTGATACTTTAACTGCGGAGAGGTCTTCGTCAATTGTGCCCAGTCATCGTGGCTGAGGTCACCCAACTGGTCAATCTTTCCGGTGCGAAGCGCAGCGAGTTGACTTGATGTGTCGCTGATTATTAATATCCGGATGCCATCAAGATAAGGTAATTGATTGCCCTTTCCCACCCCTATCGGATCCTTCTGCCAGTAATTGTCATTCCTTTCAAAGTAAGCTGAGGTCCCGGGGACCAGATCCGTCATCATGAAGGGACCAGTGCCCACCTGGTTCTGCCATTCGTTCACGTCTCCGTACTTCTCAATAACCTCAGGTGGCCATATCTCCCGTTCACCGATCATCAACCAGAGTGGATCCAGGTCAAACCTCGAGGTATTTATGACAACCGAGTCACCCTCGGCTGTTACAGTTGTGGAATCCGGCATGGTAGGCTGGGTAATCCGTAAATATGACATCGGAGAGTGAATATGCCTGTTGAGAGAAAAGACAACATCATCAACGGTCATTTCCCGTCCGTTGACCAGACGACTGGCCTCGCTATCCGGGTCCAGTGAGAAATGTACACCCTTACGGATATGGAAAATCACCGTTCCCGGTTCGGGGACATCGAAGCTTTCCGCCAGTTCACCAACAGTGTAGTCTATACGTTTCAGGCTGCTTACAGAAAAATCGATCTCACTGGCGCCGGCAGCTCCCTTCGTCCAGTCACCGACCACGAGAGTATCATTTACCAGGAACACATTGTTGAGAAAACCCTGTGGGAACATGGCATGATCGTAACCCTGAATATCCGTACTCTGCATCATATTCAACATTCCGCCATATTTTGGCACATCGTCTTCCTGTTCCTCTATCTCTGTCGTCGTTGTGGTGGTGGTCTCGGATGATTCCGTTATAGTGACTTTATCTTCGCCTGTCTCTCCGGTAGTCGATGGCGTTGTATCAGTCTCTTTTTGTGTACATGATGCTAGCAATAAAACCGCCACCATTAAACCCGTTACCAGTAGCCATATGATTTTCTTCATTTTTACGCCTCCACTTTTATTATTTTTTTAAGTAGGCTTAACTTTGTATTTCTCTATCGGGATAGGCTCGGTTGAAGTTTTCACTCTGTCTCCGTCCCGTTTCAGAATTATCCACTTCAGCCAGTTTTTATCATCTCGCTCGGGGTGATCTTCCCGGTAATGAAAACCCCGGCTCTCTTCTCTAGCCAAAGCAGCCGTAAAAGTCATTTCAGCGCATGCGGTCATGCTTATTACTTCATGGCATTTGCTGAGATAGTGGAAGTCTTTCGCTTGCAGTTCCGGCAGTCTTTCCTTCACCGTTGCGACTATTGACAGGGCTTCATCCAGTCTTTCTTTACTTCGCCGCAGGCTGTACTTCATCGGTGCCACCACATCCTGCAGTTTGCTGATAGCTTCCCACGGTGAATAATTTTTACCGTCACTCATTGGGGCGAAGATCTGTTCCTTAAGCCGATTGACTTCATCGGGATCAACCTCTGATTCGGATATTGAGGCTGTGTAGCGTGCGGCGTCCGGTCCGCCCCATGTTCCGCTGATAACCGCGAACATGATACCGGAGCCAGGTGTAACGCCCGGAGGTGAAGCAACAGCGCCCGCCACTGCTGATCCTGCGTAGCTTGTATCCCCTATTGCCCACAAACCTTCCAGAGTGGTCTTCATATTGTGGTCAACCCTTATACAGGAGAGTTCTCCGTGCAGAGGTACAGCTATTTCACGTTTGGGTGTTGGTTTCCCGTATTTATCCGCTTTACTCTGAAGAAGTTGATTCCATTTTCCCGTTTTTGGAAGACCGGGACCGAAACCGCCTTCGCCTCCCTGAGGTCTTCCACCTGGTCTCCCTGCACCACCTGCAGGCGGTTCAAAGTATATCGGGCCTCTTCCTTCAGCAACTTCCGTTTCCAGGCCAACTCCCAGTTTGACAGGCAGGAATATGCCAGCAGGACCCATCTCAGGCATATATTTTTGGGCCAGGTTCTCTCCCAGCGCGTTTACCAGGAACATATTACCCGCCTGGCCGCCATCCAGATCCTTGAACACGACATGGCCATAGAGATTGCCATACTCGGCATTCCGCATTTCGGCTCCGGCCTTGTAAGCTGCAGCAATACCATCGCCAGTGCCAGCTGACCAGAAACGCCTGACTTTATAACCGCAGCTGCCGTTAGCAATAACGGTTGACTTTGCCTTGAATATATAGAAGCGTCCATTCACCAGGTCAAAGCCGACTGCTCCCATAACTCTTCCGTTCTGTTGCAGCAAATCGACAATGTGGGTTTTATTCTGCATCCTGACGCCCAGCTTATTAGCTCTTTTCCTCATAGGTTGCATCATATCTATGTCGATAAAGGTCATCGAATATTCAGGTGCAAAGGCATTTTCAATCGAAACAAACTTGCCGTCAGGTGTTCTTGCGATATTTGCTCCCCACTCCGAGAGCTGTTCTATTGCCTGGTAGGAACTCCTGACATATTTATACAGAGCATCCTGGTCATTTAGATAAAAACCGGCGCTACTTACCTGGAAATCAACAAACTTGTCAACATCGCCGCCGGGTGCAAGGAACGCCAGAAAACCCCCTATCTTCGTAGCTTTTCCTGCCCAGCCGATGGTCTGTTTGTCTACCATAAGAACATCGACATCCGGGTATTCTTCTTTAGCCTTGATTGCAGCCGCGAGAGCACCAACGCCTCCTCCAACTATAAGCACGTCAGTTGTAACTACTTTTCCTGTTTTTTCTAAACCGGTCAACTTATCCCTCCTGTTTTACCTAAGTGAGGTTCTTTATCGAGTCAGAATTTTCAGAATGATGTCCTTAAGGGTGCGGGGATGATAGGCACTACCTCTATCGCATCAACTGGGCAGGCTGCTTCACATGCCAGGCACCAGACACAATCTTCTGGATACGCAACGATAGGTTTCTTATCTTCGTCATTCCAGCGAAGTACATCGACGAAACAGGCATTAACGCAGTTTTTACAGCCCTTACAGGTATCAAGGTCAATTTGTATCTCCTTGACCCATCTCCTGGACTCTGCATCCATTAATCACCTCCTTTTCGTTCTTAGGAGTCGCTATATGTAGACTATCTTTGAGCCTTCTTTCTTTATCTTCATTGAGCACTGGCGATTTATCTCGGGATCAGGAACAGCCTGCCAGATGCCCCAGAGAGCCGGCAGAAAGCCCTTGAAAGTACTGACTTCAGCAACGTTATGCGCTCCCCATCCTCCACCGGTGGGCTGCTTGCCACTGGGATGTGGAGGTATCGTTCCGGGAGGGGGACCCGGCGGTGGACCGGATTCACCCGCTGGCGGCCCACCGGGCATTCCGTGCATGCAGGAACGCATCTTGCATCCACCGGGAATCGCTTCCCACTGGTGGGAGAGTACGACACCACGAGGTGTACCCCCGGGAGGCCCTCCCCCAGCAGCAAGGAGATGTTCATAAGTC
>Ga0315548_1002321_pt1 | contig 14904 bp, 16 predicted proteins | sample SalMarSW160110MG_2_FD_202540 | JGI IMG/M metagenome (GOLD analysis project Ga0315548, IMG submission 202540) | Salt marsh sediment microbial communities from the Plum Island Ecosystem LTER, Massachusetts, United States - Salt Marsh Sediment SW1601-110 ...
TCAGTCAGCGCACTAAAAATCGCTCAGGGCTGCCCGCCCTGAAGGAAGGCGCCGAGCTCGCCCGGGAAACAATAGACAGCGGGCGGGCGCTGGACAAACTGGAAAAGCTAGTTACACTAAGCCAGAGCTACGGTTAAGAGCCATGTTTCTAGATAAGATTGTTGCCGAAAAGCAGGAAGAGCTAAAACAGAGGCAGGAAACCATCCCCCTGCCCGAGCTCAGGGCGGCCATTATGGAAAGGCCTTTGCCCCTGGATATGGCGGCGGCTCTTAGCGGGGATAGCCTCCGTTTAATCGCCGAGGTCAAGCGGGCGTCGCCTTCCCGGGGAGCATTATGCCCCGACCTGGACCCGGTTAAGCTGGCCGGCACCTATGCCCGGTGCGGGGCGGCGGCTATATCGGTGCTTACCGAGTCGCGCTATTTCGGGGGGAGCAGGGAAGACCTTGAAGCCATTAAGCGCGCCTTACCCGATATTCCCCTATTAAGGAAAGACTTTATCCTGGCGCCCTACCAGATATTTGAATCGTGCGCCTGGGGAGCCGACGCCGTGCTGCTGATTGTGGCCATATTAGATGACTTCGAACTCGGGGAACTGCTCTCGCTGAGCCACGCTCTGGGAATGCAGTGCCTGGTTGAAGTGCACAGCCAGAATGACCTCGAAAAAGCGCTGGCCTGTGGCGCCCGAATAATCGGTATTAATAATCGTGACCTTGATACCATGAAGGTAAACATAAATGTCACCAAACAGCTTCGCCCCCCCATCCCCCGGGGCCGGGTAGTGGTCAGCGAAAGCGGCATAAAGGGGCGGGACGAGGTGCAGAAGCTAAAGGAATGGAAGGTTAACGCCATACTTGTTGGCGAGGCGCTGGTTACCGCCGATGACGTGGCGGCCAAGATAAAGGAGCTGCTTTGACCAAAATTAAGATATGCGGCATTACCGGGGTTGCTTATGCCCGGGCGGCAATAGAGGCCGGGGCCGACCTTATCGGGGTGGTCTTCGCCCCCAGCCCCCGGCAGGTTACGCATGAGAAGGCGCGGGAGATAGTGGCCGTGGTCAAAGAACATAACCTGCCGGCGGTGGGGGTATTCGTCAACATGCCCGCGGCCACGGTAAATACGGTGGCTGCTTTCTGCGGATTGGACTGGGTGCAACTCAGCGGTGACGAGAGCTGGGAGTACTGCCGGCAAATCGAAAAACCGGTGATAAAGGCAATACATATATCTAATAAGCTGGGGGAGGAGGGGCTACTAACCCACCTGGAGGAGGGGCAACGGGCACTGGGTTCCCGCTCTCCCCTCTACCTGCTGGATACTTTCGTTGAGCAAAAGTACGGGGGGACGGGAAAAGCCTTCGCCTGGGAGACAGCCCGACGGGCTGTAGCCAAATATCCGGTCATCATCGCCGGCGGGCTAAAACCCCAAAACGTGGGGGAGGTGGTATCAAGCTTAAGGCCCTGGGGGGTTGATGTCTCCAGCGGGGTGGAGAGCGGGGGGGTTAAAGACGTCAAAAAAATCAGGGATTTTATCCAGGCCGTCCGGTCGGCGGACTAGTCAAAGGAGGAACGGAAAGATGTTGGTAGTGATGAAAAACGATGCCACCGAGGCGCAGGTTCAGGCAATCATTAATGAAATAGAGAACATGGGTTACCGCGGCGTGCCCATGCCCGGCGCCCAGCGTACGGCTATCTGCATTATCGGCAACCAGGGGCCGGTTGATGACTCACGGCTTCTGGTCCTGGAGGGCGTAAAGGAGACCATCCGGGTAACCAAGCCCTATAAACTGGTCAGCCGGGAGACGCATCCGGAGGCAAGGGTTATCGCCGTTGGCGATATCAAGATCGGCGGAGGTAAACCGGTAATAATGGCCGGGCCCTGCGCCGTAGAAAGCGAAGAACAGGCACTGACCATCGCCCATTTAGTGAAAAAAGCTGGCGCCCAGGTCTTCCGCGGGGGCGCCTTCAAACCCAGAACCTCACCCTACAGCTTTCAGGGGCTGGGCGAGGAGGGCTTAAAGATACTGGCCAAGGTCCGCCAGGAAACCGGCCTGCTCATCGTAACCGAGGCTACTGACCACACCAATATTGAACTGGTGGAAAAATACGCCGATATTATCCAGATCGGCGCCAGGAACATGCATAACTACTCCCTGCTGCGCCGGGCCGGTCATTCCTCTAAACCAGTCCTGCTCAAGCGCAGTTTTGCGGCAACAATCGAAGAGCTTCTTATGTCAGCGGAATATATCAGCTCGGAGGGGAATAACCAGGTTATCCTGTGTGAACGGGGAATACGCACCTTCTCCGATAACACCAGAAATACCCTAGATTTGAGCGCTATCCCTTCAATCAAGGAATCCAGCCCTCTGCCTATCATCGTTGACCCCAGCCATGCCGCCGGCAAACGCGACTACGTTATCCCCCTGTCAAAAGGAGCTATCGCCGTCGGCGCCGACGGCCTGCTGGTGGAGGTGCACCACGACCCGCTGCGTGCCCTCTCCGACGGGATGCAGTCATTATACCCGGAGCAGTTCGGCGAGCTGATGAAGGAGATAGAGGGTTTAGTCAGATGAACGGAAAAGAAAGCACGGCAGAATACGTCATCAAACTGGAGACGGCCAGGCGCTGCCCGATTGTTGTCGGTAACGGCATTATAAACCAACTTGGGGATTATTTTGACTTCAGCGAATATTCCGGCATTGCCCTGCTTACCGATAAGACCATCCTTAAGCTTTACGGGCAGAGGTCGATAAAAGCGCTGGAGGCAACGGGCAAGAAGGTCTCTTTGCTCACCCTGCCGGCGGGGGAGAGGGCCAAGTCGCTTAAGACGGTGGAGCGGGGGTATAAATTCCTGCTGGAAAATAATTTAGACCGCAAGGGTCTTATATGTGCTCTGGGGGGAGGGGTGGTCGGCGATGTGGCCGGCTATATCGCCGCCAGCTACCTCCGGGGCATTGACTATATTCAGCTGCCCACCACCCTGCTCGCCCAGGTGGACAGCAGCATCGGCGGTAAGGTGGGGGTAAACTTCGGCGGCAAGAAGAACATGGTCGGCAGCTTCTACCAGCCAACCGCCGTCATCAGCGATGTCACCCTTCTCAAGTCTTTACCCCCCGCCGAGATGCGAAACGGCCTAGCCGAGGTGATAAAGTACGGTGCAGCCATGGACGAGGAGCTATTCCGCCTTCTTGACCAAAAGAAAGAGGGGGAGCTTAATACGGCTGAGCTGCAGGATATTGTTATGCTTTGCTGCCGTTTGAAAGCCGGCATCGTAGAGGTGGACGAGACGGAGCGAACCGGCCAGCGAGCCATACTGAACTTCGGCCATACCGTCGGCCACGCCCTGGAAGCCGCCACCAAACTGAAGGAGCTGAGTCACGGCGAGGCGGTATCTATCGGGATGGCGGCCGCCGCCAGAATAAGCGCACAGGTCAGCATGCTTGACCGGAGCCATATTAGTAAAATTGAAGGCCTGCTGGAACGGTTCGGCCTGCCCACCCGCTGCCAGGGGGTAAGACCCGATGATTTAATTGCGGTAATCCGCTTTGACAAGAAAACAACCCGGGGGCAGACCGGCTGGGTGCTGCTGGAAGGCATCGGCAACGGGGTAACCAACCAGCCGGTGGCGGATGACGTGGTCAGAAAAGCCCTTATGGAGATATGCCGATGAGAATACTGGTAATTAACGGCCCCAATCTTAATATGCTGGGCAAAAGAAACAAGGAACACTACGGCACCGATAGCCTGGCAGCAATAGAGCAGAAACTCACCGAAAAAGGCAGGGCGCTGGGCTGCGAACTGGTTTTCTTCCAGTCCAACCATGAGGGTGCTATTATCGACTTTATCCAGCAGAAAACCAGCGGAGCCGACGGCATCCTGATTAACCCCGGCGCCCTGACCCACTACGGCTACTCCCTCCATGACGCCCTGGCCGATTCGGGACTGCCCGTGGTCGAGGTGCACCTGTCAGACATCCAGGCCCGTGAAGAGTGGCGTAAAATATCGGTTATTTCAGACGTGGTTATTAAACAGATTAGCGGCCTTAAAACAAAGAGCTATTTAGTGGGACTGGAAGCCCTGGCCGAACATATCAGGAGCCGGAAGAAAAAGTGAAAATAAGGATAACCCCATCATCGGTGACGGGAGAGGTCACGGCGCCGCCCTCCAAGAGCTATACCCACCGGGCGGTTATACTGGCCTCGCTGGCAACAGGGGAGAGCATTATCGAAAGCCCCCTGCTGTCGGATGACACCCTCTACACTGTTAATGCCTGCCGCTCCCTGGGCGCCGATATTGAACTGGGGAGCGACCGGCTAAAAATCAACGGCACCGGCGGCCAAATCAGGGTCGCCGCCAGCGGAGGAAAGATTTTTGCCGGCAACTCAGGGAGCACCATCCGCATGGTTGCTCCGCTGGCGGCTTTAGCCCAAACGAAGGTCATCCTTGATGGAGATAGCCGGCTGCGCCAGCGCCCGGTAGGCGACCTGCTCTCGGCACTAAAAAGCCTGGGGGCCAGCGCCCGCTCACTGGGAAACAACGGATGCCCGCCTATTGAAATCCAGGGGGGTAAGCTCAGCGGAGGGGAGGTCACTGTTTCCGGCGGGGTAAGCTCCCAGCATATCAGCGCCCTGCTCATGGTTGCCCCTTATACCGAAAACGGCCTTGCCATCAAAGTAACTAATGAGCTTAGCTCTAAACCATATATAGATATAACCCTTAATATCATGCGGGAATTCGGCGTTGAGGCAGCCAACCAAGATTATAAAGAGTTTTTAGTAAAAGGCAGCCAGATATATAAGGGAAAGCGCTACCGTATAGAGGGTGACTACTCCTCGGCCGCTTATTTCTTAGCCGCCGGCGCCATTGGCGGCAAGCCGGTAACGGTAAAAAATATAAAAGCCGGCTCCGCGCAGGGCGATAAAAGCCTTTTGGACATCCTGTCAGCGATGGGGTGCCCGGTTGTAAATCAGAAAGAGCAGGTGGCGGTTTCCCGCCGTGATGAGCTGAAAGGTGTTACCATAGACATGGGTGATTATCCCGACCTTGTCCAGACGGTGGCGGTGGTCGCCGCCTATGCCCGGGGTAAAACGGAAATAACCAATATCGGTCATCTAAAATTCAAGGAGAGCGACCGCCTCGGCGATACCTCCGCTGAGCTGGCTAAGATGGGAATAAGAGTGGATGTGACCGATAATAGCATGGTAATCTACGGCGGAAAGCCCCGGGGCGCTGAAATTGAAACCCACAATGACCACCGCATGGCCATGAGCCTGGCTATTGCCGCCCTCTTTGCCGAAGGCAACTCCATCATTAACGGCGCCGAGGCGGTGAGCAAGTCCTACCCCCGCTTCTTTAGCGACCTGGCAGGTTTAGGGCCAAAAATCGAGGAGCTAGCATGAACATCGTCCTGATTGGCATGAGGGGCTCGGGAAAGACCACGGTGGGCAAAATCCTGGCCCAAAAAATGGGCAGAGAGCTTATTGAGATGGACGAGCTTATCACCCGTAAGGCGGGGCTTAGCATCCCCGAGATTGTGGAAAAATACGGGTGGGGGAAATTCAGGGACATAGAAGAAGAACTAACCGGCGAGGTAGCCGGGCGGGATAATGTCATCAATGCCAGCGGGGGCGGGGTGGTGACCAGAGAGAATAATATTATTAAACTTAAAAAAAGCGGGATACTGGTCTGGCTGCAAGCCGGCGTTGATACCCTGGTCAGCCGTACCGGAGAAGATACCGACCGGCCGCCGCTGGTCGAGGGCAGGAGCCGGCGGGAGGATATGGAGATAACCTTTAAAGAACGAAAACCGCTCTACCAGCAGGCCGCCGATTTGACCATCAACACCGAAAACAAAACGCCGGAAGAAGTAGCCGACCTGGTTATAAACCTGCTGGCGGTACGGGGGTTCACCGGTGATTGACGCTAATACCAAAATATGTTGCCTTATCGGCGACCCGGTGGAGCACTCGCTTTCGCCGTTAATCCATAATGCCGGGTATCAGGCGCTGGGCATCAACTACGCCTACGTATCATTCCGGGTGAGCGATATAAAGCGGGCGATAGAGGGTATAAGGGGGCTGGGGATTAGGGGAGCAAGCGTTACCATCCCCCACAAAGTCAGCGCTATAAAATACCTTGATAAACTCGACCCGCTGGCCGAGGAAATCGGCGCCGTCAACACCGTCGTCAATGATGACGGCATCTTAACCGGCTATAATACAGATGGCGACGGCGCCTTACAGGCGTTAGAGGCAGTGACCACGCTTAGCGGTAAAAAAGCGGTACTTATCGGCGGTGGCGGTGCCGCCCTGGCCATCGCCGTCGGGCTTAAGAAAAAGGGGGTTAAGCTGGTGGTCTTAAACCGGACGGAGGACAAAGCCAGAAAGCTGGCTGAAAAAGTTAACGCCGAAGGCTACGGGGACTTTAAAAAGCTGGCTGAAATCGCCTCGGCGGATATCCTGATAAACGCCACCCCGGTCGGCATGTGGCCTGAAGTAAACCAGTCAATCATCCCTAAAGACCTTCTTCATAACCGGCTCACCGTCTTTGATATTATCTATAATCCCAGAGAGACCAGACTGCTAATTGAAGCCCGAGAGAAGGGATGTGCCATTGTTTATGGCTATAAGATGCTGCTCTATCAGGCGGTAAAGCAATTTGAGCTCTTTACCGGGCTTAAAGGCCCGTTACCGGCCATGGAACCTGCCCTGACTCAGGCTTTGGAAGGAGGTAGTGATGCTGCGCATTTTGACCGCCGGTGAATCTCACGGCCCGGCCTGCGTCACCATTATCGAGGGAATGCCCGCCGGAGTCAGCGTCCGCATTGAGGATATTAACCGTGACCTGAAACTAAGACACTCCGATTCCGGCCGCGGTGGCCGGGGACTAATTGAAGAGGACAAGGTGAGCATCCTCTCCGGTATCCGCTACGGCAAAACGCTGGGCAGCCCTATCACGCTGATAGTCAGGAACCTGGACTTTACCAACTGGCAGGAGGAGATGAGCATTGAGGAAATCGAAAAGCCGGCGGCCAAGATAACCAGGCCCCGCCCCGGCCACGCTGATTTAGCCGGCGCTTTGAAGTACAGACAGGACGACATCAGGAATATCTCGGAAAGAGCCAGCGCCCGGGAGACGGCAGGCAGGGTTATGGCGGGGGCGGTCTTAAGGCAGATGCTAGCCGAGTTCGGCATCAGGCTAGCCAGCCACACCGTCCAGATAGGAGAGATAAAATTAACCCACCACCCCTATGATTTCGAAAAAGTCGCTAAAGTCTTTGAAACCGACCCCGATATAAGGTGCATAGACCGGGAAACCTCGCAGAAAATGAAACAGGCAATCTTAGAAGCTGGCAATAAAAAGGATACCCTGGGCGGGGTGGTCGAGGTTATCGCCACCGGCGTCCCGGTGGGGCTGGGAAGCGTTATGCACTACGACCGCCGTCTTGACGGCAGGCTCGCTCAAGCCCTGATGAGCATCCCCTCGGTGAAGGCGGTGGAGATAGGCAACGCCATTGCCGGGGTAGCTACGAGCGGCTCCGAGTTCCAGGACCGGATTGCCTATAAGGATGGCCACTTTGCCCGTCAGAGCAATAATATGGGGGGAATAGAAGGCGGCATGAGCAACGGCCAGGACATCGTCTGCCGTGTCTACCATAAACCCATCTCAACCCTGGGGAACCCGGCAAAAACGGTGGATATCGCCACCCGCCGCCCGGCACCAGCCACGGTGGAAAGGTCGGATATCTGCGCCGTCCCCCGCGCCGGCGTTATCTCGGAAGCGATGCTGGCTCTGGTTCTGGGGCAGGCAATGACGGAGAAATTCGGCGGTGACCATATAGACGAGATGAAACGCAATTTCAGTGCTTATATCAAGTCACAGCCTTAGGATAATAGGGGGGATATGATGTTACCTGATAAAAGAGGCTACTTCGGGGACTACGGGGGGCAGTTTGTCCCCGAGACCCTCATGCCCGTCCTGGATGAACTGTTAACTGCCTACAAAGAAATCAAGGCTGACAAAGCCTTCTGGTCTGAATTTGAGGCGCTGTCCCGTGACTATTCGGGCAGGCCAACGCCGCTGTACCTGGCCGAAAGGCTGACCGAAAATTGCGGCGGCGCCCGCATTTTCCTCAAAAGGGAAGACCTGGCCCACACCGGCGCCCATAAAATCAATAATGCCCTGGGACAGGGCCTTCTCGCCCGGAGAATGGGTAAGCGGAGGATTATTGCCGAAACCGGAGCCGGCCAGCACGGTGTGGCCGCCGCCGCCGTCTGTGCCAAGCTGGGACTGGACTGCATCGTCTATATGGGTGAGGAGGACGTGCGCCGCCAGTCCCTGAATGTCTTCCGCATGAGGCTGATGGGCGCTGAGGTTATACCTGTACACGGGGGCAGCCGCACCCTTAAGGATGCCATCAACGAGGCAATAAGGGACTGGGTGACCAACCCCGATACTTACTATCTCCTGGGCTCGGCAGTCGGCCCCTACCCCTACCCCGTAATGGTGCGAGAATTTCAATCGGTAATCGGTAAAGAGACCAGGCAGCAGATTCTGGATAAATCCGGCCGCCTCCCCGACTATATCATCGCCTGCGTCGGCGGCGGCAGCAACGCCATCGGCATTTTTTACTCCTTTTTAAACGATAAGGAGGTCAATCTTATCGGCGTGGAGGCGGCGGGGAGGGGGATTAAAACCGGCGAACATGCCGCCCCGCTGATGGCGGGAACAGTCGGAGTACTCCACGGGACAAAATCTTACGTCCTACAGACCAAAGACGGGCAGATTAGAGAAACACACAGCATCTCCGCCGGTTTGGACTATCCCGGCGTCGGGCCCGAACACAGCTACCTCAAGGACATCGGGCGGGCCACCTATGTGGCGGTAACTGACCAGGAAGCCCTTGATGGCTTTAAGCTGCTCTGCAAGACCGAGGGGATCATCCCGGCCCTGGAACCGGCTCACGCCATATTCTATGCAGCTAAAATGGCCGGCTCGCTGGAGAAAGATAAAACCATCGTGGTCAACCTCTCCGGGCGCGGCGATAAAGACATGGACATAGTAGCCCAAGCGCTGGGGGTGAAGCTATGAGCAAAATCGCTTCTGCCTTCAGCCCGCCGGGGCATAAAGCCCTCATCGCCTATGTTACCGTCGGCTACCCCTCCATTGAGGCCACCCTTAAGGTAGTCCCTCTCCTGGCCGATAGCGGCTGCGACATTATAGAGCTGGGGATACCCTTCTCCGACCCCCTGGCCGACGGGGTAACCATACAGAAGTCCAGCTTTCACGCCCTGCAGAACGGCGTAACCCCCCGGCTCTGCCTTGAGCTGGCCGGGCAGCTAAGTCAGAAGGTTGATATACCGCTGGTGTTCATGACCTATTATAATCCCGTCTTCAGCTACGGACTAGATAAATTCTGTTCCGCCTGCTCCGGCGCCGGCGTTTCCGGATTAATCATCCCCGACCTGCCCCCCGATGAAGGCTCAGAGCTTGAAACCGTCAGCCAGAAGCAGGGGCTTGACCTCATCTACCTCCTGGCTCCAACCAGCACCGGCGAGCGCATCAGGCTGGCCGCTCAGAGGTCGCGAGGATTTATCTACCTGGTTTCAGTAACCGGGGTTACCGGGGCCAGGGACAGAGTGCCAGCGGATTTGGAGGCATTTGTGACCAGAGTAAGGAATGCAACTGCCCAGCCCCTATGCGTCGGCTTTGGCATATCCACCCCGGAGCAGGCAGGGCAGATAGCCCGGATTGCCGATGGGGTAATTGTGGGCAGCCGCATAGTTCAGCTTATGGAGAAGGAGAACGATTTCGCTTCGCTGACTGAACTGGTAAGGGGTTTAAGGGGCTCTATCGATAAGATATCCGGGCAGTAGCTTTAAGTATAAAGCCCCGGAGGGCGGTTACATCTTGCCCCCATCATAGCCAACCCCTCTTGAGAACCGGTTAAGCATTAAGTCCACAATCTGGTCAATGGGTGTCTTATTCTGGGCGATAATCTCGGCCCGCGTCTGTAACAGAATGATACTTTCCGGGAACGGCTTGCCCTCTTCTACAGCCCATTCCACATCTTGAGCTTCGCTAAAATGCTTCTCCAGCACCTTGCCCAACTTCCCTATTTCCCTGGCCTCCTCGTCGCTCAAACAGAACTGGCCGCTTTTATCTGGCGGAGCTTTCTTTTCTATCACCCCGCCCTTTTTAAAGGTCACATATCTGGACTTCGGCCCCAGTTTCTTTTCCAGTATTTTCAGACTCTTTTTATCCAGGATATAAATGTCCGGTGTCGACTCACCGCCGACCACGCTTTCACCCAATCCCCAGTTACCCTCGATTATCATCCTGGAGCTATCGCCAGTGTTGGGCTCAGCCGTGAAGATAACCCCGGCAGCACGAGCCTTCACCATCTCCTGCACGGCCACCCCGATAGGGTCGCTCTCCAGCGGCATCTTCTTTCGACTTCTAAAAGCCAGGGAGCGGGGGTTAAAGGTGCTGGCCCACACCAGCCTGATTTTATCCACCAGAGCTGGCTCCCCAACCACATTAAGATAGGTCTCATACTGCCCGGGGTGGCTTAATAGACCAGCCGAACGTGTTGACACAGCAACTTCATCGGTATGGCACCGGCGGCTCAGCTCATTATAGTGTGAGAATATTGCCTTCTCTATCTTCTCGGGCACAGTCTTCGACTGAATAATCCGGCGTATATCGACACTCGCTTGTTTACACTGCTTCAGGTCTTTAGGCTTAGACTTAGCCAGGTATTTACGTATCTCATCGAAAGCGCCGGTCATACTCATAAAATCTTTGTAGGCTTCGACCGAAAGGGCAAATCCAGGGGGAACCCTCAACCCAATCCTGGCCATCTCGCCCAGGTTAGCGCACTTTCTGCCCACCAGCTCTCCGTCATCTTTGCCCACTTCCTCAAACCAGAGCACCAACTTCTCAGACACCATGCTCTCCTAAAGACCCAGAAACGCTTATTACGTGAGGTTAATTCTAAAATTACCGCAAAATATAGACCACGCCAAGGTCGCCGTCAACCTTCACCCTATCGCCAGTCTTAATCTTCTTGGTTGCGTCAAGGCAGCCGATAACAGCCGGAATACCATACTCCCGGGCCAGAATGACAGCGTGAGACAGAGCGCCGCCGCCATCGGTGACGACACCCTTGATTATCTCGAAAGCCGGAGTCCACGGCGCACTCGTTCCCGGTGCCACCAGAATCTCTCCGGATTTAAGCTCAGCTAACTTGTTCTCAGTCACTATTACGCGGGCAATTCCCTCCACCACCCCGGGGGATGAGGCAGCACCATAGAGGTCAGCCTTTACATCTTTCCTGACGATAGGAACCGAAGTGGCGACACTTATTACCGGGTCTTTTCTCAATATTTCCTGTACCATCTCCACATTTCCATAGTAGGACTTGGGAGCAACCTTAAGATAGCCTTGCCATTCCTTCTTCCGCACGTCTACCTGGTGGTGCAGTTTGTTCTTCCCCATTGGTATTAACGCCTTCTCTACCTCATCGGCAACCAGGAAATAGACATCCTCGGGGTCATCGATAACACCGGCCTCAGCAAAACGCCGCCCGATTTCCCTGGTTATCCACCGCCCCACCCCATTACAGTAAAGGTCGAGGTAGTAGTTATGGTCCTCACTCCAGTACCCAGCCTTCTGGGCAGCCTTCATCAAGGCCTCAAACCACCCCCTCTGCTCTGCCGACACCCTGCCCAATACCTCCTTTTCCACCTCCCTCCTCTCCCTGACAGCCTTTTCCCTTCTCTCTTCTATGGTATAAGTGCCACCGCTAGTTATAGCTACTTTTATAAGCGGTATGCCAAGGCTCGGCTTTTCAATCCAGCTCGGAGTCGCCCAGTCAAGCATACGCTCAGTGCGCCAGCCATGAACCTCAAGGAACTCATAGTACCCCTTAAGCCACTTCTTCCCAGCCTCGCTTTCCTCTAACTTAGTAAGCAACACCTCATCATCCTTGGTAGTGCGGAACAGCTTATCAAACCCTAGTTCCACCGCCCAGTTGCCCAGTCGCCAGATTTCTTTATTGAACCGGAACACCATGCTATCAAAACCAGCCATTAATCGGGCGAATATAGGGTCGGTATAACCGAATCCAAGCAGTTCATTGCACATCTGCTCAAACAACCCGAAGAGATAATAGGCCGGAACCATCATCTCCATATGTATATCCCACTGCTTCCGGTTTACCTGCATATAATCGTCAAAGAGATCCAGGAGCTCAATATTACTCAGCTTCTTGATATCATCATACTTTTTCAGCCCATATCTTTGCTTAAGCTCCTTATAGGTATTCATCATGTCAGCCTTGCGCTCATCCCAGATGGCATTGAAGTCCTCGATATAGGGCCTTATCCTCTTTCGGAACAGCGGCTCACGCTTCTTCACCTCCTGCTCCGTGGTCTCAATCACAGCCAGGTAAGGGTAGCCCTTAATGTATCTCGCATCCCAACCCTTGGTTGTCGGCAGCGAGAGTTGCTCCGCCGCCCGCTGTACCGCGCGATAAACCCACCTTCCCCAACTATCTATAAAGAAAAGGGGGCGCAATGGTGGCCTGCCGTGGACAACATCGGCCAGAAACACGGCATAGTTTTCAAGGTCCTTCTCTTCATCAAACTCAAACCGTGTTACCCCGTATACAGCCGCCATTTAGCCCTCCTTGTGTTCGATGCTGAAAACCTTAAACCTCGACGATATTCTGGCTACTGGCCAACACTCTCAACCCGAAATAAAGAGGTATTTTAATGACCATTTAAACTAAGGCCCCCCACTATTATTCCACTCCGCTCCTGTTAGTGCAACCCCGCTTATAGCCGTAACGATTATAGCTGGGCCCTTCCAAAGGTCTATGCCATTCAATAGTGAGGAATAGGCGGGATTTGCCAAAATAGCGGGTGGTAGCGCATACCGGATTTGCCGTAATTATGCTTCCAAAGCTAATACCATGTTATGGCGAAGTTCCACTTCGTGCGTAAATGTCCATTATGTCCAACTATGTTTGCATAAATTTAGTAGCAAATTAGTAGCAAACCATAGCTTTGTCTTGAGCGTGAGCAAAGGCTCATATTTTCGGGTTTCTTCCAAGAATGACAACTTCACTTTTAGATGTTTTGTTCAATGCGTTTAACTTACATTATACGCTATCTTTAATCAAGCTTGATTTTGAGAGTCTAAAACAATACAACGTCTTAGTTTTCACCTACCATGGAAATGCCGCTATCACCACTTTTTGCACGCTCTAGAATCCAACCGCCAAGATGGCCCCAAAAGAATTGCCACAGTTCGTTACTTACTTCATCTACAAACTTAGTGTCCTTCTCAATTTGAGAGAGATCCACTAGAGTCATATCGCCACCTGGATAGCCAGTCACCTGTTTACCTTTAGGACTTAATCTGTGGGCAAATTCAGAACTTGTAGCAGCATGCCAACCCGAATGAATGAGAATATTGCGTTTTTGGATAGCCTTAGAAACCTTCTTAAATATTTCGTTTAGGTTTACTAAATCTTTATCTTGCTTCAAATTGATTCCTTGGTCTAATTTTTCTCTAGAACCGAGTCTATAGGCTAGGATACTGACCTGCCCCCCGAAAACGATACCAGATATAATCTCATAAAAGGGGGGGGCAAATGGCCAAAAAGGGATATACACCGGAACAGATCATCAACAAGCTCCGCGAGGCGGAAATTCTCTTAAGCCAGGGAGAAACCATTGCTGTAATCAGCAAGAAGATTGGGGTAAGTGCCCACACCTACTACCGCTGGCGAAAAGAGTACGGTGGTATGAGAATAGACCAAGCTCGTCGCCTCAAGGAGTTAGAGCAGGAGAACTCCCGTTTAAAGAAGCTGGTAGCAGATCTATCTCTCGATAATGCCATTCTTAAAGAAGCCTCACGGGGAAACTTCTAAGCCCGTCCCGCAGACGTAAGATGGTGTTACAGATATCCAAGAAGTTAGCGGCCTCGGAAAGGCGGGCATGTAAGGTACTGGAGCAAGCCAGGGCTACTCAGCGTCGCAATCTATCGCCACCATCCGATGATAAGCAGTTTACCGATGATATTATTGCCCTGGCGACCAGGTATGGAAGGTATGGATACCGTAGGATAACGGCTTTATTAAATAATGAGCACGGGTGGAGGGTGAACCACAAAAGGGTAGAAAGAATCTGGAGAAAGGAAGGGCTCAAGGTGCCAAAGAAACAACCCAAACGAGGAAGGCTATGGCTAAATGATGGATCATGTATCCGATTAAGGCCGGAGCACAAGGATCACGTCTGGAGCTATGACTTCGTGACTGCTAGAACCGCCGATGGCCGAGCCTTTCGGATGCTGACCATTATCGATGAGTATACCCGGGAGTGCTTGGCTATCTTGGCGGGAAGGCGCCTTACATCTGAGGATGTTATTGATCAACTCTTCAATCTGTTTATTCTAAGAGGGACCCCGGAACATATTCGCTCCGATAATGGACCCGAGTTCACGGCTAAGGCGATACGCAAATGGCTGGAAAGATTAGGAATTAAGACCCTTTTCATCGAACCGGGGAGCCCCTGGGAGAATGGCTATATTGAATCCTTTAACGGCAAGCTAAGGGATGAGCTATTGAACCGGGAATTCTTCACGACTCTTGAGGAAGCTAAGGTATTGATAGAGCAATGGAGGAAGGAGTACAATCAGGTACGTCCGCATAGTGCCTTAGGATACCGGCCTCCAGCTCCTGAGGCTATACTAACCGTGGTAATGACTTAAAGGGTGGTATCACTATTGGGGGCAGGTCAGGACTGCGGCAATGACTTATAGAATACCAAGTAAATATTAGCCTAGAAGGACATGTGTTAATCCCGTTTTAGGGCTAGAGCCATAAGGTGCCTTTCTGACTACA
>Ga0315548_1002322_pt1 | contig 14899 bp, 15 predicted proteins | sample SalMarSW160110MG_2_FD_202540 | JGI IMG/M metagenome (GOLD analysis project Ga0315548, IMG submission 202540) | Salt marsh sediment microbial communities from the Plum Island Ecosystem LTER, Massachusetts, United States - Salt Marsh Sediment SW1601-110 ...
CTGAACAGCTCTTTGAGCAGTTTTTGACGCTCTATTTCAAGGTAATCAGCAATCTCATTCACGATATGGTCCAGAGTGCCGACTTTGAGAGGTTTGTGTTCAGGGATAGTAATGTGATTTTCAAAGCCTTTAGCGGTTGATGTTAGCCGAATATGACTGCCGGTCTGGCGAGTTATTTTATAGCCGTACTTGCCCAGGTGGACAGCGAGTTCCTCACCCCCTACATCCCTGGGTAGCTTCATACTGGGATTACCTCATCCTTCACCATGTGCAGGCAGATGAGCCGAGGCATCTCTTCAGCTTCAAAATGGCACCGCGTGGCTTCCTGCACCCGCTTTTTCAGCTTGGCAAAAGAATCGGCTTCGGTACAGATGCTATGTCCGAGAGCTTTGGCAATGTAACCGCCTTCCGGGGCTTCCTTTACCACAAAGATTATCTCCTTTTCCATATCTCTCTCGTGGACGGCACCCATTTCCTTAACCCTGACATTGCCAGTCATTAATAAGTGTAGCATAATTTTGAACAGGATTTGAAGCGATAGATACCAGTTCGATAAGGATCAATCTATATCAGCGTTGGTATTCGGGGGGCATAATACCTGATTTGTAGCAGGCCTGATTGGTCCCCGATTAAATCGGGGATTGGTACGGTGTCCCTGGGATTTCTCATTGCTTTTATTTGCGTGCATGTGCTAGAATGGTATCAAGTGCGAACACGAGCTTGTATGGAGGTATGCTTATGGTAATCACTAAAGAATGGTTTACAGTTGAGGAAGCCGCTGAATACCTATGTGTATCTAGAAGGACAATCTACAAACTGACCGAGGAAGGGAGGCTGCCCGCTTTTCGCATTGGCAAGGAACGTCATCGCCGGTTTCGCAAACAAGACCTCGACAAGGTGCCCCGTCCGGGCGAGGAAATTGCAAATATAGAGGCGCTTTTGAAGTTATCTGCAAAAGCTGACCCGGTTCTTGCCGAAGTCTGGGATAATGAAAAGGATGCAGCTTATGACCGGCTATAAACGCGGAGATGTAGTCCTTGTCAGATTTATCTTCTCCGATGAAACTGGAGAGAGGCAGCGTCCGGCAGTCATAGTAAGCTCAGATGCTTACCATCAAAGCCGCCAGGAGGCTATAATCGCGGCAATCACCAGCAGGACTGACCGGATATTGTTGGGCGATCACGTCATCAATAATTGGGAAGGCGCTGGACTTCTTTTTCCGTCGGTAGCGACGGGTATTATCAGGACGATAAAGCAGGGCATGATAGCCAAGAAGCTTGGAACAATGCCCGTGCCAGATATGAAAAGAGTTGAAGGCAACCTACGAGATGCCCTGGGACTCAAGTAGGGTATTCTGGGGACGTAATGCCTGATTTGTAGCAGGCCTGATTGGCATGGTGCCCGTGGAATTCTCCTTATACTAAACTCTCTAGTTTGTCGTAGTATTCCTCGATTACTGACTTATCAAACTTAGTTTTTAACTTTTCAACCTTCTCAATTATTTCATCTTCAGTTAGCTCGTCCTCACTATGCTTAACAAAATATAAAGTGCCAAGTAGTTCAAGATATTTAGCAGAGAAGTTACCAAATTTAGCAACGCACTCATCCAATTGTCCTTTGTATGGTTTTATCTTGTTGTATATTGAATCTATAACTTCGTTGCCAGGGCGCACATGATACCCGTAGCCATCAATAGAAGGCTCAATATCAAGATAGTCTTGCAGTTTCATATCAAGTAAATCATTATCCAGTTCGTCAGAATATGGCCCGAAATAGTACATGGTATGAACATAATCGAGGGGAACCCCGAAAACTTCTTGAAGGAAGTAAATAATTTTTTGTATTTTAGTTTTTCCTGCATCTTCTAGTTCATCCACTAAGTATCGTATGATTGCAAAACGGACCTTCTTCTCCATTGGTTTGCTAGCCATTTATCACCTCCGTATTATCATTTTGACTGCATAAAATTTTTGCAGAATTTATCAACCCTCTCTGTTACTGCTATGTCCTCTCTAATATCAGCGTAAATACGGCATAAACTGACATCTACAAGTCCTTTCAAAGCTGCTGATTCCGTTGCTAGGGAAGCGGGAGGCCTACCATCCTTATACATAATAGGCAGGTCTATATCCTTAAGCCTCTCTGGATGGTCAACTGCGCGGTCTAACCAAAATTTCACATTATCAAATTCCTTTTCGCATTTTCCCTTTAATGCCTCAACTCTGTCTCGTATTAGTTTGTTTGGATGGGGCGTAGTCTCGTAAACTTTCTTCAAAGGTCTCCTTTGAAGAATCTGCCAAGTTAAGTTCCTCTTTGTCTCATCTGCTTTTTCTTTGGCTAGTGTTAGTATAAGGTTATCATCCCACTTCAGGTATTCAGAGATTGATTCTGGAGGCGGGTAAGTCCTATTCTTATACTCCTCTTCAAGCAACTCGCCTATGAGCTCAGTTAGAATTATATCGAAAGCCCGCCTAGTTTTATGAAAGTAGACTTGAACGAACATGAAATACCGGGCAAGTATCAATGCCTCTATTGTATGCACTCCATCATCGTCGATCGCCAGGTGTAAACTTCCATCCCGAAAACCATTGTCTAGGGTCAAGGTGTCAATTAGCCTCCTCAGGTCATACTTGCCATATTCAACACCACAATAAATTGAGTCCCTTAACAAATAGTCCATTTTATCAACATCCCATAGGCTGGATATAAGCTCTTTTATGAACATGACATCAAATGGTTTCTTTTTGTCTAAGATATTAATTACGTCCTCTGTACTTACTCCGGTCTTGTCTTTGTATTCATCTATTATAGAAGCAATTTCAGAGTTGCGAATTATTGCCACGCCATAATCTTCATGACTTATTTTTTCTAGCATACCTCTCTTATCCCGTCTTTGTAGAAACAACTTTGCTTCCCCAGAGTGGGAAAAGGGTGCATGTCCTATATCATGCAAAAGTCCTGCTAAGCGAGCGGCAAAATAAAGCTGATTCTCTAAATTAACTAACTCTTGTTTATTTTTACTATATATCTTCTTTGTCGCTTCACCAGCTAGATGCATCACACCTAAGGAGTGCCCAAAACGAGAATGCTCAGCTCCGTGATAGACATAGCTTTCAAGACCTAGTTGATGAATACGCCTCAGACGCTGGAATTCCCAAGTACCTATTATCTTTTTTTCATGCTCATATACAGTAATGAACCCATGAACGGGGTCTCTAAACTCGAATTTTTCCAATTCTCCTAAATCAGCAATCAAATACTGCTAACCTCAGGTTTTGATCATTTTTGTGATTTCCGGATAACACCGACTACTCTTCCCTGGATTTTAACATCATGCGGATCATAATAGAACGGTTTTATCTGTCGATTTGCAGGCTGAAGTCGTATTCTCCCAGAATCATGGTACATCCGCTTTAGCGTTGTCTCAGATTCGCTTTCCAACCAAACAGCTACCATCTCTCCGTCATCAGCGGTTTCAGCTTGCTGAAGCAGAATGATGTCACCATCATCTATTAACGCATCAATCATCGAAGTGCCTTTGACATTAAGGGCGAAAACATTGTTTAAACCTTGCACCAGACTTGATGGCACCTCTACGTTTTCATAAGGTATGGTATTCCAAGACTCGGATGATGGGACTGGTATAGGTTCACCGGCAGCAATAGTTCCGAGGAGAGGAACAGTCGTAGGTGCTTGTTTTTCCTCAACTAAACTGATACTTCTTGGTATCGAACGATCTCGATGAATATAACCATCGTGTTCAAGTATATTCAAATGATATTGAACCATAGACGGTGATTTTATGTTACATCCCCTGGCTATTTCTCTCACAGATGGAGCATAACTCTTTTTTTCAATAAAACGAGCGATGAAATTAATAATTTCTTGTCGTTTAGTCGATAGCATTCCAAACCCTTTTACTTAACAAATGTTCTATAAGACAAGTGTACTAGAACATAGTACCAAATGTCAATAGTTTTTACGAAATTCTGGGGGCATAATGCCTGATTTGTAGCAGGCCTGATTGGTATGGTTTCCTTGGAATTCGGCAAAAAGTTGTCTTGGTGGTGAGAACGTGAGGGGTGTATAATTGCTCATATCAAAAGGACTTCTTTTAAGAAATTGAGGCACTGAGCAATGCCCAAGAATGACTATTTAAGCTGGTCAAAGGAAGACTTAATTAAGAAAGTCAATGCCTTAGAGAAGCGCAAGAAATATGGTCTTGTTTGGGATTCGGCGCGTGAACCAGAAAAAGTAGTTCTGGATTGCCAAAAAGAACTGCCTGTACTAAAAGAAGACAAAAGCAGAGAAATTGTTACCACTCCTAACCATCTAACTCACATATTAATCGAAGGTGATAACTTTCACGCGCTTTCAGTTCTCAATTACACTCACAACAAAGCAATCGATATAATATATATAGACCCTCCATACAACAAAGGTAATCGTGAATTCATTTACAATGACAATATAGTAGCCGACGACGACCCTTATCTGCACACCAAGTGGTTGTCCTTCATGGACAATCGGCTACGTTTAGCAAAGGACCTTTTAAAGAATAGCGGAGTTATTTTCATTAGCATCGACGATAATGAATATGCACAACTGAAGCTACTCTGTGACGAAATATTCAAGCACCAGAACTATGTTGGCACACTAGTGTGGGAGAAGAAAAAGAAGGGGTCCCATCTTGACTTATCAATAATAAATATTAAAGAGTATGTTCTTGTCTATTGTAGGGACAAAGCTAAATTCAACGGATTAATTGCACAAACGACTGAGGAAACAGAAACCTACCCGTGCATTAATCCTGGAAATGCTAATACAACACGTTCAATTCCGAAAGGCATTAAGTCTAACTATAAGCAAAAAAATTTCATTCTCAAAGCTGGCTCTGTTATTACTGAAGGCAATATGAAAATGGTTCTTAAATCAGACCTCATTATTAACGAAGGATTTTTAGCTAAAGATCTTCTAATTGAATCTGAGTGGAGATATAATCAAGATTTACTCACCGATTTGGCGGAAAAAGGACTTCTGTATATTACTACTAAACTTTATATTAGAAGAATAGTAGATACACCAAGAGAGAAAAAGCTCAAGGATATACTTCCTAGGGTAGACCGTGATTATTTGTTGGATCTCAAAGATAGTCTAGTCAAAGAATACGAATCCAAAACCCTTGATAATGACGCTATCATCACATTGAAACAAAAAATTGTGGAAGCTGAAAATCTAAATCTTGCTAACATAAATGCTGACAACTTGAGTGCTGACGGTTGGGGTTCCAATGAGGATGGTGATAATGAACTAAGGGATTTCTTTGGCAAGAAAGTCTTTGATTACCCGAAACCTAGTAGACTCATAACTAAGCTCTTATTATCAGCTCGAATCAAGGATGCCACCGTATTAGATTTTATGGCTGGAACTGGTACAACCGCCCATGCTGTATTAAGAAGCAACGAATTAGACGGCGGTAATCGGCGATTTATAATGTGTACAAACAATGAAGCAGAAATATGCGAGACTATTTGTTATCCTAGAATTAGCAAAACAATAAAGGGATATCAAGACAGAAATGGCAATACACACTTCGGCCTAGGTGGAAACTTAAAATATTACGTTACCTCATTTGTCCCGGCTGCACCTACTGATAAGAACAAGGAATTACTGACCAAACAGTCAATAGAAATGCTTACGCTAAAAGAAAGCACTTTTGAAAAAGTAACTGAGAATCCTTCATACGTAATATATAGAAACTCCGATAAATATACTGGCATTATATTTGACCAGCTTTCCTTTGACCAATTCAAGAAAGCAGTATTAGAGATAAATAAGCCTATTAGTCTTTACATTTTTTCACTCGCAGATGACGACTTTGGCGATGACTTTGCCGATATGCGAGGTTTAATAAAAATATGTGCTATCCCGGAATCAATCCTTAGAGTATACAGAAGGATTTTCAGATGATTGTTTTAAGACCCTATCAGGATAAAGCCGTATCAGACCTCTATTCAGCCGCTACTAATCTATTGCAGAAAGCAGGCAACAAAGTCATTGTCTTCAGAGCGCCTACAGGTTCAGGCAAGACAATTATGATGGCTGAATCTCTGAGAAAACTGGTATCAGAGAATACTACTGGTTCCCTCTTGTCCTTTATCTGGGCGGCCCCACGCCAATTACATGTACAGAGCCAAGAAAAGCTGGAACGCTATTACTATGAGAATAAAGCCCTCAAATGTTCGTTCTTTGAAGACCTTGTGGATAAGACCATAGACGAAAACGAAATACTATTCCTGAACTGGGAAAGCATTAATAAAAAGGACAACATTATTATCAGGGAAAATGAAGGCGATTTTAATCTTTCCAGTGTTTTACAGAACACCAGAGACCAGGGACGACAGGTCATCCTAATCATCGATGAAAGCCATTTTTCGACCAACACAGAAATAGCTAGCGGTCTGAAGGATATGATTAACCCTAAATTGACCATAGAGGTATCTGCTACACCAGTTTTTCAAGGGGACCAGCTAGTATCGGTTGACCGCGAAGATGTTATCCACGATGAGATGATAAAAAAATATGTCGTTATCAATCAGGAATTTAAGAACGATATCTTAGCCAAGTCCACAAATGAGATTTCAGTCAAACCACAAGAAACAACCAACGAATTTATAATAAGCGAAGCATTAAAAAAACGTAAGCAACTGGTTGAGGAATTTGCTAGTCTCTCTTCTAATGTTAACCCGCTCATGCTCATTCAACTCCCTGATAAATCACCTCGCACTCAAAACCTTAAAGACGACATAATAGCCATCCTGAAAAACAAGCACGATATCACAGTTGAAAATGGGAAACTTGCCATTTACTTATCTGAAGATAAGCAAAACCTGGACACTATTAGCATTAATGACGATAAAGTCGACGTCATGATCTTTAAACAGGCAATCGCCATAGGTTGGGATTGCCCCCGAGCTCATATCCTGCTCATGCTCAGGGAGATGCGTAGTTTTGTATTCACCGTACAGACTGTTGGCCGGATACTGAGAATGCCGGAACTGAAGCATTACACTTCAGACGCACTAAACGTTGGTTATATCTACACGAATATGCCTACATTCTCAATTCGGGGTGAGGAATCCTTCGGCTACATAGTGATCAACAGCGCCAAACGTAAAGATATTTATATCGATATTAATCTGCCTTCCGTACACTCCAAAAGATTTAGGGAGGAAACCCGACTTTCCTTACATTTTATTTCCTGCTTTTTGACAGCGTCTGGCGAACTCAAACTGAAAGATAATATTGACCTTGATGTAAAAGAGATTTCCAAAACCCTCATGTCAGATGTTAAGGTTGAAGACATAGATAAAGGTACATCTGCTAAAATTGAGGAGCTTGGAGCTGGCTACATTACTGACAAGGGTGACAAAGTGTCTCTAGTTCAACAAGAGACCGAAATACAGCACGACTTTGAACTATTCATTATTGAGTCTCTCAAACCGTTATTCCCGGAGTCACGCTCTATCGACCGAATGAAACAAGCTATTTACGCCTTTTTCAAGAAAGCCTATCCTGAAAAATATAAGTCGATAGAAACGAAAATGCAGTTAATTGTTCTGAAGAATAGTAATACTCAGCGTTTCGTTGATGTCATAAACAGGGCTAAAGAGCTTTATTTTGACACCGTTGGCAAAGGCAAATCGGAATTAGTCTCAGATGCAGACTGGAACGTACCGCCATATTTGAATTATCCCGATAACTACAGCAGTATGCCAGCTAAATTATGTCTTGTTGAGCCGTTCTATCAAAGAAATGATGCCTCACACCGTGAAAAGGATTTTGCCAATTATCTTGAATCCAAAACTCGCGAAATCGAGTGGTGGTATAAAAATGGCGAGAGTGACGCCAAGCATTTTGCTATCCCTTATGATGATAAGGGTACCAACCGGCCATTCTATGTTGATTGGATAGTCAAATATAAGAACGGCAAACTTGCCCTATTCGACACAAAATCTGGAATTACGGCTGAAACTGCAAAATCAAAAGCAGAAGGTCTGTATAAATACATCAAGGATCAGAACTCAAAAGGTAAGAATCTATTTGGTGGTATTGTTATCAACAAAGATGGCAGTTGGCGCTACAACGATAACGAAATTTACGAATACGATGAAACCAATTTGAAATCTTGGAAGTACTTAGGATAGTGGAAACCCGTATTCTGGGGATATAATACCTGATTTGTAGTAGGCCTGATTGGTATAGTGTCCCGGAATTGTACCCGAAGCTATGTAGATTGCCAAGGGGGGGCAAAGATGTCGAAGTGGAGTGAGTGGCGGGACATTTCATCAGTCAAGGATTTTGCTGAAGATATTGGTAAATCGCCAGGGGTTTACGAGATTCGGCTCGCAGACTTAGCACGACAATCGATTCGAATTAGCCGACTATTTGGTGATGATGAGGAAGGTTTACTGGCAATAGGCGAATCTGTAAATTTGGGAAGGAGAATCAAAGAATTTCACAACGCATACACAGCGGGGAAATTTGGGCGTCATAGTGTCGGTGACAGGTTGTTTCTTGTTTTGATGTGCCAATACTCGCGTTTCAAAACCAACTACCAGAATAACTCGTGGCTGCAGTTCAGGGTTATGAAACTGAGCAGTAAGGCTGACGCTCAGGCAGAGGAGGAGAAATTACTTAAAAATTACTTTAAGGCACATGGAGAGCTACCCCCTCTTAATGGTAATATGCCAGACAAAAATAACTGGGATGAAATAATCAAGATGTAAGTAGCCACTGCAGTGCCGGTATCAGTCCCTTCTTCGCAAAGAAAAGTTCGGAAACTGTCCCCCAAGGCCTACCTGGGGGGATTCGAACCCCTCCAGTCGTACTCAGATTGAACTTTACGTCAAGAAGTTTAGACAGGCGCGATGTCCTCAGGCTTCAAGCAGACCCGCCTGCCAGAAACAGTAGTCAGTAGTCAGTAGTCAGTAGTCGGCATTTGGAATTTAGCCAATGGGACTGCCACGTCGCCCCGATACGTCGGGGCTCCGCAATGACACAGGAGGTTAGTGCTCCTTGTTAAAAATTTGACAAAAAATGCAGTTTATGCTAATTTTTTAGCATAATCACGATGAGAGGCCATCCAAAGGGGTTGGTCCCGAGGTAATGCCTCTCTTTTTTCGTTTACCACCTCTATTATACGCAAGCTTGCCCTTGAGATCATTCATAAATGCGCTATAGGGCATCATTTTCCTGAACAAGGATGAAAAACTGTTCCTGTTTGGGATTAGCAGTTTGAGCAATTTATCATTCTTTACAAGGTAGTCTACGAGGCAATAAAGGTCGCCATCCCCAGTAACAATGAGAGCCTTGTCATAATTTTCATATTCAATCATGGCATGAAGCACTAACTCCGCATCGACATTTCCTTTTACTTTTCCGCTTGGCAACTTGAGCGTTGGCTTGAAGACCAAAATATAGCCATCTTTTTGTAAAGCGGTGTACAAAGCTTGATTTTCGTAAACGTAGCCAATAAAGAGAAATGCTTTAGTTATGCTGTATTTGTCACGAAGATATTGCCTGAATTTTCTGAAGTGCAGTGTCCATCCCTGCTTACGAATTGAAAGGTTAAGGTTCTGGCTATCGATAAATGCGTAGTTATTTTGTGCCTTCGTCATCTCTATTTACCTACCAGACACTCGGAAATGTTGAGGGCTATCATTCATTATTTGTATCATATTCTCATATTCCCAATACGGGTAAGAGTTAATCCCAACATTATCTCGGCGGATAACAGTTCGGCAAAAGGTTTAGGCAGGCGCGATGTCCTCAGGCTTCGAGCAGGTGCTCCTGTTAAAAATACCGGCAAAACAAGGTATAATAGCTGAAGGCAAAACCTCACTTCTCGTCTAAATCCTTGATAAGCTCGCCAACCGAGTCAAAAGTCTTCACTCGCCCGGCCTTGATATCCTCGGCAGCCTCCTTCTCGCCTTTCTGCCACCGCTTTGTCCAGAAGTAAGCCTGGCTCTTGTCCACCAGCTTCTTGGGCATTTCTATACCTAAATACGATCTTGATATCCCAGACCGTGACGTCATTCATCTCCCTTTCGAAATCCTATGGGGCGCCGTTTCGGTTCCGGTGGCGCCATAAGCTGACGAATAGCTTCAAACACCTGTTTAAATTGAGCATCATACCTCTTCTCAAGGGCGTCTAGCTTGCGGGCAAGCTCGACATGGCTTGCCAGCATCTGCCGTAAGCGGATAAAGGCCCGCATTACCTCAATATTTACCTGGATAGCACGCTGGCTACGCAAGACACTGGATAGCATGGCAACACCCTGTTCAGTAAAGGCATACGGGCGATAGCGTCGCCCACCCCAGTCACTTGAGGTCACAATTTGTGACCTCAAGATAGCGAATTCTTCTTGACTAAGCTGGAACATGAAATCTTCCGGGAAGCGCTCCAGATTACGTTTGACTGCTTGGACTAAAACCCTCGTCTCGACGTCGTAAAGCTCCGCCAGGTCGGCATCGAGCATGACTTTTTGCCCACGAATTAGCAGGATTGCCTTTTCAATCCTATCGACAGGGATAAGTGATTTCTTATTGACCATGCCAATAACCTGCGGTAGTCTGGCCACCTTTACCTGATCTGCCCTTGCTCCGATTATATCACAAGAGTAGTTAACCCTTCCTGTCTCTGTCCGCTGCGTGTCCACTTCCGAGGGTTAGGGCCTTTCCGAGTTAGGCAGGCGCGATGTCTTGGAGCTTCGAGGAGATGCTCCTGTTAAAAATACCGGCAAAACAAGGTATAATCGCTGAAATACCAGGCAACAGGCGTTCTTTTTATGAAGTCCAGTATATGCTAACATATTACCTCGTCTTTCGCTTCATGAGCTAATTCGGGCATAGTCTGCAGAATGATTGTTGGCAAGAGCTCATGAGACATGCCCGTAATGGGTCTTTTGTAAATGAAGCAGCGCTTGCTTGTAATCCTGAACCTCTCGCTGGTTTCCGGCCTCGTCATATTGGGTGTCAGTATTATTTCACCTGTCCTTCCCCAGTATGCGCTTTCATTCTCTATTCCCGTAGCTCTTGTCGGATGGGCAATAGCGGCGTTTGCCCTGGCCCGTGTGGTGATGGACATACCGGCGGGCTTTCTGGCAGACCGTTTCGGCAGGAAAAGAAACATGATATTGGGGTTAGTATTGATAATCGTGTCGGCAATCGGGGCTGGCCTCGCCGACACTTATGCCTGGCTAATCTTTGCACGTATTGTGGGAGGGATAGGTTCCGCTCTCTATATGACCGCAGCGACAACCTGGGTTGCGCAGGTATCTGCGGGCAAGTCCAGGGGCCGGTATATGGCATTGTACACCGGCCTTGTCTTCGCGGGCACTGCCTTCGGGCCCACTATCGGCGGCTACACCGCTGCCCATTTTGGCTTAAACGCACCCTTCTTTGCATATGCTGTGCTCGGCTTAGCCGGTCTAATCGCTACATTGCCTTTGAAGGAGACAGCAGATTCCCCACAGGCAATGCGCATTAAAGACGTGCTCAGTGTCTTATCGAACCGCCCGTTTATGCTGGTGAACTGCGCAGTGCTGGCAATGTTTTTCCTGAGAGTCGGTGTTCGTTCGACGCTTGTTCCGCTCTATGCCTTTCTTAACCTGGGCCTGTCCGAGGAGAGAATCGGTATACTGCTAACGGTGGCGGCAGTCGCTACCGCTGCAAGCACTTTCCTTTCCGGCTGGCTGTCAGATAAGGTAGGGAGAAAAAGACCCATGATGGCCTGCCTCTTCTTGAGCGGTATTGTCGTGTTATTGATACCATCGCAAGTAAGCCCGGCCGGGCTTATGGGCATCATGGTTTTCTACGGTCTGGCTACCGGTCTTCAAGGTTCCATGGCCGCCTGGCCTGCCGATTTGGCACCTAAGGGCAGGCTGGGCACATCTATGGGAGTCTATCGTGAAATGGGAGATATCGGAATGGTGCTCGGTCCCATAACTGCGACTTATGTAGCTGACTATACGGGGGACCTAACGGTAACATTCATGCCCTTCCTGGCACCGGCGCTTCTCGCTTTTGTAGTGGGCCTACTGATGATACGGGCTAAGGACCCGGCCCGCAGAAGACATATTGAAGAGTATACTGTCGAGTGAAATGGGCCTACCTTGAGTGCGCACATTCGGCAGAAAGTCCAGGCAGGCGCGGTGGCCTCAGGCTTTAAGCAGGTGAAACGAAAATCAAAATGCAAAGATTTTAACCGCCAAGGGAGACTTAAGTACTAAATCCGAAGCACGAAATCCTAAACAATATCAAAGCACCAAAATACGGAAACTAGGAGTCAGGAGTCAGGAGTCAGGAGTCAGGAGTCAGGAGCCAGTAGCCAGTAGTCAGTAGTCGGCATTTGGAATTTAGCCAATGGGACTGCCACGTCGCCCCGATACGTCGGGGCTCCGCAATGACACGGGAGGTTATTGCTCCTGTTAAAAATGCAGGGAATAATAGCGAAAGCCGCCCGGTGGGGCGACTTAAGTACTCCTTCTACTCATGGTAGATGAGTTATTATTAGTTTAGTATATTAAGACAATTTTGTCAACAGCTAAGTGTCGCAGGTTCCACCAAATAGCTTCGTGTTCAAGTATACTACAGTGCACGATTATCAGGGTGCACATTTCGGCAGAAAGTTTAGATAGATGCGATGTCTCCAGGCTTCAAGCAGGTGCTCCTGTTAAAAACAGTAGTCAGGAGTCAGGAGTCAGAATTCAGAAGATTTTCGGCTGGCTATTGGATTCTATATTATTATTATTGTTACTACCACCTAGCTCAAGATTTGTCGCCTGGTCACTGCGAGATTGCCACGTCTTTTGTTTGAGGTCACAATTTGTGACCTCAAGATAGCGAATTCTTCTTGACTAAGCTGGAACATAAAATCTTCAGGGAATCGGTAGGCTAGTGAACAGAGATTGCCACGCCCCGACAGGTCGGGGCTCCTCGCAATGACAGTGAGGCGAAGGGCTCGCAATGACACGGTGGGTTATTGCTTCTGTTAAAAATACCGGCATAACAAGGTATAATAGCCGAAGCTAAAAAGTAGAAACCAGACTTCCGGAGAACGTGATATGAGCCCAATATACAACGTGTACTGTGACGAAAGCTGTCACCTGGAAAGGGACCGCCAGCCAGTAATGGTGTTGGGCGCTGTCTGGTGTCCACTCGAAAAGAGCCGCGAGATATCCGTGCGCATTCGTGAGATTAAGACAAGTCATGGGCTTCCCCCAAAATTCGAAAGCAAATGGACCAAAGTATCACCTGCCAAACAAGTATTTTACCTGGATTTGCTTGATTACTTCTTTGATGACGACGACCTTCATTTCCGTGCGCTTGTTGTGCAGGACAAATCAAGGTTGCAACATGAGCTTTACGGGCAGACTCATGATACCTGGTACTACAAGATGTACTTTGACATGCTGAAAGCAATTCTTGACCCTGAAGCTTGCTATCGCATCTATCTGGACATTAAGGATACACGGAGTGCTGCAAAGATTGCTAAGCTGCATGACGTGCTGTGTAGTAGCATGTATGACTTTGGGAGTCAAGTTATTGAGCGTGTACAGACGGTACGTTCCCACGAGGTGGAGATATTGCAACTTACTGATCTGCTTATTGGAGCTGTGTCGTATGTTAACCGCGGGCTCCACAGGAATGCGGCCAAGCTCGCTGTGGTCGAACGGATGATAGAACGTTCAAGTTATAGCCTTACAAAAACCACTTTGCTGAGAGAGAACAAAGTTAATCTTTTCATGTGGCAAGCGACGGAGAGGCAGGCGTGAGCAATCTTCCTGATTGGCTACCGGATGCACTGCGGTATAGCGACTTCAATGGTGAATGGGACAGATTTCTGGTTAATGTTTATGAGATATTCGAACGAGATTTCAAGAAATCTAGACCAAGCTATAGGGGATTTCCCCTCAAATATGATTCAAAGATCGAAGATGGCAAAGAGGCAGTATTCTGGCATCTAACTTCTCAATACGATGAGAAAACAGGAAATCGGGAAATGGACTTGAGACGGTGCGAACGTATACCATGGCCAAGCCCCATAATAGAACACTCCCAGGATAAACAACTTTCAGTTTGGAAGAACAAGCGAGGCAAAGAAATCAGGATCCTGCTATGGCTTGAGGGAATGGACTATTTGGTAGTGTTGAAAGAAAGCCGGGATACAGTCATTCTACTAACTGCCTATTGCACTGATAGAGACCACACTCGCAATAAGTTGAAGAGTGAAAGAAAAATTGGACTTAAATAGCAAAAGCCGCCCTTTCGGACGACCTCTGTACTCCTTCTACACATGGTAGATGAGCTATTATTAGATTAATATATTGTGGCGATTTTGTCAATAGCTAAGCGTCGCAGGTTCCACCAAATAGCTTCGCATCCAAGTATACTACAGTAGTGCACGATTGCTAGGTTATACATTTCGTCAGAAGCTTGGACAGGCACGATATCCTCAGGCTCCTAGCAGATGCTCCTGTTAAAAATACCGGCAAAACAAGGTATAAGTGTTTAGAGAAACACGTTAGCTTTTTCTTAAGGAGAGGAAGACCATATTTCCCACGAAGATGAGCACAGCCAGGGCGACAGCAATGCCGATAAATCTCAGTATGTTGTCCAGGTTATAAGGTACAATTGCATATATCATCGTCCCCATGCCGCCTAAAATCAAGCCGGCCCCGAAGATATCCAGTCTGTGTCGAATGAAGGTGCCCACGACAGCAAACACCATCCCTAAAGGTAAGACAATGAAAAATACGTTTCTAGCATGTACCGCTGAACCCTGCCAGGATGAGGGATCAGGATAGAATGCCTCGATGCCCACGATGACAAGCGC
>Ga0315548_1002323_pt1 | contig 14898 bp, 12 predicted proteins | sample SalMarSW160110MG_2_FD_202540 | JGI IMG/M metagenome (GOLD analysis project Ga0315548, IMG submission 202540) | Salt marsh sediment microbial communities from the Plum Island Ecosystem LTER, Massachusetts, United States - Salt Marsh Sediment SW1601-110 ...
GTCCGGATAGGGCGTAGTCTTTTCGAGTTCCAGCCGCGCCTGAGCGATCTTTGCGTGGGCCTGCTGTTTGATTTCGTCCTGAGTCTCGACGATCTTGCGCACCGCCCGCGACTGCTCGTCGATAAGTGATGCCAGCTCGATCATCGAATCTGTCGCCGATTGCACCTCGGTCGGTGTTGAGCTATATAGCTTTTTGCGGAACTCCACGTCTTTTAGTTTTGTGCCGGCGATTAATTCGGCCGCCCGGTCTCGCGGCGACTTGCCGACCAGTACTTTCTGCACCAGCGGGTCGGAGTAATTAAGCTGCATGACCATCCATGTCAGAGCGTTTGCCAGTTTGAGCTGCTCTAAATCGTCGTAGATAGGCTCCGTCGAAAACAACTGGAATTCCAGCGATTCGAGGTTCGAGTCCCGAAACTCTCTCAGGCGTTCGCCGTTCGGTTTTCCTTTTTCTTCTGTCGCACGGACAATTGTGCGTGCGATGCCGAACAGAGTGCTATTGAAGGCGTGAGCGCTTTCCAGCAGTCGATGCTTCAGGGCGTTTTGTGCAATGATTCTCTGTGCATCGGCGATTTGGCTCCATGCAGGGATTATCTGCTCGGCCTGTGGTGAGCTTTTTGCTGCTGCTATTAACTGCTGTTGTGTCGTTTGCTTTTGTTTGAAAATCGCAGGCTCAAGAAGACCTGCGAACATACCTTCGTATGCCTTGCGACTGTTTTGTATGCCGAATAAAAGGTCGCGTGCCCGGCGGGCGTTTTCCTCGTCTTCGGCGCTGTAAACCGTCAGGGCCGTTTCCATATTGTACAGCCATTGCAGGACATAAGGGAAGCGATTGTCACGCAGATACTCCAGCTCGGAGATCGTAAGTTGCCGGCTGGTTCTGCCCGGGTGGCCCGAGACAAAAACCAGATCGCCGTCACTGACCCCGTCCGTACTCCATGTCAGATAGTGCTCTGCTTTTACCGGTCGGTCGTTCTCATAGGCTCGAAAAAGGCAGACATCAAGGTCGTAACGTGGGTACTCGAAATTATCCGGGTCCCCGCCGAAGAAAGCCGCCTGCTGTTCGGGCGCAAAGACCAGACGTACGTCGGTATATTTCCTGAAGCGGTAAAGGTGGTACCTGCCGCCCTGGTACAGGGTAATCACGTCGCTTCGCAGCGAAGTCTTTTCGAGCGATTCTTTCTCGATTTCTGCCATGATCGCCCGACGGGCCAGGAACGCTTCCTCAGCTTTCATATCGCCCTTGACGGCGGCGTTCACTCTGTCCGTGACGTCCTCAATGCTCATCAGGACGTTCAACTCCAGGTCCAGGCACTGTTTCTCTTCGGCAGGCGTCCTCGCGTAGAACCCGTCCCGAAGATAATTGTGCTGCTCATCGCTGAACTTCTGCAGCGCATCGGCGCCGACATGGTGGTTCGAGAGGATCAGGCCGTCGGCAGAGACGAACGACCCGGAGCCGCCGCTGTTGAAACGCACCGAGGATTTCTGAAGATGTTCCAGCCAGCTATCCGTTGGCTCGAAATCGTATTTTTCTTTCAACAGTGGGCGGGGCGGATCGTTATAGAGCCACATGCCCTCGTGAGAGATTGCAGGTATGCTGCTTACCATCACCGTCAATGTCACTATCAGCAGTCGCATTATTATCTTCATAGTGGGACACTTTCCTTGTGATCAGAGATTTTCAATTTACACGCCCGAAAACACATTTTTCAGCGTATGCCGACAATAATCTTAAATCTTACAAAACTTGCACGAACAATCAAGAATTTACACTTTCGAAGTATTTGTTGAAGATTTGTACGTGAAGGTAGTTTCAACTTTTTCCCCGGTGTAAACTGCCCACAAGTGTCCTTCGGTGTTTGCGTGGCAGGGACTTGACGTGCTTGAGATAGTCGTCCGATTTTTTCAGGCCTAATTGACGTGCCTTGGTCTTTACCGAGCCGGCGGATCGATTGAAAAACTCGGCCAGCTCCTGCGTGGATGTATTGGGGTAAAGCTTCGTAAGCACATTCAAATCCTCCTCGGTCCAGTATTGATACACCTTGGTTTTAATGCCGATATCGTATGCCTTTTGTCGAACGGCGGTCAACGGCCGGCCGAGCCGCTCGGCTACCTTTCTCGTGTTTCCTTTTGGGTAGAGTCGCTTCAGAAGCCTGATATCTTTCTTTGTCCACGACCATGGACCGAAAGTGCGCCTGGTTTCTGTTACCATAATATAACCTTTCCTATTGTTATATTTACGCTGGGGAAGCTGTCGCTGTGTTGTCGTTTCCGCTATTTTAGTAGTACGAATCAATTTTTAATTTATATTATGGCCTTTTTCTGTTTTTTGTCAAGAACTTTTTCAGGTCTTTTTTCAGTAAAACCAGCTTTTTCCTGTTCATAATTGCGGGTCTTTAGTGATCCAATCCCTTATGTGCCGTTGATTCGATTTATTTCGGTTCGGCGCTCTATCTTTTTAATTAACCACTACATCAATGGAAAATGTATTGGCCGGTTCCGCATCGGTTTCCCAGGCTCTGCGATAGACTAATTCAAGAGTCTCCTGCCCGGGGCTTATGGCCTTGAGTCGAAAGACTTCCCAGCCGCCTGCGCCGACCATCGGCGGATCGCTTTGTTCGGGTTGTACGAATTCCGACTCGCCTACCTGTTCTAAGATATAGTCCTGATTTTCAACTACCGCCCAGCTATACCCGGTTGAGGGATTCGATTCCAGAGTGACGACAAGAATCTGGCCCTGCTCGAGAGTCACCTGTGTGCCGTTATCATCTTCATCGACGTTTACCTCATCCGTTGGTATCATGCTTGCTTGGTTGGTTCCGCCGAAGGCGCCCATGTTGATTCTGCCGCCGTTGGGCTGCGGCTCAAAAGCCACCGGGCTGTTCGGGTCGCCGGCGTCGATACAGGGGCTGGTAACCTCATCGAGGACCCAGCTTTCACTATTCGGGTCCGACTCGACTGAGCTTGTCGAAGTCCACCTGCCCGCCTGTGATTTCAAATGATAATCGCCGCTATTGGGATCGGCAAAAAGCGGATCAACATCGATATTGCCCCGGCCTTCCCAGCCGCCGGCGACGTTGCTGTAACTGACTACTATGGTCGAATTATTATCATTCCATATCGTATTTTCGCCGTCCCGGATGATGCAGTTGACGAATTCGATATAGCCCGGAGGGAACATATTAGCTAAGAAAAAATCGGTGATATGTCCGGGCCGGACGCTTGTATTCCCGGCGAAAGTGCAGTTGGTTACCGTCAGGTTGTTTGCGATATTGAGCAGGCCGACGCAATTGTATGTCGCTGAATTGCCGCTGAATATGCAATTACTTATTGTAAGATCACATGACCAGTTGTTCATCGCGCCGCCTTCTTCCTGGGCCGTGTTGCCGATGAAAGTGCAGCCGGATAAGACGGCGTTGGTTTGGTAGTAGCCGTACAATCCTCCGCCCGAGTAGGCCGAGTTTCCGATGAAGGTGCAGCCGGTTATGACAGAATTCGTACATGAGTCGTTATAGATTCCGCCTCCTTCGTCATTCGCCGAATTATCGCTGAAGGTGCAGCCGGTCAGGTTGGGTTCGCTCTCGGCATTGCACAATCCGCCGCCCTGGTTGATTGCCGTGTTCCTGCTGAAATCGCAGCCGGTCATGATGGGCATGCTATCGTAGCTGTACATCGCACCGCCTGATACTGCAGTATTGGCCTCGAATGTACAGTTAGTCAGCACAGGATTGCTTTTATTGTTGTTTATTCCGCCGCCTTTTTTCATTTGTGCATTGTTACGAATGAACGAACAATCTGTCAGGACCGGATTACTGTTGTTAAAATTGAACATTCCTCCGCCTGAGTTGCTGTAGTTTTCCGTGAAGGTGCAGTTTGCCAGGTTCGGGTTGCTTTGATAGTTGACTATTGCTCCGCCTGAGCCTCCGTAACCTGCGAGGTCGCCTGCTGCCGAGTTTGTATCGAAACTGCAGTTGATTATAGTCGGATTGCTGTTTTGGTTATACATACCGCCGCCTTCGTAACCGGCGTTCAGTGTGAAGGCGCAATTTGCTATTAACGGCTCGCCCTGATAGATATACAATCCACCGCCTGTGCATTGTGGTTCGAAGTTAAAATAATCGTCGTCGGCGTTGCCGGAGGCGATTGTAAAGCCGTCAAGCACTGCCGACTGGTCCGTGTAGCCGGCGGTAACGACATTGTAAGCGTTCTCGGCGCGGCTGGTCTCGAACAGCATTTGACTTATATCGTTCGGGCAGGTGTCGTTTGTCGCCAGGTCACCGGAGAGGATTGTTTCGTAAAGCTCGATATCACGGGCATTCGGATCAATTGCACCTGCATAGCCGCCTGCGATTGTTACGCTGTTAATTAGAGCGAAGCCGGCAAACCGGTCGCCGGGTGTTTGTCCGGCCCCCATATCGGGTGTGTAAATCCCGCCGGCCACGCGGATTTCAACCGGCTTTTTGGATTCGTCCGCATCCGCTAATGCGTCCTGGAGAAAAACATAAGCATCCGACCAGCTTGTGCCGTCGTTTGCGCTCACGGCGGCGTTGCTATCGACGTAGATAGTTTTGCCGGTAGTCACGGACAGCGGTGTTACTGTTATAATCAGAATCAATGTTAAAAAAGCGATGGAGTTTTTTTGACGTTTCACTTAATGCCTTCCTTCCTCAATTGTTTTAATTCACTGTCACCTCGATTGAAAATGATTTAGGAGGCTCTACAAGAGAGACATATAAATCAAGAGTTTCCTGCCCGGCACTTACCGCCCTGAAGCGGAAAATCACCAAGCCGCTGTCACGAGTATGTGGATATATTGACTGCCAATACTCAGGCTCGCCTATCTGTTCCAGGATAGAATCCGGTTTTTCAACGACTTCCCACCGATATATAGTTGAGGGATTTGTTTCGAGAGTCACGACAAGAATTTGTCCCTGCGCAAGTGTCACTTGTCCTCCGTTGTCGTCTTCGCCAACGTGTATTTCTTCTTCCGGTGACATACTGGCTTCAATTGTTCCGCCGTAGGCGCCCATGTTGATTATGCCGCCGTTGGGAAATAATTCGTCACCAACCGGCATATTCGGATCCCCGGCGTCGATACACGGGCTTGTCACGTCATCCTTAACCCAGCTTCCACTGTTCGGGTCATATCTGCCGTATTGAGATTTCAAATGATAATTACCATTGTTTGGATCGGCGAATTCCGGATTTTCATAAATATTATATTGGCCTTCTCCTAACCAACCGCCTTTGATGACACTATAGTTTATCGATGGTTCACCAGAGTCCACGAATATCTCATCCGGTGTGTCACCCCAGAGAATACAATTAGTGAGCCTGGGTGTACTGCCCCAATAATTATAGACTGCACCACCCACCAGCACAGCAGAATTCTTGTTGAATGTGCAGTTAAGTAGCGTTGTGCTGGAGTCTGCTTCATATATGCCACCGCCATACGATGCTGAGTTAACGTTTATTATACAATTAGTCAGAATCGTATTGCTATAACGGTTATATATACCACCACCACGATTTGCCGAATTCGTATGGAACTTACAAAAACTCAAAACGGGTTCACTATAGCCATCAATGTAAATCCCACCACCATCGCTTGCCACGTTTCTGTCGAACCTGGTGAGCGATAATAGTGGACTGGCGTTATGATTATATATTCCACCACCGAGCGAGCTTGAATTATCACTGAACGTGCACTGGGTCAATATTGGATTACCTCTGTGGATGTAAATGCCACCACCCAGATAACCAGCAACATTTGAGGTGATATTACAATCGATAAGTATCGGGTAGGCCCGGTCCATATAGACTCCACCACCCCAGCCATTTGTATTGTTGGAATCTGCATTGCCGCCCGATATCGTGAAGCCATCCAGAACGGCCCTCTCATCCGTGCCGCGGCTGGTCACGACATGGTGGCTGTTCTCAGCGCGTGTGGGTTCATCGAGCAAGTCGCATGGATCGGCAACTTGTGCATCATTGCCGAGCAAATCGCCGCTGAGGATAGTTTCATGCAGTTCGATGTCCCTCGCGTTTGGGTCTGGTGCACCCGCCCCGGCATAGCCACCCTTTAGCTTAACACCATTTTTAAGGTTGAACGAGACTTCGCGGTTACCTAAGTTGATTCCAATACCTTGGTTAGGCTTATATGTCCCCTGCGCCACTCTAATCTCATCGCCAGGCAAGGCAATAGCCAGGGCATCTTGTAGGGAATTGTATGCATTATACCAGCTTGACCCGTCATTAGCTCCTGCCGAATTACTATCTACGTACAAGATAGAATTAGAAGGTGAAATCAACTTCAGAGAGGGCTCACCATAAATATTATACTCCACAAAACACAACCAGTCATCGGGTGAGTATAAGGTCATTTTATTTTTAAGCCCGAAAAGAGCTTGGCCACACGTCATGCCTGTGACAATTCTTGACGTATAAGCGTATGCCATATTCATAGCACTAGTAGCTTTTGAAATCCTTGTTGCTCCGATTGTGCATATTGCCCCGTGTTTCAGTAAAGCATATGTTAAATTATTTGGTTCTTCTGGAAACGCATTAGAACATGACGCCTGAAAAGTAAAGCTCGGGAAGTCATCGTTGAGTTGTAAAACCTGACTTGTATCAATAAGACAACTTGGCCCTCCCCGACCACCGTGAGCAGCCAACACCACCAATCCATACTTGCCATTATCCCATACACGAGGTAATTGCCGGTAGTCGCAAACGCCAGTAGGGATAATTTCTTCTGGCAAAGGAACCGGCTCGCAAGCATTAGCGCTCTCTTCACGATAGAGTCTGTACCACGACCATCCGGCGGGATACAGAATATCGTGAATAATTTCTTCACCGAGGCGACAAGAACCACTACCAAGATTCATAGCAAGCAGAGCATTCTTTCGCCATAGAATTTGTTCCACGTCCTGGTTTTCATATATAATGATTTTACTCAGTATTTTATCCAGATCATTTGGTTCATCATAATCTGGATAGTATGGTATCCGTCCCACTAAGACCTCCCATTCACGATCTACGCCTCCATAACCAAAATCGTCTCCCCATTCGCCATAGTAACCGTCTCCATCAAGGTCCCAATTGCCTGATAAGTCGGCATAGTAAAGATCTGAAGGAACAATTTCATCTATCAGTTCGTTCGGATCATCAGCAATTCTATGTCCATAAGGATATAGCAACTTCATAGGAACCTTGCTGGTCTTGGGTGTCGGGTCTCCAATGAGAAGGACATATTCGATATTATCATTTTCATAATGGCTCTTAAGCCACGTTCGAATGTTCTCTGCCGCTACATCGCCTGTACCGCCGCCGAAGTCTGCTTCTGTTACGACTTGAACGTCGAAACCAAGCGATTCTTTATGGGCAATGAAATCAGGCAGTTTTTGTGATGTGTTTTGAATCTCGGTTGTTGTGATAATAGTGTATCCGGGCAGAGGTTCTGCTATGGAGATATTACACAACAATGCAAGTATGAGGATACAAAATGTCTGATATGATATTGTTTTTATGGTACGCATTGCTACCGCTCCTTTCTTGGACGAGTATAGCAAATTATCGCAGCTAAAACAAGGAAATATGGGACTTTTTAGGCAGTTCGGTCACTTCTTTCAAAAATTCGGGCTCGGCCCCGTGAGATGGCGGCCATTGGCCTATCTCATGGGGCAAAAAGAGATAGCAGTCCTGCAACCACTGCCGAATTTTGGGGCGATAGTGGCAGTTCAGACATGCGAACTCGCCGAACAGCTTGATAGCCATATCGTCGTATGCGATAGCAGCTTCTTCTTCGTCGTCAAAATAGCCGATATGAATCACGCGGTTTTGATAACCGATGTAAGCCATCCATTTGCGGGTTGCTTTGTACCGGCAGACACCTTTGTATCGGCTGGTGCCGTGCTCGCCGGGAAGGCTGTTTTGTGCGTTCTGAGAATACGTGCAGCTCCGCAGGTTGCACTTGCGATTATCTAACCTGTTGTGATTGATGTGGTCGCAAAACATGCCGGCCGGGACATCGATAATCTCGTGATGCATTAAAACTATCCTGGCGTGGTCTTTTCGCTGGGCATAGTATTGGCCCTTTTTCCCTCCGAGGCACCATTTATGCACGGCCAATCTCTCGTAATCGTCGGCGTCAACGATGGCGAACTGCCCCTGTGTCAGGGGGATAAGTTTCGTCTCTCGTGCCTCGTCCTTCCTCCCTCGTGGGACGATGGAAGATGGATGACGGATGAAGGATGAAGTTGTGAGGTGGGACGCCTTGGGCGTTGTGAGCTTTACTGAATGCTGATTTTGCGTTTTGATTTTTAACTTTTGCATTTTTTTTCGTACCCCAATTCCTTTTTGAGTATTGCCATAAATACCGCCACCGGCTTCTGCCCGGCCTGCGATTCCTTTGCATAATCCAGGACCCTGCCGAAAATCTCGTGATTGAACCGCCCGCGGGCCACACCTTCAACCAGCCACTTCGTGAGATTGTAGAAACATGTCCGGTCGGAACGGCTTCTCGGCGGGATGATGCCGATAAGGGCCTCGTTGAAATTAAGGGCCTTGCTCTGGTCATCGGCCGAGAGTCGAGTTCGAACCGGGTTCGAAGAAGAAAAAGATTGATCATTCGAGCTCGTATTCGAATTATTATCCTTACTTTCCTTTTCGATTACGTTTCCTTTTCTTTCCTTAGCTTCGGCGGCGTCTGTGTCGGCGTCATCGGCTTTGTTATGGCTTTGCCATTTCGCCTTAGCTCCCTTTTTGCCGGCCTTTCTGTGGTCGTTATGCTTCTTTTTGGCGATTCTTAGTTGTTTTGTTACACGTTTATGTTTAATCACGCCGTTGCGGACCTGGAACTTTTTTGAAACTATCTGCCATAGCTGCTCGAACTGCTGTTCGTTTTCGCAGTTGCAAACCCTGCTCAGGGCCGCCGGGTCGAATTCGCATTTTCCGTCGTTGGAATAGAGAAACAAAATCATGGTGACGAACACGCCTCGCTCGGCCGGCGTGAACAGGGTAAAATCCAAATCGGTCAGGAATGCGTCGCTTTCAAGCTGTACATATTTGATTTTCATTTTCGTAATCCTAAAAAAGTTATTGATTGTCGAAGTTTTTTGTAAACCACTCGGCGATTCGTGTCAGAGCCACGGCGTTTCTTTGCGCTTTTGTTTTTTTCTTTTGATTGTCTGTGGCAAGTGACATCGCACGCCGGATTGTTTCGTATTGGGTATCGTTGACAAAGAACGACAGCGGGATTAAAAAGCTCGTTCGTTTGATATTCGCCGGGGCTTTGGGCAGTTTTAAGTTGTTCAGCCGTTCGATTTGTCTTGCACTTAGCGGCAGAAGCCTGGCCAGTTCGCCCGCTTTCGTTCTTTCGCTCAGTCGCCGCAGCAGGGAAAGCTTCTTATCGAGTTCGTCCGTGCCGGCGAGTCGATTCAGCGTGGCAAGCAGGATGTCCGCCTCATGATCGTCCACGTCCCAGATTAAACAATCGGCGGTAACAAAACCGAGCTGCCTGAGGGCCTTGACGCGGTGATGGCCGTTGATGATCTCGAAACCGTCTGCTTTGGCCCGGACGACTATCGGTTCGTATCGGCCGGTCCGCTCGATATTGCGAACCAGCCTGGCAAAGGTGCCGCTGCTCATCCGGTTCGGATTGCCCGGATGGGCGATGAGCTTTTCGATGGGAATCTTTTGGATATGATTGTTTACCCCGTGAGATACCAGCCTTTGGTCTATCTTACGGGGTGAATCCTTTATGTTGTCCATCATGTTTCCTCATTGAAAAAATAAAATGGGTTAAACCAAATGTAATAGACAGGGCGTGCTGTCAGCTTGTTAAGGACGAAGGCCGTCCGCTTCAGGGACGGCCGGCTGTATCGACGGTCGCTGTAGCTCTGTAAGAAACGCCGGATTTCATGCTCGAAAAACTCGACCTGCCCGCCGTCGAGTGTCTCTATTTTCCGCTGAACCGCCGCCGGGTCGATATACATGTTCTCTTCGATCCCTATCGCACTGAGGGCCTCCTTTAGACGGATGTTTTGCTTCTTTTCGGGCGCGTGGTATGCCTTCATGCCCGCCTTTTCAAAGAAAGGATTGATATTACCCATCACAGCGGAGGCCTCGATGATTGGAAAGTTCATCAGCGGCATCGTCTCGCGGACCAGCCTTGTCGCCAGTCCGAGACAGCGGAACCGAGGCTCGATAATGACCCTGCTTATCCTGCGAACGTTTTTGTTCAGGAGTGCCAGTTGCGTATTCCTGTCGAAGCCGATAAAGAAGTTGCCGGTGGCGATGTTCCGCAGTTCCTGGCCGAGGCACGGGGTTGAATATACTATCACACCTATCGTCTGTTTCCGCAGGCCGGATTGCTCAGTCGGCTTTAGTGCGTATATCGTGGTAAATTGTCCCGGGCCGTTGTCACGATAATGATAATGCGACAGCTTCTTGTAGTCGTCGTATGTGCCGGGGACAATCTCAAGTTTCTTATATAGCGTGCATCGTGTCATCATTTTTTTTCAGAGTACTTAAAGTGACTAAAGTTAAAAGTGCCTAAAGTAGAAAGTTATTAACTTTAGCTCACTTTAGTTCACCTTAGTCACTTTCAACTTCTTTTATTCTTGTAAATAACATCCGTTGTTCCTGATAAATCTTTAGTGACAAGTACGTCCGGCGCCAGATCGAGCAGTGTGTCCGAATGGCTCGATGCGAGGATGAAGGTAGTGCCGGTTTTGTCGGCGAATTTTCGGATTTTATATGAAACGGATGACGCAGTAATCCGGTCCAGCTCGGAACAGAATTCGTCGGCAAAGATGAATTTCTTTTCCGCCGCTAATGCTATCGCTAATCGGAAACGGTATTTTTCTCCTTCGCTCAAGTTTACCGGCTGGTTCAGGATGCAGAAGCAATCGTTCAGACCGGCGGTGCTGAGCATTTGCAGAGAGGTCAATAAACCGACATCGGCGGTAAGGACCGACTCGGTGTCACCGTATGGCTCCTTCTTTTGAAAAAAGCAGTCAATTACCGTTTTGTCGTCGGGCAGCTCGATATCGGCCAGATTGATACTTTCTTCCGGCGGGAATTGCTTTTGCAGCTCTCTCAGGAGCACACTCTTGCCAGCTCCGGATGCTCCTGTTATATAGACGATATCGCCGGGATTGATTTCCAGTCGGCAGCTATGTCGATGGTTATATTCCCGAAGCCTTTCGATGGTCAGACCGAACATCCGGCAGACGGATGCTACATGGTCGGTTATTGTTCCCTGCCATTTGAAACTTTTTAATATGTTGTATGTTGCCATGATTGTCCTTAAATCTCCTGCTTTTCCGGTTGATAAAGATGGTTTGCCTTGAGGGTGGTTTTGGATTTGACTTGATAATTGCCTTTATTTCTTTGAGGGTGGTTCGGACCTTGTAAAAGCTGCTTTTGCGTTTTGAGGCGATTTGATGAATCGACAGGGCCATAAGGAAGTGGTCTCTTGCGATGTCTTTATGTTCTGAATCGAATTGCTTTCGATATTGACGATATCTCTGGAAAGGCTCTCCAATTAGATGTTCGGTCAATTTTTGGATTCTTCGGGAAATTGTAGCATGGCAAACGCCGAGCAATCTGGCGATCTGATAACAACTGTTGCCGTTCTCGAAGTACATTGACATCAAGAGCTTATCTTTGCCATCGAGCAGGCATATCCTTCTGCGTAGAAGCTCTATATTATCGCGATGTCGAGCTTTCGGGAGGGCCTCTTCCTGATTAATATTGTTATCTATAATGTTCATAATATGTTAAAATAAATAAAATATATAACATACACGCATATAGTATTAGCAGAAAAGTAAACTCTGTCAAGAGGTATTTTATTATTTTACAAAATATTATGTATGTTTAGTGATTACTGAACACTGAAATGTATGATTTTACGCTAATAATGCAAAAATAAGCATAAAATGGGAATAAGAAAAATATTGGAAATATTAGATGATAAAATACGAAATTTAAGTGATTTTCAGATATAGATGGAATTTCAAAGCTTAGTAAAAAGAATGCTTGAAAAACATTCGAATGAAGTTATATTTAACGAATTGCTAATCGATTTTTCTGCTCTTTCACAGAAAAAAGATATTACAATAAACAACAGGATAGTAAGAAAACCTTTGAAAATAAAATAGAAGGGGCTGAGAGAATGTTTTCGGGAAGGACTCCGAAAGTAGTTGTCATCGGCGGCGTATATGTGGATATGGCTATACGCTGCACGAAAATACCAAAACCCGGTCAAAGTGTAATAGGCAATTCTCTTTCTTATGCAGCGATAGGTACCGGTCCAAATCAGGCGGTAGAAGCTGCGTTATGCGGATGTGAAGTTTATCTGATTAGTAAAATAGGCGGCGATCCGTTCGCCCAGTTTGCAAAAGCGTCTCTGGCGGAATATAAGGTAAACACCGACTATGTATTTACAGCAGAAGCAAAAAATACCGGTGTTGTTGTAACACTTGTCAATGCGGCAGGGGAGAATGCGGACTGTTATTATGCAGGGGCGAATATTGCCTTAGGGCCTCGTGATATCGAGGCGGCGGAGAATATCATATCAGAAGCCGATGTATGTTTGATTAACGGTGCTCTGCCACAGGATGCTATCGTAGAAGCTATCCGAAGCGCAAAGGTACATGGAAAAAAGGTAATTCTCAATCCCGCAAGGCCAATGGAGACAAGGGGAAAGGAAAGTAATGATCTTCCAATGGAGTATTTTTCAGTCGATATAATTATTCCAAACCTGGACGAAGCGGCGGATATAACAGACCATTCTACGGTTGGAATACGCCAGGCCAAACTCATCGGTTCCGACCTTGTTGCGCGTGGTGTTAAATATGCAGTCATAACGTTGGGCAGACGAGGATGTATGGTCGTTGACAGGGACGGAGCGGATCAGATTCCGTCTTTCGAAGTCGAGCTGGTTGACCAGACAGGCAGGGGGGATGCCTTTACGGGGGCTTTGGCTGCGTACTGTGCAGTCGAGGACGATGTAAGAGGGGCGGTCAAATTTGCATCGGCGGCGGGGGCGCTGGCATGCACGAAGTTCGGCTCAATCGAATCGATGCCGACCAGAGCGGAAATTATACAGCTCCTTCAAAAAGAAGACACCGATGCCCAGACGGGATTGTGAGAAATCCCCACTTCTTTTCCGCCGTTACTTCGGATCTACTGACAAAATACCGGCATAGGGGTAGAATTTGTCTCGATCCTGCGGAAATCTCAAAACTAATCCTGATGTTTCGACGGCTATGAGACGGGCCTCGATAATCTTTTGCTTGGCTGGCGGTGCCGTAATGAAAGTGACGGTGACAGGGCCGTTTTCAAATTGCATAAGCCAGGGGCTTGCGTAAGTTTGGTTGCTGTAAATCGGTCCGGTCAATAGTCCTGCCAGGATAATCAGGGCAAAAAGAACAAAAACAGCAGAAACACCGCGGGTCAATTTTAGATTATTCATATCGAACTGCTCCTTTCCGGAAAAGACATTAAAATCAAACTCTCTTTAATCGGGGACATATCAGTTACAATTTTATCTGAAAAAGCGCTCTTCGGGGAGTAAAAACTGCCTGATTTTCGACACGTTTGCGCACATACTCAAAAGCAAAAATCGAAAAATTGATATTTTTTTTTATTCCTTTTCCAGCAAGTAATTAGCTCATCGGTCATCTCAAATAATGCCATTTTTTTCGACACGTTTGCGCACATAGCCACCATTATGGGGGCGCATGTTTGTGCCCCTTGTTGTTCGACGAATAAAAATATTTGAAATCGGAGAACTCAAAAAATGGCATTTGACACCGACATATTCCAGGACGCCGCACTCGAACCGGATTACATTAGCTGGCTGATCGAAACTCGCTGGGTCGATATCCAGGCCCACTTCGAGCAGCTATGGAATTATTATGCGAATCCCAAGATTGAAATCAGCGACAGCAGGCTGACCGAATCGGGGCAATGCTACTTACAGGCGCAGGAATTCGGCCTGCCTTCGAGAATAACCGGATATTTACACACGGGCAATCCCGGGCTGCTCGGCACTCGGGCGCTTAGGGATGTACAGCGCAAAGAAGTCGTAATCGAAAACGACATCGCCTGGCGGGTCAACGCGGCGGTGGATTTTTTGTTCGGCAAACCCATCGATATTGTTTCCAAATCGCCGGATGAACAGAAACGTGCAGAAATTGAGGTGTTGTTAAAGGCACTCTTTTCCGCTAACGGCGCTATTGGATTTCTCCAGGATATGGCAGTGCTCGGAAGTGTTTACGGTTTCGTCGATTGTTTCGTCAGGCCTGGCGAACAAATCACCGGACGAGTCACTTCCTCCTCCTTCCACAACCACCCACAGGATTCCGGCGGAACCGGGTCCCTCGAAGATGCACAACGATTGATACAGACAATCGCACTGGAGTTGATTGAAGCACCAAGAGCACTGCCGATTCTGGATGAAGACGACTACAAGAAAACCAGGTATTACGTGCAGCATTTCTATCAGAAGAAAAACGCCCTTGCCGGGAAAAGTTCGTTTCTTTCGAGAATATTATCTGGTGGCCGAAGCACGGGCGAATCCAGGCGTATTGTCGCAGTGACCGAGATAACCTCTGTGAACGCCTGGCAGAGATACGAAGACATGGAGCTTGTCGCCGAGGGACAGATGCCCTGGGGATTTCTGCCGGTGGTGCATATCCAGAATATAAACCAGCCGTATTTTTATGAAGGACACAGCGACGTTGAGCCGTTGATACCGCTGCAGGACGAGCTGAACACCAGATTGAGCGACAGGGCCAGCAGAATCACGTTCCAGTCATTCAAGATGTATCTTGGCAAAGGCATCGAGGGCTTCGAGGACAAACCCGTTTCGCCCGGCAGGATGTG
>Ga0315548_1002325_pt1 | contig 14887 bp, 9 predicted proteins | sample SalMarSW160110MG_2_FD_202540 | JGI IMG/M metagenome (GOLD analysis project Ga0315548, IMG submission 202540) | Salt marsh sediment microbial communities from the Plum Island Ecosystem LTER, Massachusetts, United States - Salt Marsh Sediment SW1601-110 ...
ATATGATCGGCACTGTAGATGAGTTTCGCATTTATAATGCAGCCCTGACAGACGCAGAGGTCTTAGACAGCTTTAATGCAGGGCCGGATGCAGAAATCTCGGCCGAACAACCCGCTGAGCCGGTTGTAACTGTGTATCAGAACGATTTTGAAGACCCCTGCCAGGTCGATGCTCTTTCGGGCTGGAACTGGGGCGACGGTGGGATTGTACATAATGTCGTGTATGCGGATTATGATGGAAACATGGTCGTTGAGCATACCGGGGTTATAGACGCAAGCGCAGCGGACATCACTACTCGATTTGGTTCCAAGTGGGGTCTCACACTGAGTGGAAACACCAGTGCCGATCCGAATGATTACACCATCGAATTTGATTTACGAAGCGTATCCGGTGACTGGGATCCTATCGACCTGGAATTCTTTGTTCTCACTGGTGGCGGTAATGGAGTTGGTTATGGTTCCGGGGCTTCGTCGTATGCTCAAGCTGACGGCTGGGTCCATGTATCGGCTAACCTGGCCGACCTGACCGCCGGCTGGTGGGCGGGAACCGCCTGGGACATGACAGTTCCTGACTGGCAAATTGAGGTAGGTGGTCCGCCGTGGCCGGGTATAACGGTACCCGCAGGTACTCCTGCTTGGGATCAGGTCTGGTTAATGGATAATCTCAAGATTACCATGTCGGTACCTGGACCGAAGATTGCCTGGGTTTCGGAATGGAACGCCGATGCTAATACTGGTATTCCTTATGACCAGGGCTGGATCGACCTGCTTACTGCTCAAGGTTACACCGTTGATGCCAACACTGCAGGAAACTATACGGAAATCTCCGAAGGTGAGAAAGCCACGCTTGAATCTGCCGACCTGATCATCGTTAGCAGAAATACCAACAGTGGTAATTATGCCACCGACGTTAATGAGGTAACCCTGTGGAACTCCGTCGAGACTCCGCTCATTTTGCTGAGTGGATATCTTCCCAGGAGTGGCAAATGGCAATGGATCAATAGCAATACTACTCAGCAAGATATTGTTGCGGATTTGATGGATGTCGTAGCCGTTGATCATCCTGTTTTTGAGGGTGTAACGACGGAGGCGATTGATTCGCTGAACCTCGTGTTTGCTGTCGATGATACGGTGAATCCATTGGTTACACGCATTGTCGGCACGGATGTAGGCAATGGTACACTGCTCGCTCGTGAAATGGCAGAGGGCAATATTTGGATAGCTGAGTGGGACGCTGGTGTTACTCCTTATGAAGGAACTGAACAGGTTCTCGCCGGCAAACGCATGTATTTTATGGCAGGCGGTGGTTCTGGCCAGGAGGCCGGTATAATGAACTTCACCGAAGATGGCGTGACGATGTTCCTCAACGCAGTCGCTTATATGCTCGCACCGGAGCCGGAAGGTCCGTCCACCGAAGGTCTGGTAGCATATTATGCATTGGAAGGTGATGTTCTGGACAGTTCCGGCAATGGATTAGACGGCACGCTTGAGATTTACGGGGCTGGTAATGCGGCAACGTTTGCAGATGGCGTGGATGGTCAGGCGATTGATTTACTGCCTAGTACCCCTACCGACGGTCCCTACGCGAACTGCGGGGCAGACCCAATGTTTGACTTGGTGGACGAGGTTACCGTTGGTGCGTGGGTTAACATGCGGTCCATCCCCGATGAATGGCGTGCTATTATCGCCAAGGGTGACAGCGCCTGGAGACTGAGCAACGTTGGTGCCGATCCGAGATTCCATTTTGGCTTCTGTGGCTACGGCGCCCGCCCCACCACCCACGGTATTGATGGGACGATAGAGGTCGGGTTTGACGAGTGGCACTATGTCTGCGGTACGTACGACATTACCGACGGGGCCAAACTCTACGTCGACGGCGTACTCGACGTTGAAATAGCCGACACGGCTGGCATCAACGTGAACACGTACGATGTGACGATCGGCGCAAACATGGAAGATATAGGTTGGAAGCCGTGGCGCCTATTTGACGGCTTGATCGACGAGATTAAGGTATTCGACCGAGCTTTATCAGCAGATGAGGTAACGGCTCTTGCCGGTCTGTAACTTACACGAGCACGTTTGACAGCGTCAGATAAAGAAAAGGTTATGTATAATTCAGGGGCCTGTATCGGTAACATCCGATACAGGTCCCTTTCTTATTTAGACGTTTATACTCAATAGAATCGAGAGCACATAACAGCGTTTCACGTCGGATTTACTCATTGAACGACACGGTAGATAAGGCTTCTATCATAGTTCCGGCTCAAAATACAACCCGAAATTGCTGATGGTCGGACAATCGCGGCATTCCAGCACACGGACGCGGACTTTGTTTGTTGTCACTGACGGTGTGCGGCATATACGTTTGTAACCTACGGTTTGGCCGTCGGCTATCTGCTGCCATTGCCCGTCAACAAGGGCATCAACGGCAAATTTCGCAATACGCTGGCCGAAGTCTATGATTTGCTCCTGAAACATAATTCGATTAAACGTTTTGTCGCCCTTTAAAGTGACGACGAGTTCGGCTTCTGAAATCCCGGGAGGAGCCATCCAGCATGTGTTTATATCATCGTCGAGAATGTTGTCTGCATCGAAGTCGGGCCCGCATGTCTTTGATGCTTCTGCCGTTGCCCCTTCGGCGAGGTTGTTCTCGAACGTCTTGCTAAGGACTTGGCCGACTTCCTGGAGTACTTTGCAGTCACGCTCGGGAAACAGGCCGTCGCGATTGGGCGGGATGTTAAGCAGGAAAACGGTGTTTCCGCCCACGGAACGATACCATATATCAAGAATTTGTTTGGTGGTCTTGACGTATTGTTTTTCATCGCACCAGAACCAGCCTCGCCGGATTGACGTGTTAGTTTCTGCCGGATACCAGTGCAGGTAACCGCCGTTACCGACCATTTCCCGGAGTTTTTCCCGGCCGGCGAGGTCGGAGTCTGTCATGTCCGGCCAATCGAATTTATCGGGGGAAATTCTCAGAGGTATGACGTTCCACTCGGCATCACGCGTTTGTCCCGCTTCATTGCCGCACCAGCGAACATCGGGGCCTTTACCGAAAATCACCGCTTCGGGCGCCAGCTCACGAATAAGCTCATACCATTGCGCGTAGGTGTAGGTCTGTCCGCCTTTGCGTTTGGGGTGAGCTCCGTCGAACCAGACCTCATGGATTGGACCGTACTCGGTCAGTAGTTCGAAGAGATGATTCATGAAATATTCGTTGTAGTCGTCGAGCAGATATTTAAATGTACGCGTATTTTTAAAGGGTTTGTCCGGGACCGGACGCGGAATTGTTCGCTCGGTGTATTTGCTGAGATTGCCGTAGAGTCCATTTGGATTTTCTATCTGGTACAGGTCGACGGGAGACAGGTATATGCCGACTTTCAGGCCGTACTTTCGGCAGGAATTGACCATCTCACGCAGGACATCACCCTTGCCGTTGCGCCATGGACTCGAGGCCACCGAGTGGTTTGTGTAGCGTGTCTGCCATAGGCAAAATCCGTCGTGGTGCTTGACCGTCAGGATCGCCTCGGTCATTCCCGCGGCTTTCATCATGCGGCACCACTGGTCGGTATCCAGTTTCTCGGGATTGAAGATATTGGGATCTTCCATGCCTGTGCCCCATTCACGGGCGGTGAAGGTGTTGACTCCGAAGTGGATGAAGCATATAAACTCACCTTGCTGCCATTCAAATTGTCGCTGCGAAGGGACTACATGCGCGGCCTTAACGATAATGTCTTCAAGTTTATCGTCGGAAGATACCTCCACGGTGTTTCTATAGACATCATCACCTCGGCAAATGTTGCTCTGCGGGCAGAAAACACTTCCAATCAGCAACACAATTAACCATGGTTGAAGTAGAGTGAAGATTCTCATCCTGATTCCTTTCTTATTGTTCATGGGGCTTTATTTACCAATATAACCAAACGTGTTACATCGATTATTATAATCTTTTTTGCAGGAATCAATAGGTAATAATTCAAAACCAGTTGGTGAATATGGGATGATTCATAGTACTTTGTCAAGATTGATTGTATGCTTCGTCATTCCCGCGAAAGCGGGAATCCAGAAATGTTAACATACTGGATTCCGCATCAAGTGCGGAATGACAACCTACACGAACATAATTGACGTTGTACTAGATTTCTATAACGGATAAACGGGCAGTTGTTCTCTGAGCAGCTCAAAGATAGTTTTACCTTCTTTGATGGCTGCGGCCGCCGTCTCGCGGAACATTCTCTGCAGCTCATCGAAGTCGGTCGTTTTGAGTTCCGCCAGAGATTTCTTTTTACCGTTTGCATTTGCATCGATAAATTTGGCCATGGCCTCGGCGGCCATTTCACGGATAAGCTGCCAGAGCTCTTTACTTTCACTTGCAGCCACTGCACGGCCTAATGCCAGTGACATCGACAGGATGGCGTTCATGCCGAGGACGCCTTTTCGCTGCATAGCGTGAATCTTCTCTTCTTTAGAGGCGCTCTTTGAAATCCTGCCTACGCTGATGGCCTGCTCCAGCTCGAGGCCTAATAGAGCCTTGTCCGTATCAAGCAACGTACCAAGCGAGACAAGTCGCTTTCCGGTAAATGCGTTGGCCAAAACCGTCTCGACGTGCTTTACTGCGTCCATGCAGCCCTTGCCGTCATAACGTTTGGATTTCCTCCAGAGTGCCATTAATTTGTCATCGCTTTTACTTTTAACCACCTGGAAGTTCACGTCCTTCTTGAACCGCAATGTTCCGTCACCGGCGTCTTTAAACATGTCGGCATATTTTTTTGTCGTATCGGAATGCTCGATGATACTGTCTATATAGTGGATAGCTTCGTCAACACCGGCGGAAGTTCCAAGTGGTGTGGAGCCTTTGAAACGGATAATTCCGGTTCGGCCGAGGAACAGCGTTGCCGCGGCTGTTGGAATACCGGCGTTGGTTGCCTCTTCGGTACCGCTGACGGCTTCTATCGCCAGCATCTTAATCAGAAGTGCGGCAATATCGATTTCACCCGCATCCGGCATAATGCTGACATCTTCCTTGCCGGTGAGAATCCTGACCAGCTCTTTAACATTCTCTTCGATTTCTTTGCGTTCTTTGTCTGTTACTTCTCTCTGGCTGGCTTTTGCAAGTGCGAGAATTTCCATCACACGGCCATATTTCTGGAGTCGCTCGGTATTGGCGCCGCCGCCCGCTTTGAGACCCAGTGCATTCATCGCTGTTGCGATTTCCGCCTCGAACGGGTCGTTGGGTGATTTTGAACGGTGTGAGACTACCAGCTCGGCGTTATAGGCAAGCGAAGTCAACATGGCCAGTACTGTTTCGGAAAGTGTTCCAATCTGGTTGGCCTTAATTAGTGTGGCGTTGATCTCGCCGTTTTTGGCGCAGCTTTCGATATTCGAGTCTTTGGTCGTGACAAGGTCGTCACCGATGATAAATATTTTGTCACCAAGCTCTTTCATAAGATTCTTCCAGCCCTCATGGTCAAGCTCGCCGAAGCCGTCCTCGATCGACAGAACGGGAATATCAGCTTCCATTGCTTCCTTGTATAGTTCGAGAATTTGATCCCGGCTCATATCCAGCTTGCTCTTGTCACGCCAGAAGCGATACATACCGACCGAATCCATTTGCCCGGTTTCCTCGCGATACAAGTTCTCAAGTTCCGAGGCCGCCGGGTCCAGGGCTATAGCAACATCAACACCGGGGATATATTCGCAATCGAGAATAGCCTGTTTCATCATTCGCCACATTCTCTGCTCGGGAACCTTGTCGCCTGGTTCTTTGTCAATATAAGGAGACAAACCGCCTTCGAGACCGATACCCATGACTTTCGCGCCGGGTGCCGATTCGATAATTTCTTTGAGACGATACTGTAGTTTTACCGTCATTTCCTGGGCGTCTTCGTATGTCTTGGCCGAGAGCGGCATGAACATACTTTCCTGCATACTGATATTGCTTTCCGGGTATTCTTTCTCGGTATGTCGGCCACCCATAGCGCAGTTACGATACTGCCACGGGGCAGTGACCCTGGTGCCGTCCTTAAGATTGATGGACTGTATTCTTGAGGTCAGCAGGCTTTTCTTGACTTCAGCGACACGAGCAAACCAGCTTTCGGCGCTGCCGGCGGCCTCTGCAGCTCTTGCCGCCGCTTCGGCAGCAGTTTTTTCCCTGGTGCGGAATTCTCTGAGCTTGCCGGGGTCAGCCAGTAATCTATCTAATAATCCGACACAGCCCGGAGCTAAGAAGAAGCGACCAACATAGATTAAGAACTCGCCGAAGCCTCCTCCGATGAGCAGCCCACTACCGATACCAATAACGGCGATGGGAAGAAAAATTGTGGCCAACCACTGACTCCAGATCGGCGCCGCAGCGGCCACCGCCAGGTTATACGGGGCATCGGGTGCAAAATTGCCGCCTTCCTTTTTAACGCCGTAAAATTTCCCAAGCGGTATCAGCAGGAACATTTTGGCGTACCAACCGAATTTACCCTGGTTACTTTGTATGACGGCGTCGGCTTTTTCCTGCGAATCCTTATTCAGGGCGGTCAACTTCACGGCTGTCAGGAAGTGCCCCATCTCGTGGATGGCAATTCCGATATGCCAGGACATATAGAGAACCGTCAGGGAAATCCATACTTCTATATTAAAAGGGGAAAACATGAATTTCAGCACTTCGTATTTGACGTTCTGCCCTTCGGCGGCAAGACGAGTCAATTCCATAGCCGGAAGACTGAGTATGGATGAAATGAATGCGGCATGGAACGATACGAGTTTATGGTTTGCAATTACCCAGCCGCGCTCCAGGTAACCTGCAGCACCGTCCAATTTTCCAGCCACCGTTGCCTTACCACGCAAAGAAGACCTAAAAGGAGCAAATTTGCTCAATATTTGATTCATTTTCGATTTCATTTGTAACATTGTTGTCATTTAGTACTACTCCTAAAAATCTGGCTTATGTTTCATAACTATACGTCAGCAGTGCCCTATAAAGGCCAAATAGTTCAAAGTTTAGCGAAATTTCTCGTTTTTTACAGAAAATTTTAGGAGTTTTACAAAAAATTCTGATGTTCTCTTTCATTTCCGTCCTGTTTCCGGCGGAGTTCAGAATGAATATTGACGATGTTTGGCTTATGCTGTAAAACCCATCAAAACAGACATTAAAAAAGTGAAAATTAAGACCTTTTTCGTTTTTAAGGAGTGCTTATGGAACACAAATACGAGAAACCTGAGGATGAAATCAGCGATCTTAAGCTGGAACTGGAACACTTCGAGAAGGAAAAGGAACGAGTCAGGACCATTATCGGCACAATCGGCGGTGTGCCGCAATTTCGTACAAAACTTATTAACGCCTTATTTATTTCCATAATCTTCGTAGCCGCCGCAATTTCTATATTTTCAGGCGAAAAATTGCGGCTTTTAATGGTTGAGCTGACTACGGTGATGCTCTCGGTTAAAATTATCTATATGATAAATATCCAGATGCGTGTAAATCATTTCAAATTCTGGATTCTTTCGGCTATCGAATGGCGTATTAACGAAATGATGGTCCGGATAAAACAGATAGAAAGAGGATTGTAAAAACAAACTTTACTTAACTCGACTTGGCGTAATGCCGATAAAATATCTGGAATCTGACCTATGCCCATAAGGCATAAGCCCAAGTTCGTTTGGTATGGGAAATTTAATTTACTTGAAAAAAGGAGATTAATATGGGGATTCAAGATTGGTCTGAGGACATTATTCTGGTGGACCTGCCTCAAGAACCGGAAATGGGTGATGAGCTTAAAACGGTTACCGAAACAGTCCGTGACAGAGGTGATTGTGACGTAGTAATTGATTTTTCCAGTGTGGATATCATTACTTCTTCGAGTCTCTCGAAGCTGTTGAAATTGCGTAAATTACTGAGTGACTGCGGTCACCAGCTTATTTTCTGCAGTGTAGCAGCGGCGACTAAAGGGATTTTCACCGTGACCGGGCTCGACGGGATCTTTGAATTTGCCGATGATAAGTTTGTAGCTTTGGCCAGTTTGCAGATGGTTGGTTGATATGGATGAGACAACTCTGCGGAAAATTGAGCAGATATTAGGTTATGAGTTTACCGATAAGAGTCGTTTAGTCAAAGCATTTACTCATTCTTCTGCGGTCGATAATCGCCTTTTAAGTAATGAACGAATGGAGTTTCTCGGCGACGCCGTTTTGGCCGTGGTTGTTTGTCAGGCTCTCTTCGATAGATTTTCCGGTTATCTTGAAGGCGAGTTAACAAAAGTCAAAAGCATGCTGGTCTCTCGGGAAACTTGTGCACGAATCGCAAAAAAGCTTGACCTGCAAAAATATTTAAAAGTCGGTAAAGGCATGACCTCAAGTCGTGCCTTGTCCGGTTCTCTGGCCGCCGGTGTTTTGGAAGCTGTTATCGCTGCAATTTATATTGATGGGGGATTGGATGCTGCTCGTGATTTCATTTTAAGGGTTTTCGGCCTTATTATCGAGCAGGCGGATGCCGAGCATATCCAGGGCAATTTCAAGTCATTACTTCAGCAGTATGCTCAGGAGCAGTTTAACGCGACTCCTACGTACGTTCTGCTTGACGAAAAAGGACCCGACCACAACAAGTGCTTTGAGCTGGAAGTTGCTATTGCAAGTGAACATTTCCCCAGTGCCTGGGGGACAAATAAAAAAGAAGCTGAGCAAAAAGCGGCTTTCAATGCTCTGGTCCAGTTAGGCGTGCTTAAAGGTACTCTCGAAGAGAGTCACGATGGAATCGGTTGAGATTTGACAATGATTGTGGCGGTATTGTGGCAGGGATTGGCAATCACTCCGTAATCAGCCATGCCAAAGCATACAACACTATAGCGGTTACCGCCATGAAAACAACAATCGAACCGAATAGAATCGCAACTTCTTTCAGGAAAGCGGAGGCTTTTATTTTCGGCGTTTTTGTCACTTTATAAACAATAGCTATCGACGCTACCAAAGGCAGCAGCCATAGAATAGATTGCGGGTTGACGTCGATTTTCTCCGGCACGGTAAAGTTTGCAATAATAAAAAAATTTACTATCGACATCTTAGACTCCAATCGTCTGCGTTCGGCGAAGATGTGCCCAATAAACGGCGTTGACAATACATAAGAGATTGAGCAGGCCTGCAATACTCGTATAAATCTGTCCGATTTCATTCGGTTTGGCGTAAACAGCGTAATCACCGGTCTGAGACATTCGCCCCAGAGTTGCTACCGCCGGAGAATTCATAAGCTGTGCTATAAACCAGGGTTTTGCCCCTACCGAGTCGATAATTCCTACTGAGCCGATATACAGGCCCGTGCAGAATGTTAAAACGATAGTCACAAATATGATGACAGCATGTTTCTTTTTATTGATTGCAAGATGTCCGGCTCCCGGCACAATCCAGGCCAGTAATCCTACTAAAATTAGAAATAAGGTGTGTACCTCTTTAGAACGCTGGGTCATTATGACGCTTCCTCCGACCCGGTTGGTGTATTAGTATCTGTGGATTCTTTGGCCTTGACGAGCCTGAATTTCATACGCTTCAATATATTCTCAGGATTAAAGTGGACTGCAGCAAGAGACTGGGATTCGACTTTATCTTCCGTGTACAATCGCATCGCTTTTATTGTATCGTAGTCTTCTTTCCAAATTCGTTTGATTTTGATATTTTTTATGCAAAAAAAGCACATATCCGGCTTGAATTCCATAACCAGAGGCAGAGCTTCAACGCTGTTACTATCCGGTGGTACAAGTGAATAAAACTGCTCTACCAACAAACTGCTTCTTCTTCGTTCGATTGCAAAATATTTTGCCGCCGGATTACTCTCGCTTTGCTTGTGCATCGTATCTAATGTCGCCTTTGGTATTCTTTGCAGGCCTGTAAGGTTTTCCAGCTTAAAAGTTTCCTTGGTCTCGGATGTATTGGGATCGTTGGATTCCAGATCTTTGTTGTTTCCATACATATCGTTATATTGCTTGATTACTTCTTCCCAGCCTTCCTTTGATGCCGACTCGATGAATTCGTTGGCATTTTTCCCGGCTGTTTCCAAAGCGGCAAGTTTCTTTAAATCTTCGGTGACCTTCTCTTTTACCGAATAAACGGATTCGTCGGCCCCCTGGTCGTTTGGATCCAGTACAAGTGATTCTGTACTAAAAGTCGTATCGAGGCTTTCCGGCTCGGTGGCTTTAGTGGCTTGAATCACTCTAAAAAGCGCGATTATCTCTCCCAATTCACCCCGGAGGCTTAGCATATCTCTGGCCGGCCCGATATTAATATACATTCTTGGTTTTTGTACATCGTAGGGCCCCAATTCACTGGTAGCCAGTTCATCGACTGCGAAAACCGCCTTAGTCAACGACACGGGATTTTGTCCAAAGCCCTGCAAATACAGCCTGGAAAGATATTCATCGGTTTGCATATTGATTGCACTAAGGAGTCCGGTTTTTCCGGTAAGAACTTTTATATTGTACTTTTGGCTTATTTTTTCAGCGGTGGTTTTATAATCTCCGACCATCTTCGCCAGCTCTTCGGAACTGAGACCGGCAAGTTCTGCGTCGTTCACATCCTCCAGAGAAAGCTCGGTAAGAGCTACGGCCTCCTGAATGATACTTTCTGCTTTGATTTTTACTTTTTCCTGCTGAAGCAGTTTTGAAATTATATTCACGACCGAGGCATACGGCTTGATTCGTTCAACCAACGGAGAGTTCGGGTCGTTCGGGTTGGACCGTACTTGTTCTTTGAACAACTGTTCTTTGTTTCTATCGTAGTATTCTTCCACTTCGTCCTGGGTCGGAGCTTTCACAATAGACGAAACATCATCAAGTATGAGAACAATGTATTCAAGCTGAATTCTTTCCGGTAACTTATAACCGAATCCGTAAGGATTTTCCGCGGTGGCGTCGCCCGGGAAGTATTTCCTGTATTTATTAAAATACTCAGTCATTTGCTCTTCCCCGGGCGCCTCCTGCATCCGGGCAAAGTCTGCAGAATCAAATTCTACAAACTCTACATTTATTCTTTCCTGTTCCCATGCCACCATCTGCATAAGTTGCCGGGTTGTAATGTCCTGGCCGGAGCAAATCAAATGAGCATACCGCAGCGCAGACAGCAGGTTGCTGAAAGTTTCGAGTATCTGCTGCTCTGTAATTCCGTGTCTGTTCACGATTGAACTTATTACCTGTGGATATGTTCTGTTGTCGAACAATCTTGGTATTATCTGTCCGAGCAGCCTGCCTGCATCCTCGTTTGATACTCTTATACCGGCTGATTTCGCTTCGTTTTTCAAACAATACCAGTATATGCTGCCGCCGGGCACGGTACGTATATATATATCATTGAGCTGCTTCTCACTGATGTTGTATAGATTCTTTCCGATTGCTTGTTTTATGTAATTGATATATGCCGGTGAAGTCTTTTTGTCCGAGAACAATAATTCGCCCATGAAGAACGCATTTAAATCAGGTGTGTCAAATAATGGAACCTGCAACATCTTGAGTATATCGTCCGCTCTAAGCATCCGCAGGATATCGAGCTCGTTGTTGGCTAAATATAGATCGTAATTTGTTATTTTGTTCCTGTTGCCGTAGTATGCTATGGTACTATGCAGTTGTCGGTTGCCCCGCAGGAAATATTGCAGTGAGGAGCCGCCTACAAATGCGATCATTAAGATTATGACCACCACGGCCATTACTTTCGTGTTATTCTTTCGAAACCATCTGACTAAGCTCATATATTCACTCCATAATATAGTTAACTGGTTGAGTGGCGATTAGTTAGTTCACTACTTAAAACCGGCTACTCACCAACAAACCGTTTACAAAGTATATGTAAAGCCGCAGGATTTGCAAGAAAAATAGCATACGGCCATATGGCTCTTTGGGATTCTCTACAAATAGATTGGACTTTTCGGCCGATTTTCTTATGTTAATAGTCAAATGAGAAAGGATAAAAAACCAGACCGGGGGGCTGTTGATGATACGGGCCGTTTAAGGTCATTGCGAGAATCAGTTCGATTGGACCTGTCGAAATCGGCCCAGTCCTTCGTCGAAGCGCGTAATTTGATGCCCGGAGGCGTGAATTCGCCGGTCAGGGCCTTTGGTAATGTGGATGTGGGGCCGGTTTTTATCGCTGCTGCCAAAGGCTCCAAAATCTATGATATTGACGGCAATGAATACATCGACTATGTAGGCTCATGGGGCCCGATGATACTTGGGCATGCCCACCCGGAGGTCATTGAGGCAATATCGGTCGCTTTAAAGAGCGGGACATCTTTCGGTGCTCCGACTTTGGCCGAGACCGCCCTGGCTGGTAAAATCGTCGCCGCTTTCGATTCGATCGAAAAAGTTCGTTTGGTAAGCAGTGGAACCGAGGCGGTCATGACCGCTATTCGACTGGCGCGGGGATACACAAAAAAAGACCTTATTATTAAAATGGTCGGCTGCTATCACGGGCACAGTGATTCACTGCTGGTTGCCGCAGGCTCGGGCGTTGCAGAAGGCGGCCTGCGAACCGCCGAGACCGTTGCATCGAGTGCAGGAGTCCCGGAGGCAATAGCCGGATTGACTATAGTAGTCCCGTATAATGATATCGAAGGTATTAAGACGGCGTTTGAAAAGAACAGAGGACAAATAGCGGCGGTATTGGTAGAACCTGTTGCAGCGAATATGGGGGTAGTACTTCCGGTCGAGGGTTTCCTGGCGACGCTTCGCAGTCTCTGCGACGATGAAGATGCACTTTTAATTTTTGACGAAGTTATAACCGGTTTTCGACTGGCCCCGGGCGGAGCGCAGCAGCTTTTCAAGATTAAAGCGGATATTACCTGCCTCGGTAAAATCATAGGTGGCGGCCTGCCTGCTGCGGCACTTGGCGGCCGGGCGGATATTATGGATATGCTTGCACCGGCCGGGCCGGTATATCAGGCGGGGACTCTCAGCGGCAATCCGATAGCAACCGCGGCGGCGAATGCAACTCTGGGTTTACTGGCAAAGGACGATTGCTATCAGAGACTTGAATCTTCGGCGGCGATGTTGGAGGCCGGGCTTGTCGATGCCGCCCGACGGGCTGGTATTGCTGTTACTATCAATCGCATCGGCTCGATCATGAGCTGTTTTTTCACCGATAAAAAAGTGATGAACTTTGACGATGTCCAGTCAACCGATATAAAAACCTGGAAGAAATTCTTTATCGAGATGCTTGATCAGGGGATTTATCTTGCACCGAGCGCTTATGAGGCGATGTTTGTCTCGCTGGCCCATAGCAGCGCCGACATCGAAAAGACTATCGATGCGGCCCGAATCAGCTTCGGCAAAATCGCTAATGAAAAAAATGCAAGAAGTCGGGGGAAAAGTACCTGACCCCTTTTTTCTGCGTATTTTTTACGCTTTGTAAAATTCACAAAAAAAGGACAAGACCGTAACAAAACGGTAACAGATAATTAACATAATACTCCCGTGGAAAGACCGATTCGATGTCACCTTTTTTTTGATAAGGAACCGTGACTATGGGAAAGTCGAATAAAAAAAACCGTCCTGTTATCGATAATTTCAATGTTTATTGTCTTGCTCCATGTTCCTGCACAAGAGAATCCTATGTCTATAATCCTGATTAATAATCAAGGAGTAACTATATGACGACGATTTTAAATGACATAAAATATGCTCTTCGGCAATTGCGAAAGAATCCGGGCTTCACTTCGACTGTGGTGTTGATGCTCGCCCTCGGCATCGGAGCCAACACGGCGATCTTCAGTATGATTAATTCTGTTTTGCTCAGGTCGCTTCCGTATCCAAATCCAGAACAACTCGTGCGGATATTTGAAACGTTTAAAAACGGTACCCAACACAATGCCGTATCCGGAGGCGCATTTAAGGACTGGTACGAACACCATTCCAGGTTTTCTCATATGGCAGTATATCGGGGTACAGAACGGAATCTTACCGGAGATGGAAACCCTCAGCGGGTCTCCGGTCTGATGGTTTCATCCGAATTTCTTCCAGCCCTGGGAATCAAACCGATCATCGGGCGGGATTTTATGGCCGGCGAGGATGCCGTGGGCGGCGATAATCATGTCATGGTGCTGACACATCAGTTCTGGCAGAATCAATATGGCTCAGATCCGGACATTGTTGGTAAGAGCGTTTCGCTCGATCAGGTCCCTTATACGATCATCGGTGTGCTTGGTCCCGGTGCCCTGCTCGAGGACGATGTCCGGTATCTGATACCGGAGGTTATTGACGCCAAAGGGGAAAATTGGAGCCGTGCCGGCCACTGGAGACATGTTATAGGCCGCATGTCGCCGGGTGTCACGGTATCCGAGGCGGAGGCCGAGCTGTGCGGCGTCAAAGAGCAACTCAATGACCAATACCCCGAATATAAGAAAGAGTGCAGTGTCAACGTTGAATCTCTACAGGAAGTATATGTCGGACGTGCTCGTCCGACGCTCGTTGTCTTGCTGGGAACTGTCGCATTTGTATTGTTAATTGCCTGCGCGAATGTCTCCAGTCTGCTGCTTGCTCGTGGTAATGCTCGATCCAGAGAAATGGCGATTCGCGCCGCGATTGGCGCCGGATCATGGCGCATCATCCGCCAGATGCTGGTCGAAAGCCTTCTTCTGGCCTTGTTTGGGTGCCTGGTTGGTTTGTTGCTGGCGTTAGGCGGGGTCAAACTGCTTACAGGCATGATTTCCGGAATGGTGCCGCGGATGCTGTATCCCGAATTAGATGTCAACGTTCTTTTATTTTCGATCTGTGTGGCATGCACGTGCGGCGTTCTGTTTGGCATCCTGCCTGCCTGGCGCGCAAGTAAACCGGATTTAAACAACGATTTGAAGGAAACAGAACGGGGAGCGACATCCGGTGCCAGGAGGCGATCGCAGTCGTTGATGGTTGTCTCGGAGTTTGCCTTCA
>Ga0315548_1002326_pt1 | contig 14880 bp, 15 predicted proteins | sample SalMarSW160110MG_2_FD_202540 | JGI IMG/M metagenome (GOLD analysis project Ga0315548, IMG submission 202540) | Salt marsh sediment microbial communities from the Plum Island Ecosystem LTER, Massachusetts, United States - Salt Marsh Sediment SW1601-110 ...
GGCATTCTATATATTTCGATTGGTTACACTTACCTTTGAAGGGGAAAAACGATTTAATCATCATGTCCATCCGCACGAAGCGCCGAAATCGATGACAGTACCTTTGATTATACTTGCATTTCTTTCGATAATCGGCGGATTTGTCGGATTTCCGCATACAAGTGCAATTGAGGAATGGCTTGAGCCGGTTTTTTCTCCGGCTAAATATAAATTACTATCAGGCGAACAAACCGGAGACCTTATCGAGATTATATTAATGATAATCTCGGTGGCAATTGCTGTGCTGGGTATTTTAACCGCTCGATGGATGTATTTAAAACGTTCGGATATTGCATCTTCACTTATCAAACGTTATCCGCGAATTTATAAGATACTCCTGAACAAATATTATGTCGATGAAATATATGACGCTGCTGTGGTCGAACCGATTGTAAAAATGTCTGATGAAGTTTTATGGAAAAGTATTGATGTAGTAATAATTGACGGAATTGTAAACGGTTCGGCAAAAATAATTGGCGTAATATCGCAGGTTGTTAGAAAGATTCAGACTGGAGTGGCTCAGTCGTACGCTGTTGTTTTTATAGGCGGCGTCCTCTTTGTCCTTGCTTGGTTATTGTTCAGGTAATTATTTAAATGGAATATATTAGATGATTTCGGAATACATATTAAGTGTTACAATTTATTTGCCGCTATTCTTTGCGGTTGCCATTCTTTTAGTTCCAAAAGAAAATGCACGACTTGTTAAAATTATCGGTTTTGCGGGGACAGTTTTGACTTTTTTTGTCTCTCTTTTTCTATTCTTTGGATTTGATACAAATTTGAGAGGATTTCAATTCACGCAAAAATTGTCCTGGATAAGCAGCTTAAATATAAGTTATTTTGTCGGCATTGATGGAATGTCATTGCTTTTGATCCTTCTCACAACGTTTCTAACACCGCTTGCACTTCTGGGAACCTGGAATTCTATCGAACGGCAGCTAAAAGAGTATACCTTAATGGTGTTGCTGTTGGAAGTTGGAATGACGGGAGTATTTGCATCGCTTGATCTGTTCTTGTTCTATATTTTCTGGGAAGCAATGCTTATCCCGATGTATTTTATTATAGGTATCTGGGGCGGAGCCAACCGAATTTATGCAGCAGTAAAGTTTTTTCTCTATACATTAGCGGGCAGTCTGTTAATGCTCGTTGCTATCCTTTCATTAGGTTATTTTGCATCAACGGTTGAGAACGGACAGTTTACTACGAACCTGCTCGATCTCTATCAGGTAGCATCGAAACTTCCTATAAATTTGCAGATGTGGTTATTTGCGGCTTTCGGCTTAAGCTTTGCAATAAAAGTACCTATTTGGCCTCTGCATACGTGGCTGCCGGATGCACATGTAGAGGCGCCAACTGCAGGCAGCGTTATACTTGCAGGTGTTCTTCTGAAAATGGGTACGTACGGTTTTATTCGTTTCAACCTGCCTTTATTTGCCGATGCATCGCTTAAGATGATGCCGATTATGTGCTTGCTTGCGGTCATTGGTATTATTTATGGCGCGCTGGTGGCAATGGTGCAAACGGATATCAAAAAGCTTGTTGCATATTCGTCAGTATCACATCTTGGATTTGTTATGCTCGGAATTTTCTCAATGACCGAGGAAGGCCTGCAGGGTGCAATTATACAAATGATTAATCACGGCCTTTCTACAGGAGCACTCTTCCTGCTGGTAGGTATGATCTATGAACGAACACATACAAGATTGATTGCGGATTACGGCGGCGCAGCTAAGTTGATGCCCGTGTACGCGACATTCCTCTTGATTATTTCACTCTCCTCCATCGGTCTTCCGGGATTGAATGGATTTGTAGGCGAGTTTCTCATATTGCTCGGTTCGTTCAAATCAACTTTGCTCGATAATCGATGGTTTACGATTTTTGCATGCTTGGGTATTATTTTTTCGGCCGTATATATGCTTTGGATGTATCAGCGTGTAATGATGGGACCTGCTCGTGAAGACGGCCTTTATAACGGTCGCAATCTTACGGATCTAACTAAACGCGAGATTGCCGTGTTGATACCCATTGTAGTGTTTGTCGTATGGATTGGTGTTTATCCGAAAACGTTTTTAAATTTATCGGCACCGGTTTCCAGGAAGACCGTGGAATTGATCCAAAAAAGTAAATCAGGTGTTAACATATACTATTCGTTAATTAGTAAGGATAAACCAAATAAGTAATAAGAGGTTTTATCATTGAGTAAAGAGAAAGAATATATTTATCAAGAGAGAAAAAGGACATGGCGAGGAATTCTTGTACAGAGTGCCTTTTTATTTATTTTATGGATGTTGCTGAGCGGTTACTATGACGTGTTCCATATTACGTTAGGTGTTGTATCGGTTATCATAGTTCAAATACTCAATGCAAGGATTAATCAAATACAATTTTATAAGCGTGACATTCCTGAATGGGAGCGTGTTTACTACAGACGAGGATTCTTTTATATCTTTTGGCTACTCTGGCAAATAGTCGTTGCTTCTTTACAGGTGGCTTACATTGTTATGCACCCGCGAATGCCGATAAATCCGGCTATACTCCGATTTAAAGCAAAAATGCCAAATACAGGTGCAAGCGTCATTATGGGTAATTCTATAACTCTTACGCCGGGAACAGTTACGGTTTCTATAGAAGGCGATGATTTTACCGTTCATTCTTTGTTGGACGAGTCTTCTGCTGGTCTAATAGATGGGACAATGCCCCGTCAAGTCACGAAGCTTTTTCGACGTTCAGCGGGAGACGTTGTCTTAGATATCCAGATAATACGATCAAAAGATGAGTTGAATTGATTCTGAATGGATAGAGTATTTATATATATTGCGACTATTTTAACGATTATTATAAGTATTCCATTTATTCGAGTTTTAAAAGGCCCGACTTTATTCGATAGGCTGCTGGGTGTGGGTGCTATTGGTTCAAAAACGATCGTAATCATTTGTTTGATTGGATTTGTGATCGGGCGGATCGATATGTTTATAGATATTGCACTCACTTATGCAATTCTGAATTTTATAGGCGCTATTGCTATGGCTAAATATTTTGAATTTGAGAGAAAAGAAGATGAGTGAGTTTCATCATGTAGCGGCTATAATTATCGTTGCTGCAGGAGCATTTTTTATGCTCATCGGTAGTATAGGATTGCTAAGGTTGCCCGATTTCTATTCCCGCACTCACGCAACAAGTAAAAGCGACACTCTTGGTATTATACTCGTACTGGGTGGTCTTGCTTTCTATGAAGGATTTAACATAAACAGCGCGAAATTACTTATTGCAATAATTTTCGTCGGATTGGCAAATCCGGTTGGGGTCCATGCTCTGGCCCGCGCAGCTTTTAAGCAAGGATTGAAACCCTGGTTCAAAAAAGATAATTCAAAAAATGGTGAATCTAATAAGGATAACAAATAAATGTATTGGGAGCTTGAAATAGCTTTATTCCTGTTTTTACTAGCTGCGGGCATTATTGCGCTTAGAGTGAAAGACCTGCTTGTCGCTGGGGTGACGCTGAGTGTCTTTAGTTTTGCCTCTGCGCTTTTGTATGTTGCCGTGGGAGCAATCGATGTAGGCTTTACAGAAGCCGCAGTTGGAGCCGGTGTGACAACCGTCTTTCTCATTGTTGCAATTCACCAGACAAAACGCAGGAGTATAGATTGAAAATAATGCCTTTCATCCTTGTATGTCTTGTTGGAATATTAATGCTGTATGCGTCTTTGGGACTTCCGTTCCGTGCCGATCCCAATTCGCCGATGAATAAAGATACAAGTGCGGTTGGATCTGTCGGCGCGGCAAATTATTATATTCGAAATGCTTTTAAAGATGCCAATACACCTAATATGGTAACCGTTATCCTTGCGGACTACAGAGGATATGATACTTTAGGTGAAACTACCGTCATATTAACCGCTGGTTTAGTTTGCTATTTATTACTTCGTAGAAGAAAAAATGAAAACTGACTCTGGAAGTCCAATCGTAGTTTTATCAAGTCGATTGCTGGTGCCTTTTATCCAGTTGTTTGCGTTATATGTTATTTTCCACGGTCATTACAGTCCTGGCGGCGGTTTCCAGGGGGGTACGATGTTGGCGGCAAGCATAATTCTCATGAGACTTGCTGTCGGTACGCATGCCGGTGAACTTCAATTTCGCAGGACTTGGGGCAGCAAGCTGGGTGCAGCCGGTCTGGCTATTTACGCCTCGATCGGATTATTTGTAATGATCTTGGAGGGCAATTATCTGGATTATAAATTTCTTCCTTTACCATGGTTGTCTGAAGCGGAGATTCGCGCTATGGGAATACTTATAATAGAAATTGGAGTAGCAATAGCGGTGATGGCAACATTAGTCAGTATATATGACGACTTACTGGAAGAGGATATAGATGCTTGAATTCATGCTCGGACATTATGCGTACTGGTTTACTACAGCCCTGCTGCTTCTTGGCTTATACGGGATGCTTGCGAAACAAAATCTTGTTAAAAAACTTATTGCTATGAATATTTTACAGTCTTCCGTTATTATGTTTTATGTCACAATGGGGAGTAAAAGGAATGCTACTGTTCCGGTCCTGGATCCTTCTATTACTGCTTCTAATCCTTATTTATACATTAATCCTTTACCTCACACATTAATGCTTACCGCAATCGTAGTAAGTGTCGCTACTACAGGAGTTGCGTTTGCCATATTAATCTTAATTTATCGGCGCTATAAAACACTCGACGAGACGGTTCTCTTGGAACGGATGAAATGATATCGAATAATATTCCAGTTCTCATTCCGCTCACATTTCTTGTTACTGCCATTCTTATAGTTATATTAGGATCGTGGCGACGATTTTTTGTGCATCCTCTCGCAATTCTTGGAACAGCTTTTAGTTTCGTTGTCTCTTTATACGGTTTAACGACCGTATTGTCTTCAGGAACAATACGTTATCATATCGGTGGATGGATTCCTCCGATCGGTATTGAGTACGTACTTGATCCATTGTCAGCGTGCATAGCAACAATTGTATGTGGTGTAGCTTTGTTGGTTCTTATTCATTCACGAGTTTCAGTGGAATCCGAATTACCGGAAAAAGTAATCCCGTTCTACGCAATTGCAATGCTGTTGTTATTGGGTTTAACAGGAATAGTCGTTACCGGCGACTTGTTTAATTTATATGTATTTCTTGAAATATCGGCTCTTTCTTCCTATGCAATCGTTTCTGTAGGGGAGAAAAGAGCACCTGTTGCAGCTTTCCGATACCTATTATTAGGTACTATCGGCGCCACTTTCTATCTGCTGGGCATCGGTTATATCTATTTATTATGCGGTTCATTGAATATGGCTGATGTTTCTAAGCTTCTGGCAGCATCGCAGATCAATCCGGCTTTGGTTGTCGGCATAGTACTAATGATCGCCGGTATCGGATTAAAAATGGCTCTCTTTCCGATGCATGGCTGGCTGCCTGATGCATATTCCTATGCACCTTCGTCCGGTTCTGCATTGCTGGCACCAATAGGAACAAAGGTTGCTGCTTATGCGCTGATTAGAATGGTTGTATATGTTTTTCCCTCCGAATATGTTCAAAAAGATCTGCCGATTCTTGATATTCTGGCGTGGTTATCGGCAGCCGGAATACTTTACGGCTCAGTGATGGCAATAGCACAAAGTGAATTGAAGCGGATGCTTGCGTACAGCAGTATAGCCCAAATTGGTTACATAGGTTTAGGAATCGGACTAGGTAATGCATTAGGATTCATCGGAGCAATACTTCATATACTTAATCATGCGTTGATGAAAGCGACACTCTTTTTGGTAGCGGGAAATTTAAGGTTAAAAATCGGCCATTCATCACTATACCAATTCGAGAGCGTCATTGGACGAAAATTGCCATGGACGTCCGCAGCATTTACAATAGCGGCACTTTCAATGATCGGTGTTCCTCCAACGGCAGGTTTTTTCAGTAAGTGGTATCTGGTACTCGCCGGTATAGAAGGATCCCGATGGTTCTTTATTGCCGTGATACTTATAAGCAGTTTGCTGAATGCGGTTTATTTTTTCCGTGTGCTTGAAAAAATGTATCTTCACGTGCATCCAAAAGAAGATAATACTGAAATGAAGGTTGCAGAACGGGACGAAGTGCCTGCGTCAATGCTTATTCCTACTCTGGTTTTTGCAGGATTGATATTGCTATTCGGTTTATTTAACGTTGCGATCATCGATTGGGTTATTAAACCGATGATATTGAGTAATCCCTAATACTTAAACAGTTATTTTTGAAATGAATGTAATTGAAACATATGCGTCTTTTATTCCTTTGTATGCAGTTCTTGCTTCTTTGGCTGCTGTGCCGTTGATACTGCTCAGCACTCGTTATCCTAATTTACGCGAGACCTGGACGATTCTTGCTGCGGCTGCTAAATTCCTACTGGTCTTTTCGCTTGTACCAAATGTTCTGCTAGGTAAGTCTGCGGTAATTGTTATAATGGAGCTTTCACCCGGTATTTGCTTCAGCTTGAAAGCCGATGCCTTTGGCGTGTTCTTTGCACTAATAGCTTCCGGTTTATGGATTTTGACTTCGATTTATTCAATCGGTTACGTAAGAGGATTAAATGAAAAAAAACAAACACGGTATTTTACGTGTTTCGCCGTATGCCTGTCTGCGACCATAGGTATTGCTTTTGCAGCCAACTTATTGACTTTTTTTGTCTTTTATGAAATGCTTACTATCGCTACGTATCCGCTTGTAATTCATAAAGAAACTCCGGAAGCTATTTCTGCCGGCAGAAAGTATTTGACTTTCACGCTGAGCGCCGGAGTAATATTGCTGGCAGCCATCGGTTGGCTGTATTCGCGGACGGGAAATATTGAATTTTCTCCCGGCGGTATCTTTGATAGTTCGATCACTTTAACAAATATTGATAAAATCCTTTTTATTCTATTTATCTGCGGGGTCGGTGTTAAAGCAGCGATTATCCCTTTACACAGTTGGCTGCCGACTGCTATGGTGGCACCTACACCTGTAAGCGCTCTTCTTCATGCCGTTGCCGTTGTGAAATCCGGTGTCTTTGGAATTGTACGAATTGTGGGATTTATTTTTGGCCCGTACTTTATGCATCAAACCGGTATGGATCAGCTGCTGACTATTATAGCGTGCGTAACTATAATTACGGCTTCGTTGATTGCATTTGCTCAGAATAATCTAAAACGCCTGCTGGCATATTCAACGATTTCACAACTATCGTATATCGTACTCGGTGCAGCATTGCTGTCGCCGGCCTCGTTTACAGGGGGATTATTACATCTGGCGAATCATGCATTTCTGAAGATAACTCTGTTCTTCTGCGCCGGCGCAATTTATATCACTGCTCATCAAGAGAATATCAGTGACATGTCGGGAATCGGCAGGGCGATGCCGATTACGATGACTGCGTTTACGTTGGGAGCATTTGGCCTTATTGGAATTCCACCGTTGAATGGATTTATAAGCAAATGGTACCTGGGATTAGGAGCCTTGGAAGCCTCCAAACCGCTGGTCTTGATTGTACTTCTTGTGAGCGGATTATTAAATGCGGGATATTTCTTTCCGATTATTTATCGTTCTTTCTTCTCTGTTTCTCCAAAGCATAATCACTATAAAGAAGCTTCGCCTCTTTTATTAATACCATTGGTAATAACAGCGGTTTTTTCGTTTGTACTCGGGCTTTTTCCTAATTTATTGTTGCATCTTTTCGATATGGCAACAACTATAAGTCACAGCGTAATAGGAGTGACAATAAAATGAAACGTAAATATTGGTTTATTTTGTTTATTCTTGCTTCCGCATCAATAATTATTGAATTGTTAATGCCTCATTATGAATATTGGTGGAATAAAATACCTGCGTTCTTTGTTTTTTTCGGATTTATAGGTTGTATCCTGATTATTTTGGTCTCCAAAGCACTCGGCAAGCTTTTTATTCAAAAGAACGAGGAATACTATAATGATTAGTAGTCTTAATCATATTCCTCCTGCTTTTGTTATGTTTCTTGGCGCAGTGATGCTGCCTTTTTTCCCCAAGAAATTCAGATCAATAGGCTTCCTGTTATTTCCCGCATTAACGCTTTTATTGATATTCTTTCTAGAGGATGGTGATTTTGGGAATATCACTTTTCTAAAATATGAGCTGCTGTTATGCAGCGTCGATCATTTAGGCAGAATATTCGCTGCTATTTTTGCCTTCATTACATTTGCAGGTGCGATCTATGCTTTTCATATCAAAGATACTTCGGAACAGGTGATGGCATTGATATATGGCGGTTCTGCTATAGGTGTTACATTTTCGGGAGACTTGCTGACCTTGTTTTTCTTCTGTGAGGTGATGGCAATTTCATCGGCATATCTTGTCCTTTCGGGAGAAAAACACGATTCAAGAAAAGCAGGAATGCGGTATCTCTTTGTTCATTTATTCGGCGGTAGTTTTCTCCTTGCTGGAATATTATTACATTTTTTAGAAACCGGAAGTCTTAAAATTATTGGAATTCTTGATATACATTCTACAGCTTCATGGCTGATTTTAACAGGTGTATCGTTAAATGCAGCAATTCCCCCGCTGAGTGCATGGCTTTCAGATTCATACCCGAAAGCTTCAATAACCGGAGCAATTTTTTTGAGTGCTCTAACGACAAAATCTGCTGTGTATGTTTTAATCAGATTGTTTGCAGGCTGGGATATTCTTATTTATGCCGGAGTGGTAATGGCGCTCTATGGCGTTTTGTATGCGGTCTTGGCAAATGATATCAGGGAAATATTGGCATACCATATTATCAGTCAGGTCGGATATATGGTCGTAGGCGTCGGTATAGGAACAGAATTAGCACTGAATGGAACAACTGCCCATGCATTCAGCCACATCTTATACAAAGCTTTACTTTTTATGGGAGCCGGCACTCTTATTTATTCGACCGGGAGCAGCAAACTGACCGAGCTTGGGGGATTGTCATCATCTCTCCGAACTGTGTTAATGCTTTATATGGTTGGTGCGTTTTCGATTTCCGGATTTCCTCTATTCAACGGTTTTATAAGCAAATCTATGGTTGTGAGTGCGGCAGGAGAAGTTCATTTGGAGGCAGTAGTGCTTTTACTTCATCTTGCTTCTGTTGGTACTTTATTATCTATTGGTTTGAAACTTCCATATTTTGCGTGGTTTTCAAAAGGGCAGGGAGTGTGCAAACGGAAACCGCCTATAAATATGTTGATCGGCATGGGTTTGCTTTCGGCTTTTTGTCTGATATTTGGCATCACTCCCCGTTTTTTATATGAATATCTTCCGTTTAATGCGGTTTATGATCCGTTTACTGTGCATCATTTTATTGAGATTACACAGCTAATTATTTTTACATTTATAGGATTTTGGCTTCTTCGCGATAAGCTGAAAAGTGGATCGACAATATCGCTGGATACGGATTGGATATACCGTCGCCCTAAGAAATATGTTATGCCAATTGTAATCGGTTCGGTTAATAATTTTTTTATTGGAGCAGAAAATTTATTACTAAGTCTTTCAAAATCTATTGCAGTCTATTCTCGGAATCCCGGCGCGTGGATTCGAACAGTTTTTTTATATAAGCTTAAAAAGCATACTATTCTTAATTTTGACCCGGATGAAGCACGGGTTGGAGTTTTTTATACAATAAGTTCAATATTACTGTTCTTTATTTTTTTTATGTTTACCTGGTTAATTACTAAATAATGTAAAATATTTTAGTATTATTAATGATTGAATAATAAGTATCCAGTTATTAAAGAGCAAGATCGTGGAAATATTATTATCAGATATCGGCAGCAGTTCGCCATTATTTATTCTTATTTGCGCCGGCTTATTTGCTATTATTATTGAGGCTACGCGAAAAACCCGGCCGGTTTTAACGCAATATGTCGGCTTGATTGGATCAGGTTTGGCGGCAATTGCTGCTGCATTAAATATTCCAACAGAGGGACAAAGCTTTAACGGAATGATACAGCATGGCGGTTATGCAGACTTTTTCGGTGTATTGTTTAATTTTATTACATTTGCGACGATTATCTTCTCGCGTGATTATTTTGAGCGTCACAATTATCACCGTGGAGAATACTATATCCTGCTTTTGTTCGCTACAATCGGGATGATGCTTATTGCTTCAGCGAACGATCTTATTATTCTTTTTCTCGGTATTGAGTTGATGTCGATATGTCTGTATGTGTTAGTGGGATTCTTTCGTATGAAAGAACGTGCAAATGAAGCATCATTGAAATATTTTCTGCTCGGTGCATTTGCAACAGGATTTCTTCTCTATGGCATCGCGCTTATGTATGGAGCTACCGGTACAACTAATCTTGTAAAAATACGAGATATGTTCAGTACCGTTTCGAATAATTCGATATTTATTATCGGTGCCGGTTTGTTATTAATCGGACTGTCATTCAAAGCTGCAGCAGTACCTTTCCATATGTGGGTGCCGGATGTGTATGAGGGTGCTCCAACACCAATGACGGGATTTATGTCAACAGGGGCCAAAGCAGCCGCATTTGCAGCATTTATTGTCATATTTATCAGAACATTCGACTTCATTGGCGGCAGGGTAAATGAAATCATCGCAATTATTGCTGCGGCATCAATGATTCTTGGAAATATTGTCGCTATCTCGCAAACCAATATCAAACGGATGATGGCATATTCCAGTATTGCGCATGCAGGATATATGCTGTGCGGAATTACCACCGGCACTCCTGATGGGCAAACAGGCGTTATATTCTATCTTGTCGCCTACACTATGATGAATCTCGGTGTGTTTGCTGTAATTAGTTTTATAGAACAGGAAGAGGATAGAAATCTTTTGATTGAAGACTATCGTGGTTTACGCCAATCTCAACCGCTTCTTTCCGTATTAATGGCGGTCTTTATGTTCGCGCTTGCAGGTGTTCCGCCTTTTGCAGGATTCTTCGGTAAATATTATGTTTTTCTTGCTGCCGTAAAAGCAGATATGACCTGGCTTGCAATTGTGGGTGTATTAACAAGTCTTGTGTCCGCTTATTATTATTTACGTATTGTGGTATTGATGTATTTTCGTGATAAACAAATCGATATTGTATTTAAACCTTCACGCGCAGCAGTCATAGCAGTAATTATATGTGCATTTTTTGTGCTGTTATTTGGATTGTTTCCTTCACTTATTGTTCAGATCGCTCAACAATTTCACTAAATAACTGATAATTTATTTTTATGAAACGTATTGTTTCGGTTGAAGAAATGAGATGGTGTGATGAAACCACCATCAAAAAATATGGCATTCCAGGAATGCTGTTGATGGAAAATGCCGGGTTCAATATCGTAAAGGTTATTCGGCAGGAGCTATCTCCGCTGGAGTCCAAACATATACTTATCATATGCGGCAAAGGAAATAACGGCGGTGATGGATTCGTTGCGGCAAGAATGCTTTTAAATTCTTGTGCACATGTTAGTGTTCTGTTGTTAGTCTCGCCTCCGGAATTAAAGGGCGATGCTAGGACGAATTTTAAGATCCTTCAAATATTGGCCGGGAAATCCAACGGCCGGATTGCTATCCGGCGGTATTCAAAACGACTGTTTACTGCTTTTCCTAAACCTGATATTATTGTAGACGCGATATTTGGTACAGGTTTCTCAGGTTCTGTGCGCAAACCGTTTGTAGATATTATTAAATGGGTGAATCGACAGCATGCAAAAATAGTAGCAGTGGATATTCCATCCGGTGTTAATGGGACAACAGGCGCAGTTGATAGTTATGCCGTTCAAGCCGATTTGACCGTGACAATGGGTTGTCTTAAATCCGGGCTGCTTTGTAATCGGGGACGCGAGTTGGTTGGAGCCGTGCATGTCGCGGATATTGGAATTCCTCGTTTGGTCTTAGAAGATAAACAGTTGAAAACATATCTTGTAGAACGATCGGATATCGAGAAAGTACTTCCAAAGAGGTCGATGCACGCTCATAAGTACAGCGTCGGTAAAGTGCTGGTTTTGGCCGGCTCAAAAGGATTGACAGGCGCAGCAGCTCTGTGTTGTGAATCCGCCTATCGTGCTGGAGCCGGTGCTGTAGTGCTTGGGACACCGGAGCCGGTATACCCGATTCTTGCACGCAAGTTGACGGAGACAATGGCATTTCCACTGCCGGCAACAAATGCCGGAACGCTGAGCCTTGAAGCAATTGAAGTAATTCGTGAAAAGTTATCTTGGGCGGATGTGCTCGTTATAGGTCCGGGATTATCGCTTAATTCTGAAACCCAACAATTGATTTTAAAAGTTTTGCATGAATATCGAGGCAAGACGCTTGTTGATGCAGATGGATTAAATGCTGTTGCTGCTCATGGTATATCCGGACTTCATTCATCAAGCGCGCAATTCATACTTACGCCGCACGTTGGAGAATTTTCACGCCTCACAAAATTATCAGCGAAAGATATTGAAGAACATCGCATTAATAACGCTCGCGAATTGTCCAAAAAAAATGGTATGACAATCGTTCTTAAAGGCGTTCCAACGGTTATTGCATCCAGGGATGGGTCAGCGATTCTTAATTCTACCGGAAATCCAGGTATGGCGACGGCAGGTGCCGGTGATGTTCTATCCGGGATTATTGCAGGTTTGTGGGCACAGGGAATGCCGGATACAACGGCTGCCTGGGCCGGTGTGTATCTTCATGGATTATCCGGAGACATTGCTGCAAAAAAAATTGGCGAGCGAGGCATCGTGGCGAACGACATTATCGAATATTTGTCTGTTGCAATGCAATCAGTATAACTAACCGAAGACTAAGGTTTCCTGTCAGAATTATACAAACAATCAAGTCTAAGATCGTTTTTAGTCATCTATCAAACACTAATTTTTTATACAGCGAACGAAAATACCATAACTTTTACTGTAGTGGTTCCTTAAAACTTCGCTAAAATTGGCGTGCATGAACTGGCAATAAGCATCGCTTGAGTCAAACTCCGAGGAAGACCACCAGTAACTGCTGAATTGTAAGGCACTGCAGGTTCCATAAACACGACCACCGCCTGGCAATGCTGAAAAACCACTGCTGTTGTTACTTGCCTGATCATTTCCTACAGTACCCACACTATCAATTCCTATCCAGCCTGATGTGGCTGCCATCGATTTTGCTATATCGTTGCCACTGCCTCCGTAACCGTAACCATTACTTTCAAGGTAGTTTGTAAGCTCTGTCCATTCTATATCCGAAGGCAGATGCCATCCGTCAGGACACACATTACATGCGGTTTCCCAGTCATATAAACGGCCGTAAGTTGCTGCATTTGCCGAATCGTTATTGTAAACTATTTCATGATACACCCAGCTGCCGGTTCCTGAATTATAATTCAGATTTTCCGACATCCGTGTTTGATTACCGATTTTGACCCAATGATAAGTTTTATTATAGCGGCTATCGGTAAACGCTCCTGTCTCATTAACTTTTGTGTTATCCTCAGGTGCAGTCGTTTCATTATTATTACATGAATAATTCGATAGTCCTAAAACAAATAATAGCAGCAGTATCGAAATAGAAATGTTGTTCTTCTTTATATTACGATTCTCCGTTTATACTTGATTTAATTATCGTATGCGCAAATTGTTATTATTTAATGATTTATTAAAATGGTTGCAATAAAAATCACATCCAATGTATTGGTATTTTTAATTAAATTTCACGCGGTTAAACCATTTGACAACCGTCCATTTTCTCTCTATATTTTATATGAAGAATTCGAATAATATTATATACTCGGCCGCAGGAAATATCATCTGCGGTTTTTTGTTGATTGGAAGCATTTGAAATATCAATGTATTGCACAAGATGGAAACGCACGCGCCGGTCTTCTTGAGACCGATCATGGTGTAATCGAAACACCTGTGTATATGCCGGTGGGGACACAGGGCTCGGTCAAGGCTTGCGAACATCGTGAACTGATCGAGATGGGCACTGAAATTATTCTCGGCAATACCTATCATCTCTATCTCCGGCCGGGAATGGATATCATAGAACAGGCAGGCGGACTGCATCGTTTTATAAGCTGGACAAAACCCATCTTAACCGATAGCGGCGGATTTCAAGTTTTTAGCCTGACGGATTTACGGGAGATCAAGGAAAATGGCGTAACATTTCGTTCGCATCATGATGGTTCATTACATATTTTTACCCCCGAGAATATCATTCAGACTCAGCGGAAATTTGGCTCGGATATTATGATGGTATTTGACGAGTGCACACCATATCCATGCGATTTTAAATACGCGAAAGAGTCGAATGAAATGACTGTTCGATGGGCGGAACGGTGTAAAACAATATTTGAAAAAAGTTCACCGTATTACGGACATTCGCAGGCGTTATTCGGTATATTACAAGGAAGTGTTTATCCGGAAATCCGGGAAATGAGTTCGCGCTCATTGATCGAAATGGAATTTGACGGATATGCGATCGGCGGACTTGCTGTAGGCGAGCCGGTAGAAGAGATGTATAGAATAACGGAATTTACGGAAAAATTACTACCGATAGATAAACCGAGATATCTGATGGGAATTGGTCTGCCGGAAAATATATTGGAATCTATCGATCGCGGCATGGATATGTTCGATTGTGTAATACCGACGCGGAACGGCAGGAATGGAATGCTTTTTACGCGAGATGGAACTATTAATATGCGAAATGCTCAGTACAAAACGGATTTTATGCCGGTCGACGCGGAATGTGATTGCTATACTTGCAGGACATTCACAAGGTCTTATTTGCGGCATCTCTTTGTGTCAAAAGAAATTTTAGCGCTGCAGCTGGCTTCGATTCATAATCTTTCGTTCTTTTTATGGCTGGCTAAAGAGGCGCG
>Ga0315548_1002327_pt1 | contig 14878 bp, 8 predicted proteins | sample SalMarSW160110MG_2_FD_202540 | JGI IMG/M metagenome (GOLD analysis project Ga0315548, IMG submission 202540) | Salt marsh sediment microbial communities from the Plum Island Ecosystem LTER, Massachusetts, United States - Salt Marsh Sediment SW1601-110 ...
GAGCGGGGTCAATTCGGCCCTCTCAGAAAGTCCTTCTGGCATCCATGACTTGGTTGTGATACTTAAAGACACAAAAACCGTTGAGATCGATTGGATAAAGTTTGAATGAGCTATCTCCAGCGGGTCTTCTATTAGAGAATGTAGGGTGTAATGTCACTTTATTCATCCGGGCTATAAAAGTTTCGACTTCATTTACTCAAATCGGACTTGATTTCATAATTATAGTCGGCACTTACAGCATTTTCATCTATAAGGCATCTATATGATGAAATTTCCCTTGACAAGTACCTTCTTTGGGCCTAAACTTGCTACCGGTGGCCAGTCCTTAATTTTGAGGTTTAGGAGCGAAGCACTCTCAGGCCGTCATGTAATTTGTGTGATGCTCACGGGGACGGTGTCCAAGGCAATAACAGCAACCTACATATATATGCTGAACCACAAGCCTTGAGAAGCTGTGAGTCCGGCAGCCAAGATTTATACAATGTGTCATGCAAACTGAAGAATAAATTTGGATTATTATAAAACATGTATCATACACAGTTAGAATTCGTTGCAATGTTCGCTGAACTCCTTTGTATCGCTCTCATCCGATACCAAATGCAACGCAATCCTGCGTTGTATTTACAATTAATTTATTTTTTAATCAGTTAATGAGATAATGCAGTGTTTCAAAAAAGAATGTATCTTGCAGTGATAATAGGGATAGTCAGTTCGTTTTGCCTGGCTTTGGCTGTCGAACCCTCTGATTCGAAATCGGCAGATTCCAATATACCAGGACATGAATATCCTAAAATTGCTCCGCAGCTGCGGGATCTTACGCCGATCCATCACTCCCGTCCCCAGACTACACCGCCAGATGTAGTTCAAAAGATATTCGATCTTTCGCTGAAGAATCCCATGTGGGGATGCTGCCGGCTCAGTAATCAGCTCCGGCGGCAGGGTGTCAGCGTTTCTAACCCCATCATTCAAAACATCCTTATCAAAAACGACATCGGCAGCAGGTATGAGCGGCTCACATGGCAGCGTGGTCTGCGTGAATTCGCACTGCTTTTTTTTAAGGATTAAGCGATAGATACAGAAAAAATCTGAGTCAATGTGACGAACAGATGAAAAACAATAAATAGTATAGGAGGTTATCAAATGAATCACAGACTTATAATGATTTTGTTAGTAGCAGTACTAACATGCGGAACCTGTTTAGCTCAGCCGGTCCAGACTGCGGACGTGAACGACTTCAAACCTGCATCTTCCAATCAACTTGGTAAGCAATACCCCCAGGTCAACTCCGAAGGTCGTGTCCGGGCCCGCATCGTCGCGCCTCAGGCCCAGAGCGTCCTGCTCGATATAGGCGGCGTAAGATACCCCATGACTAAGGACGAGAATGGCGTTTGGACCGGCGATTCGAATCCCCAGGACGAAGGTTTCCATTATTATCAGCTTAATATCGACGGGGCCCAGGTTCCGGATCCCGGCAGCATGTTCTTTTACGGCGCCAGCCGCTGGGGTAGCGGCATCGAGATCCCTGCCAAGGACCAGGACTTCTACGCTCTCAAGGACGTCCCCCACGGTCAGCTTCGGGAGAACCTCTACTTCTCCAAGAGCACCAATACCGTACGCCGTTGCTTCGTTTACACGCCGCCCGATTATGACAAGGATGCGAAGCGCTATCCGGTGTTGTACCTGCAGCACGGTATGGGCGAAGATGAAACCGGCTGGGGCAACCAGGGGCACACCAACCTGATCATGGACAACCTGATCGCCGAAGGCAAGGCCAGACCCTTCATCATCGTCATGGACAATGGCGGCGGCAGCATAGGCTTCGGTCCGCGCGGTGGCAGACGAGACATGGGTGCTCGCGGAACGGCCGCGACAGATGGTGCAGCTGTCGCCAGACGCGGAGCGGGAACAGTTACCGCAGACGAGCCGAATCAGGCACCCGGACCAAGGGCAGGCATGCGACGTGGACGCACGGGCGGTTTCGGGGAGTTCAACTTCGCCGGCGGATTCCAGCAAATTCTCCTCGAAGAGCTTATCCCCTACATCGATGCCAACTATCGCACGCTTACAGATCAACCAAATCGCGCTATGGCGGGACTGTCTATGGGCGGCATGCAGACAAGGAGTATCACACTGGCCAACCTCGACACGTTCTCGCATATCGGCATCTTCAGCGGCGGCAGCATCTCCATAGATGATGTCAACAATACGCCCGGTTTCAAGGAGAAGGTCAAGGTGGTATTCGTCAGCTACGGCAGCCGTGAACTCGAATCCCGCAGAGGGGGAGGCCGTCGTGGTTTCGGCGGCGACCCAAAGGCGAACGCTGAAGCGTTGAAACAAGCCGGCATCAACAGTGTTTTCTACGTCTCCCCTGATACAGCTCACGAGTGGCAGTCCTGGAGACGAAGTTTATATCAGTTCGCACAACTTCTGTTCAAAGACGATTCTTCCACCTCACCGACTGCGACTGCGGACCTGAGCGATTGGAAGCCCTCATCACTCAACCAGCCCGGCCAGCAGTATCCCCAGGTCAACTCGGAACGCCGCGCGAGGTTTAGCATCCATGCGCCCCAGGCCCAGAGCGTTAGTGTGAACATAGGCAGAACCCGGCTGACCAAGGACGAGAACGGTTACTGGGTTGGCACGTCACAGCCATTGGATGAAGGCTTTCACTACTACCATCTCACGATTGATGGGGGGACTTTCAACGACCCCGGTACCTTGAACTTCTACGGTTCTACTCGTTGGGAAAGTGGCATCGAAATCCCCGCTCATGACCAGGACTTCTACGCCCTCAAGGACGTTCCTCACGGCAAAGTGCAGCAGATTCTATTCCCCTCCAGGAGCACCAATACCTCTCGCCGAGCATTTGTTTATACACCGCCGGACTATGACAAGGACCATACTAAGCGCTATCCGGTACTGTACCTGCAGCACGGCTGGGGCGAGGATGAAACTGCCTGGAGCAACCAAGGCCACGCCAACCTGATTATGGACAACCTGATCGCCGAGGGCAAGACCAGGCCCTTCCTCATCGTCATGACCTATGGCATGACCAATGACACCCGGATCGGCGGACTCAGAGATTTCGATATCGGTCCCTTCCAGACGGTTCTCGTCGACGAGCTGATCCCCTACATTGATTCTAACTATCGCACGCTTGCAGATCAACCAAATCGCGCTATGGCCGGTCTTTCGATGGGCGGTATGGAAACCAAGTCAATCACCCTGAAAAATCTCGACACGTTCTCCCACATCGGCCTCTTCAGCGGCGGGACCATCTCCCTGGAAGATGTCAACAACACGCCCGGTTTCAAGGAGAAGGTTAAGCTGGTATTCGTTAGCTACGGCAGCCGCGAACTCGAATCCCGCAGAGGAAGGGGCCCCGGTGGTTTCGGCGGCGACCCCAAGGCGAACGCCGACGCGTTGAAACAGGCTGGTATCAACAGTGTTTTCTACGTCTCCCCGGATACGGCCCACGAGTTCCAGTCCTGGCGACGAAGCTTTTATCAATTCGCACCCCTTCTTTTTAAGGATTAGCAATAAATATAGGTAAAATCTGAATCAATGTGGTGAGCAGATGAAAAATAATAAACAGTTTAGGAGGTTGTCAAATGACTCACAGACTTATAACGATTTTGTTAGCGACCGTCATAACAGGCGGAACCTGTTTAGCTCAGATGGACCAGACTGCGGACGTGAACGACTTCAAGCCCGCATCTTCCAATCAGCCAGGTAAGCAATACCCTCAAGTCAACTCCGAAGGTCGTGCTTTGATCCGTGTCGTCGCGCCTGGGGCACAGAGTGTTCGCTGTGACCTGGGCGGAGGAATCTCACTTACCAAGGGCGAAGACGGCGCCTGGGTTGGCACTACGCCGCCATTGGACGAGGGTTTCCACTACTACCAGCTCACTATTGATGGGGCCCAAGTTCCGGACCCTGGCAGTATGTTCTTTTACGGCTGCGGACGCTGGGGCAGCAGCATTGAGATCCCTGCCAAGGACCAGGACTTCTACGCCCTCAAAGACGTTCCCCACGGCCAGATACGCCAGAATCTTTATTTCTCCAAGGTCACCAACGCCTGGCGTCGCTGCTTCGTTTACACTCCGGCGGACTATGACAAGAACACCACGGCCCGCTATCCCGTGCTGTATCTCCAACACGGCGGCGGCGAAGATGAGACCGGCTGGCCCGTTCAGGGCAAGACCAATCTTATTATGGACAACCTTATCGCCGAGGGCAAGGTCAGGCCCTTTATCATTGTCATGGACAACGGCACTTGGACTATGCCGGGCAGGGATCGGCCACCACGGCGCGGCGAACGTCGTCGCGGCGATTGGCCCCCGGAAGGCTGGGCCGACACCTTCAAGAAGACCCTTTTGGAGGACATAATCCCTATGATCGATGCCAACTATCGCACGCTTGCGGATCAACCGCATCGGGCCATGGCCGGACTGTCTATGGGTGGTATGCAGACCAATGCCATTGCCATGGAGAATCTGGATGTGTTCTCGCACATCGGCATCTTCAGCGGCGGTACTGTTGGTGACCCTGCCACAGCGCACAACGGTGTTATGGCCAACGCAGAAGAATTCAACAAGAAGGTAAAGCTGATTTTCGAGAGCTGCGGCTCGCGAGAGAATCCGGATGGCGTACGTTCCAATGTTGAGCAGCTTAAAGCTGCAGGTATTCACGCCGTATCATACGTATCTCCCGACACAGCTCACGAGTGGCAGTCCTGGCGACGAAGCTTGTATCAATTCGCGCCGCTTCTGTTCAAAGATGACTCTTCCACCTCACCGACTTCGTCTGAGGCAGCCCAGCCAGCCCCTGCACGCGGTGACTTGGCCTCGCGGGGCGCTCGTAGAAGCGGTGGGCGAGGCGGATTCGGCGGACAGATTGAGCTGGGTCCGGATGATAAACCTGCATTTGATGACCCGCCTGCCGGGTTCAATGCCAGGCGTCAGGACATCGCTCATGGCGAGTTGACGACTGTTCAGTATGACTCCAAAACGCTCGGAACACGTCGACAGATGCTCGTCTATACCCCGCCGGGTTATTCGACCGACCGTAAATACCCGGCGCTCTATCTGTTGCACGGTATTGGCGGTAACGAACGTGAATGGCAGAGAACATGTCACGCGGATAATGTCCTCGACAACCTGCTGGCTGACGGCAAGATTCAGCCGATGATAGTCGTCTTCCCCAACGGCAATGCAAGTGTAACGGTTGACACCCCACGTGGAACCAGTGGAGTGGGCATGGGTGCTGGCAACTTTGATAGCTGGGGAAAGCCTTTTGAAAACGACTTGATTAAAGACATCATACCTTATATCGAGTCTCACTATTCCGTATACGCAGACCGCGAACACCGCGCTTTGGCAGGACTGTCGATGGGGGGCGGCCAATCTTTGAACATCGGCATGTATAACATTGATACCTTTGCCTATGTCGGCGGATTCTCATCGGCGCCGAATACAAATCAATTCGGTGGAATGTACAACGATGTCGAATTCCTGCCCGATCCCCAGGCAGCCAAAGAGAAACTGAAGCTGCTGTGGATTGCCTGTGGTAACAAGGACGGCCTGATCCGTGTTAGCCAGGGCGTCCACAATTACCTCAAAGAGAAAGGTGTGCCGCACGTATGGCATGTGGATTCGAATGGTCATGATGGTACCGAATGGGCCAACAATCTGTATCTCTTTGCCCAACGCATCTTTACACCTCAGTCTGGTACGGTCGAATCCAAGCTGGTGATCCGGGTGGCGTGTGGCGCCTATGAGCCCTACACCGACAAGAACGGCAACGTCTGGCTGCCCGATGAGGTCGATGCTCCCGGCGCGTCGCTGACCCCGCCTGATGGAATGACCGTCGAGCGGACGGAGATATTTGAAGTTCCCGATGTCGCGTTCCCGCAGATCTTCCAGACCGAGCGGTACGGCATGAGCGCCTATGAGTTCAATCTTCCCAACGGCAAGTACACCGTCCGCCTGCATTTTGCCGAGACCTTCACGGGCATCTACGGCGAAGGCGAGCGGGTGTATTCGTTTGCCGTGCAGGGACAGGAACCGGGGAAGGACTTCGACATCTTCAAGGAAGCCGGCGGGATGTATAAGGCGGTCCAGCGCGAGTATAAGGGCGTTGTGGTGACCGACGGAAAGCTGAAGATTACGTTTACACCGAACTTAGAGAATCCGGCGATCAACGGCATCGAGATATTCGCCGAATAAACACGACAGTAAGGGATTCGGATTCTCCCAGCTAACCGATTGCAAATGAGTCGTGCTTTGAGATATTTCTGAAAGGCTTGTTGGCCATTGTGGTGACTATATGTCTTGACATCCAGGCCCCAATTTTGGTATAATTGACAGTCTCATGTGCAAAAGTATTGGTTATAACGGTAGTTAGCAAATCATGGTTGATATACTTGTAACCGTGATAATTCGCCATGACGTTGATTATGTAAGAAGCGCAGACTTAAATCTACGTTGTCTCAGCTACAACCGTGGAGGAAGATAAACACAGCCGAAAACAGACGGTAGGAAGGTTATAGGAGTCCTTAAAATGATGTTCTCAAACAAAAAACGCACCCTATCAGTTTGTCCAAAAACAGGTAAAACAATTAAACAAAAAGGCAAATACCACTGGCTAAAGTGGCTATTTCCAATCACAGGATTACTTGCCCTTATATGGTTTTTAGTTCGTGTAATACCAAAGCCATCAAGAGCCACATACCCATGCCAGCGGATTGCATTCCCGCTTGCTTCGAGTTTTGTTATCTGGCTCGTGGGGCTTTTGGGCTCAGTCATAGCATATCGCAAAGCACAGAAGCATATGGCCAGAGCGCGTTATGCTCTGGCTGTTGTATGCATAGTCATCAGTAGCTGCTTTATCTGGATGGCTATGAATAGCACAAATGAGAATCCAGCTTATGCCCACGAACCAATCATCCCCAACAGCCCATTGGGCCAAGGCAAAGGTATTTACCCGGGACGTGTTGCGTGGATACACGATGCCAATGCTGCCAACTGGCCCGGCTCGGACGGTGACACAACCGGACCATTCTGGTATGAAGACACCTGTATCGACCAGGAAGTTGTTAATGAAATGCTCTCAAAAGCACTTCGGGCATTAACCGGAAGAAGCAGTGACGCAGAGGCGTGGGACGCCATATTTAAAAACTTCAACCAGCAGATGGGCAGAGGTTATGCCGGTTACACACCTGGTGAAAAAATCGCAATAAAAGTGAATTTCGTATTGATGTATTCCAATCCCTCTAATGGGGAGAAACCTGCTTTCCTCCTCGACCAAATAGATAACTCGCCTCAGCTCGCGATAGCCCTTCTCAAACAGCTAATCGACGTCGCAGGCGTCAGCCCCGGTGACATAAGCATCGGCGACCCTTTGATGATTATGCCAAATCACTGGTACAATATGGTTTCTGCAGAATGTCCCGGCGTGGTCTATTTATCAAAAAGTGGTTACTCACTCACCGGCAGAACGCAGGTTTCACTCGACCCCAACGCTCCCTTCTACTGGAGCGACCCGATTACTTCTCGCGTGGAAGGCAAGACTCAGGACTATATCCCGACACATTTTGCTCAATCAGATTACTTTATAAACTTCCCTGTTCTTAAAAGCCATAACGACGCCGGAATAACACTCTCCGGCAAAAACCATTTCGGCTCTTTGATGAGAATTCCAAACGCCTCCGGCTATTATAATATGCACTATACAAGGGCAACCGAAACACCCGGAATGGGACACTACAGGGCGATTGTTGACTTGTTGGGGCATCCAAAACTCGGAGGCAAAACCATGCTGACCCTTATTGATGGCCTCTACTCTGGTCGAAGCTGGGATTCTCACCCGATCAGATGGGACATGGCCCCATTCAACGGCGACTGGCCGAGCAGTATCTTCCTGTCGCAGGACCCCGTTGCAGCCGATTCGGTGGCCTTTGATTTTATGGACAATGAATGGGATGACAGTCCATCTAACATTAACGGATACCCACAGAAGTCTGGCGCAGAAGATTATCTGCACGAAGCGGCTCTTATCCCCGACCCTTGTTCCGGGACAAATTATGATCCCAACAACGATGGAGGATTAACAGAAAGCTTAGGTGTGCATGAACATTGGAACAACGCAACCGACAAACAATACAGTCGAAACCTCGACCCGGTTAACGGAACAGGTATCGAACTGGTAACCGAACCCGGCGTCATCGGGGATTTTTATAAAGATGGAGTTGTTGACTTTAAAGATTTTGCCGTTTTCGCTGCTGCGTGGAGAAGTGAGCCCGGTGATGATAATTGGAACGCCGCATGTGACATATCGATGCCCAGCGATGGTGTCATCAACGAACTCGACCCGGAAGTATTTTGCGACAACTGGCTAAACGTCCTTGTCACCTGCCTGGTTCAGCCTGGAGCAACACTGCAGGAAGTCTATTCTGCATCCGGCATCTTCTTCGAGGGACCTACATGGGACCCGGCCAGCAATAAGCTTTTCTTTTCGAGAAGAACCGGAACTTATCAAATCTTACGGCTCGACTCACCCGGCAGCGTAACAGTCTGGCTGAATAACTCACCTGAAACAAACGGTACGTTCCTGTCTCTGAATGGCAGACTGCTGACTGCCGACGAAAATCCGAAGCAGATATCGAGCCATCGTATTGACCCGGGCGGCCCGGGAGATTCTCAGATATTAGCTGATTCTTCGGACGGATTTTCAAAAAAGCCTAATGACCTCTGCCAGCTGGCTAATGGAAATATTTACTTCACTACTCCCGACTGGGGTGATGTTCCCGACAACCAGGGAGTATATCTGCTCGAACCAGACGGTACTGTTACACAGGTGAAAAACGGCCTGTATCAGCCAAACGGCGTTATCGCCTCGCTCGACGGAACTAAACTATATGTTGCTGAAAGCAGCAACGGCGGTAATCCCAGCAGAGAACAATGGTGGATTTTCAACATTAATACTGACGGCACACTGTACGCAGGCTCTGTGTTCTTCAAACCGACAAGTCCGCCAAATCCCAACAATGTCCCTGATGGTATGACCATTGATGAGCTTGGCAATTTATACTTCAGCGGTTTGGGTGGGATTTGGATTGTCTCACCACAAGGTGAACTGCTGGAGTTTATTTCTGTTCCACAGTCAGTATCTAATGTTACCTTCGGCGGGCCGAATGGTAGAACACTATATATGACCTGCCAAGACAAAGTTTATAGTCTGGCCATGTGCGTCCGCGGAGGCAGACCTTAGAAATATCTCTGCAGTCTTAAAAGCTGAAGATTCCAGGTTATAGAATGGAGTCATGTTATGAAAAATAACATACCTCTGTTTGTCGTCTTGTTGTCATCTGTCCTGCTGGTTCAGCTTGGGAAGACGCTGATTCGGAGCCGAATGTCGGCGTGAAAATGACCGAACGGCTGACCGAAGACCTGCGGGCGGCTTATAAAAAGGGGCAAATCAAGATTGACACCCACCGGCCCTTCATTTATGATATTTTGCGAACCTGAAAACTCTCAACTGAAAGTCTGATGCTATGTGGAAACGCAGAAAACGTCTCTTGATCTCTATTGTCCAGTGTGTTTGTCATTGCCAGCTTTCAGTCCGGAGCATTTAAAGAGGATGCGGTGATGGCGAATACAATTTCCAGCCTGGGCGGGGCATTGACGGTAACGTTTGACATTAATGCAGTGGGCCGGCCGCTGTTAGCCTCCACGCAGATGACCGGCATGCCGACGAAGCTTGTATCAATCCACGCCGCTTCTGTACGGATTTGCCCAGCTTATTTTCCCAGGATTAATAGAGCCTGTCACCTGTCGGCGTTCAGCGGCACACTTACCGGCGAAGCACCGCCGCCGCGAATCGTCCGGCTTAAACAGTGGTTATCGGCATAGATATATGGAAAATCTGTTATACTGAAACATAATCATTAATAAGGAGTATTATTATGACACGCTTTATATTTCTTCTGGGGCTTGCGAGTCTGGTCTCGCTGGCTGGCTGCATTACTACACACGCGATGTCTTCTTCCTCGCTTCCCGCTGAAGCGACAAAACATTGGACCGCCGACAACGACAATGGCACCTACTCTAATCCCCTGTTCTATGAGGAGTTCGAGGATCCCGATCCCATCCGTGTCGGCGACGACTATTACCTCGCCGGCACCACCATGCACATGAATCCCGGCGTCATCGTCCTGCATTCCAAAGACCTGGTCAACTGGGAACTTGCCAGCTACTGCATCGATAAGCTTGACCTTGGTCCCGCCTTCCGCCTCGAGGGCGGGAACATCTACGGTCAGGGCATCTGGGCGCCCTGCATACGTTACCACGATGGCATGTTCTATGTCTTCACTAACGTCAACGGCGTCGGCTTGCAGGTTTTTCGCTCCAAATCCGCCTATGGCCCCTGGGAGCGCAACCAGCTGCCCGGAAGGCACGACCTGTCCGTCCTCTTCGATGATGACGGCAAAGTATATATCATCTCCGACGCTAGAAGCCCCTATCCTATCGAAGAACTTACCCCGGACCTCAAGTCCTTCGTCCCCGGCGTTCGCTACCAGTTGGACGCCCGCATGGGCGAGGGCCACCATCTCTACAAGATCAATGGCAAGTACTACGACGTCTCCGCCATCCCCGGTGCCACCACGGATCAGATGGTCGCACGGGCCGACTCGATTGAAGGGCCATGGACGGTCGAGCGCATGGTCCAGGGTGAATCGCTCGGTATAACTACCGTGGCGATCGACCGTGCTACCGTCGATGACCGCGGCCTAACCCTGCACCAGGGCGGCATTGTCGATACACCCTCAGGCGAGTGGTGGAGCATCATTATGTCGGACCACGGTAGTGCCGGCCGCATGGTTGCTCTGGTTCCTGTTACCTGGGACAATGGTTTCCCGATCATCGGTTTACCGGGCAACCTCCGTAAAGCACCCAATACCTGGATTAAGCCCAACACAGGCTATACTCAGGAACCCAAACCAGCTTTCATTCATGATGACAACTTCGACAGCGGTAAGCTCAATCCCGAATGGCAGTGGAACCATGTCCCCGATGACACCAAATGGTCCCTCACTGAGAAGACCGGTGTGCTTCGCCTGCATTCCTTGCCCGCCAACGATTTCTATTCAGCTCGCAACAGTTTATGCCAGCGGCCACCTGCACCCGAGTCCATCATGACTGTCGAGTTAGACACGTCGGGCATGGTCGCAGGAGACACAGCGGGTCTGGCGCTCTTGAGTTCGCCTTATGCCTGGATTGGCGTTGTGAAGTCCGACGAAGGCATGACTCTTCAGATGTACAACAGCCCCAGTCGCCGCCGCGGACGCGGTTTCAGACGCGGAGGCGCCTCTGAAGACCAGACCGATACACCGACCAATACACCTACTATTAGCCCGGCCACTCCCCCAAACCATCTCTGGCTGCGCGTTCACTGCAACTTTGACAATGACCAGGCCATCTTCAGCTGGAGCGCCGATGGCAAGGAATTCACACCTCTGGGCAATCCCTTCACCATGACTTTCCAGTTGACGACCTTTCAGGGTGTCCGCCCCGCTCTATTCCATTACAACACCTCAGGCCAGCCCGGCGGCTATGTTGACTTCGATAACTATGTTGCCTATGAACCTCGCGCTCGCGGTATCGAACGTGAAATTCCCATGGGAAAGACCATCGTGCTGACCAGCGGCGCTGACGGCAGCTTCTTGGCCGCCAATCTCGAAAATTCGACTCTGGTTAATATTCCAGCCGCCGAAACGGTTCCTGCCAATGCCAAACTCCAGGTTATCGATCTTGGATCAGGTCGTGTGGCACTCAAGACCGCCAACGGCAGAGTTGTTTCGGTAGACAACGAAAAGGCTATCCTCAAGAACCTCGGCAATGCCAAGCCCGGCGAGGCGGAGACCTTCCAGTGGATTAACCTGATGCAAGGCGACACCATGCTTATGTCCCTGACGAATCATCGTTATCTGGCAACCAAGCCCAATGAGCAGGGACCGGTGACCGCAACAGCTACAGGCCCCAATCCGGCTCGCAAGGGCGGTGCGTGTTTCAAATTGAAAGCAGTCGAATGAGACGTGCTCGACATCGTCGAGCTTCTACATGGTTGATACTGCCGTATCGTGAGATTGCGACAACGCAAAACCTCTTAGCCTGAAAGGTTATATTATGAAAAAATATATACAAGCGCTGGCAGTTCTGCTGGTATTCGGAACGTGGGCCGAATGCCCCGCTCAGTCCCAGAATCATTACAAAAGCTTCACCGTCTCCACCTATGCGATTCAAAGAACCGTGCAGGGCCTGATGAACGGTAATCCCGACCCAGCCCAGTCCTGGGCGGACCTTACGCGCAATCTGAAGATTGACAAGATATATCTTGAAGTTATGCGCAACCACACGCTTGTCGATGAAGCCGGCCTGGACAAACTCAAAAAGTTCTTCGAAGACCAGGGTGTGCAGGTCTGCGGCGGCTTGGCCTATAGCATTAACGAAACTTATGGCTACCAGGGCTTTGATTATGCCGATCCGGAAAACCGCGAATTCGCCCGGAAAGCCGTGGAAATGGCCGCCCGCCATTTCGATGAAATCCTGCTCGACGATTACTTCTTCTTCAACCGCAAGACCGACTACGACATCAAGGCCAAGGGCAATAAATCCTGGACACAATACCGCCTCGAGACCATGCGCGAAGTCACGGAGAACCTCATCGTCAAACCTGCCAAGGCCGTCAATCCCAATTGCAAAATTATCATCAAGATGGCCAACTGGTACGATCAATACGCCGGCATGGGCAATGACACCGAAATAGTCCCGCACCTCGTCGATGGTATGTTCGCCGGCACGGAATCCCGTCTTTGGGTCGGACAGGAACAACACCTCCAGCCGTACCTCAGCTACGACATCATGCGTTTCATGGACAACCTTAAGCCCGGCATCAATAAGGGCGGCTGGGTTGACCAGGGCGGCGCCAACCCGATTGATCGTTACTCCGAGCAACTCCTGAATACCGTCTTTGCCCGCTGTCCCGAGATGTGCTGCTTCCACTACGGGGGCATGCTCATGCACATCTGGCCCAATGCCATCAGCAGCCGCACCTGGGCTGACCTGCCCACCAGCCTTAACCTCGCTGACCTTCAGGAGACCTTTGGCACCAATGATGGAAATCTCACCTTCGCCGATGTCGCTGCCTACACCCTCGGCCAGGCCGACAAGGTGCTGGTCAACGTCGGCAGGCCCGTCGGCATAAAGACCTACACCCCTTACCACGCCACAGGTGAGGAGTTCCTTCACGATTATCTGGGCATGATTGGTCTGCCAATGGATATTTTCCCGCATTTCCCCTCTGATGCTAATATGGTTCTTCTCACAGAGCAGGCCAAATTTGATCCAGACATCATTCATAAAATCCAGACCCAGCTCAAAGCCGGCAAATCCGTCTGCGTTACTTCCGGCTTCGTGCACGCCATGAAAGGCAAAGGTATTGAGGACATCTGCGAGCTCGAAACCACCGGCGCCACCGTGCCGGTGCGGCGCTTTACCTTCGCCGGCGGCCCCGGTGCACCTTTCCGAGGCGGTCGCGGCTTTGTAAGGCGTGACGGCGAGCCTGATCCCTTCGAAGCCCCTCGCGACATCCTCATTCCCGAAATCAAGTATTTCAACATCCTGACTCATGACGCGTGGGGCGATGCCCTGGGCATCTCCACCGGCGGTACGACCTACCCTATCGTCCTGTCATGCGATTACTCCAAGGGTAAGTTTTACGTCCTGACCATCCCCAACGACCCCGCCGACCTCTACGCCTTCCCGGACACGGTTCTGTCGGTAATCCGTGCTGCCTTAGGCTCTGCCGAGCCCATCCGTATCGACAGTGCCCCCGCGCAGGTCGCCTTGTTCCGTTACGACAACAACACGTTTATCGTGCAGAACTACCTGCCCACGTCAGCGGAGGTTACGGTCTCCGTCGCAGGCGCCGCGGAGCAAATTCACGACCTGCTTACCGGCCAGGACATCTCACCCGCACCGACAGTTGGTCGCGGTTTTGGCCGGCGTGGCCGCGGATTTGGCAGTCGTGGACCAGCTGGCCCGCTGCCGCGCACATCATTTACATTTACCGTGCTGCCGCACTCGTATATGGCCTTCGCTGTCAAACAAGAAGTTCCAAGTGAACAGGCGACAAAATAGAACGTTTCTTTATTCTTTATATAAGGAATTACGCGATGAACACACAAAAATGGAAAATTCGCCTTACCTGCTTCACAGCAATCCTGACGGCCCAGCCCAAGACCGCCGATTGCAGAACGGGGGCCATTATTACGCCATCAACGTCAAAATCAACACCGGCCACCTGGCCGAAATCTCTGTCGAACAATCTGCCGGTGGTTTCCAAAGAGTGACACTGGGCATGTTCGCACATAATTGACAAAATGGAGAACCCATGAAAAAACCGAAATTATACATAATTTTAATTCTGTCAGCCATATTTCTGGTGCGACCGTCTTATGCCTCATTCAATGAGTTGCGCGAAACCATCAACTTTAATCGCGAGTGGAAATTCTATCTCGGCGACTACCCGGATGCGAAAGCGGCGGTGTTCAATGATTCAATGTGGGATAATGTAAATCTGCCGCACTCATTTTCAATGCCTTATTTCGCGGCAGATAGATTTTATGTCGGCTACGGCTGGTACCGGAAACATTTCAATGTGCCGGAGACGTGGTCGGATAAGCGCATCAACCTGGAATTCGACGGCGTGTTTCAGGTCGCGGAAGTGTTCGTAAACGGACGGTGCGTCGGCGAACACAAAGGCGGCTACACCGGTTTCACCTTTGACATCGCAGATGCGGTGAAAACCGGCGACAATG